>ENA-UOJO01004573-UOJO01004573.1-human-gut-metagenome-genome-assembly--contig:-P57-NODE-4573-length-11779-cov-3.654214_pt1 | contig 11779 bp, 10 predicted proteins | sample MGYA00242351_ERZ723898 | MGnify/ENA metagenome assembly ERZ723898 | reverse complement strand
TCGGTGTGGATACTGAAAGTTTAGCATCAGGAACAATTATTGATGCTTATCCAAAAACTCCCTCCATTCCTACCATTGCTGCTCACAAAGACGGCGAGAATTTCACTCCAGAAGAACTTGATAAAATCGAAGAATATAAAAAGCTGCTCATTGCAGCAAGACCAAAGGACTGATTTTCATGACCTATGAAAAATTGCAACTTCAAAATAATGAAGTTCCCGTTAAAGAGATGAATCTCTCCGAAGTGTCCGGACTTAAAGGACTATACTATAATGGGAAGATTGCAATTGAGAAAAATCTGACATCTGCTGAAAAAACTTGTGTCCTGGCTGAGGAACTTGGACATCATTATACGACCACAGGAAACATACTCGACCAGCAAGAGGTTACGAATATAAAGCAAGAACTGCATGCCAGAACATGGGCATATAATGAATGTGTCGGTCTTATCGGTATCATCAAAGCCTTTGAAGCCGGCTGTAAATCACTTTATGAAATGGCTGATTATCTGGATGTGACAGAAGATTTTCTGAAAGATGCTCTGGAATCATACCGGCGCAAGTATGGAATCTATACAGAGATAGACAACTATATTATTTTCTTTGAACCGTGGATTTCTATTATGCGTAAATTCTAATTAGACCACCCTAAACTACTGCCAAATATGGTACGGTTACAAATGCGTCCCAGTATAGTATCATAAAAAATCATATTGGTTATATCGCTACAGCGGTTAGCAAATAAATCATACATATAGGAAGATTACTGCATGAGCAAAGAAAAAACAAAAGAAGAAATAATCGCACATAAAAAGAATGCAATCCGTAAACTTAATGCGCTTTTAGAATCTTATATCTCCTCAGAAAAAGAAATTTTATTAAAGAAAACAGATCTTATGGCATATTGGATCGAAGAATATACAAACTACATCCGTAATGAGCATGACTTCGATCCTAAATGTCTAAAAGCATATAAACGCGGTGATATCATCAAACTCAATTTTGGCTTCAACATTGGTTCTGAATACGGCGGTCTACACTATGCTATTGTTGTAAATAATAGAAACGCGCGAAATTCCTCTGTGCTAACAGTAATTCCACTTACTTCACTGAAGGTAGACGAAAGTCAAATCCATCCGGATGACGTATTTCTCGGCAATGAGATATACAAATCGTTAAAACTGAAATACAATATCATTTCACAAAATTTGAACAAAGAAAAAGCGGAAACGGAAGAATATCATAAAGCATTCAATATACTCTATGATATGGCAAAAGAAAAACTGGATGTGGTTCATTCATCTCCATCTGACTCCTCTACATTCGAGCAAGATATGCAAGAAGCACAAAAACATGTTGACACACTAAGAAAAATATTTGAAACCATAGATAAAAAAGTAAAAGACAACACACTTGCCCAACAACAATTAGAGAAAATTGGTGCAGAAATCGCTCATATGAAAGTTGGCAGCGTTGCTCTCGTCAGCAGCATTACAACTATCAGCAAAATGCGCATATACGATCCAAAAAATGCACGAGGAGTATTGAATGGAATACGCTTATCTGAAAATGCTATGGAAAAAATAAATCTTAAACTAAAAGAATTATTTATTCACGCATAAATTAATTGACTGTGAGCATATTATAGCATATAATAACTGTGTAGCCACGGTAACGTTGTTACAAACAGCGCCCTAGGGGCATAAAAGAAGACAGCAGTTATTATGTAAAGCCTCACAGCAATGTGGGGCTTTTTACGTTGTAAATTTTTATCCGACAAAAAAGCCCCGGCAGCAACCGGGGCAATCCCAGAAAACTATACCAGTCAGAAGACTATGGCATAATTATCCCTCAACAAGAGAATTATACCACGGCCTCCTGCACCTGTATAGGTGTATTTTTTATACCCAAAAAGGAGGATTAACTATGGCAACAGCAAAAAAACTCCCATCCGGCTCGTGGCGATGCCGCGTCTACGACTACACAGACGAAAGCGGGAAAAAACATTATAAATCATTTACATCTGACAATCCAAAGCCCGCAGGAAAACGAGAGGCTGAGGCTGCCGCCGCTGCTTATGCAGTTTCAAAAAAAACGACTGCTCCGCGTTCCTTAACCTTCCAGGCAGCCCTTGAAGCCTACATCGATAAGAGGTCTGTCGTGCTATCCCCCTCCAGCGTCCGAGAATATAAACGCGCCAAGAAAAACTATGACGACTTGAAAGATATCCGAATAGATGACATAACGCAGGAGGATATCCAGAAGCATGTCAATGCGTTTAATGAGGGACACTCCCCGAAGAGCGTCCGGGATAACCACGCTCTGATCAGTGCCGTACTGAGGGAGACGCGCCCTGATTTTGCGCTCAACACCGTTCTCCCGCAGAAGGTTCGACCGCAGCTCTATGTCCCGACAGATGATGATATAAAAAAGGTTATGGAGGCAGCCAAAGGAACGGAAATGGAGATTCCTATCCTACTGGCAGCCTTCGGACCCATGAGGCGCGGGGAAATCTGTGCGCTTGACCGAAGCGATGTAGCTGGAACACGCGTCCATGTGCATCGCAACATGGTTCTTGACGAAAACAGGAAATACATTATCAAATCCCCAAAATCATACGCTGGAGACCGTTTTATAGATTTTCCATCCTTTATTACAGACAAAATCCCCAAAGGCAACGGCAGAGTAACGGAACTCAACCCAAACATGATTACCCAACGATTTAATCATGTTCTGATGCACGCCGGAGTACCGCACTTCCGCTTCCATGACTGCCGCCATTACTGCGCATCCATCATGCATGCAATCGGCGTGCCTGATGCCTACATCATGGAACGCGGCGGCTGGGGAAATGACGGAACCTTGAAAAACGTATACCGCCATGCAATGGCAGACCAGCGCGAGAAGATGTCTGACAAAACGAACGGACACTTTGATGCGATGTATCATTCCTTATAAATTCGTGTCATATTTCGTGTCATACCACTGATTATTTTTGTATTTTAGCGTATATATATCAACTTTTTATAATACTATTATATATTGCAAAAATGCTTTAAAATCAACATTTCCCGCAAATACAAGGAATATACACTTATTGCAAATACCAGTTCAAGTCTTGTCACTCCGATTAACAGAAAGAACCTTGAGAGATCGAGGTTCTTTTTTTCATGCCAATAGAATGTTCGCATGGCGTGCATTCTATTATTCATGACAATAGCATGCTCACATGGGTTGCTTTCTATTGTATTTCCCTGAAATCCTCAAAACATTCTGATTCAAAAAGCATCCGCAGAAATCAGCGACCCTGACAGCCTGTCGCCGCTGATTTCTGCGGATGCTTCTTTTCTCCATCTCTCTGCCTCTTCATCCAACCAGGCTGCACCGGACCGTCACACGCTTTCTTCCTCCATAGGTACAGGTAAACAGCGTCAGATCCCAGTCACCGGACAGCATCTCGTCTACTGCATAGGGATTTAAGGTTTCTACCTTTTCTACCTCATATTCGTATACGTCGCCCGAAACCGCTGTAAACTTCACCGTTGCGCCCTCCGGCAAAAGTCCGATATTGCCAAAATGCCGTTTATAATTATGGGCGGCAATAATCAGGGAATTTTCCTCTGCACTGCCGGTGTAGCGGCAGGGTGCTTTTTTTAAGGACGGATAGCTCCAGGGATCCGCCACCGGCAGCGTAAGCTGCAGGGACGGAATTTCCAGCTCGCCAATCCAGCAAAGCCCGTCTGCCTCCACAAAGGTCATCCCGCTGTTCTCATCCACAGGAAGCGCCTCCGACTCCTGCTCCACAGCAGTCAGCTCTTCTTCATAGGCCTCTAAAGACGCCTCCACCGCAGCTTCGGCACGGCTGCTATCCCAGATATTATACGCGGAGATCCCCACTGCTCCTGCTGCCAGAAGGATCCCAAGCCCCATCAGAGCCTTGGAACAGTCTTTTTTTTTTCGACCAATCCACCATCCAAGAAACAGCAATCCTGCTCCTACTGTGGAAAGTGCCAGGATCGGCCAGCGCAGCTGTCCTGTCTGGGGCAGCTTCTCCGGTGTTTTCTGCTCCGGAGTGATTCCCGGTGTAACGATGGTCTCTGTCTTTTTCGGCGGCTTTTTCACCTCCGGCGTAGAGGGTTCCTCGGATTCTTCCGGCGGATACACCGGATCCGGAATTCTTTCGGCCTTCGGATTCACCGACATGTCATATAGCAGCTGGGCGTTCAGATTCGTCGGGATCGAAACCAGAGACGGATCGGTTCTGTATTTCTGCATCTGACCCGGAACCAGCAGATACAGACCGGTCTGCAGCCCTGTCCAGCTGATCTTTCCGTTTGCATCTGTTCTTTTCGTATCCCCGGAAATGTGATTTGCTCTCTGATACTCCAAAAGCGCTGCCGAAGCATCCTTGGACTGCTGTGCCGTCAGGTTTTTCAGCTGCACGCCGCAGCCCTCAAAGCCGCCTGTCAGCTCCAGCACCGTATATCCTCCCCGATCCACCATTGCTGCAACCTGATACAGGGTAAACTCTGCATTTGCAACGGGCTCGTCCCGCATGGTGTCAAAAAGGATTTCGATGGAGCCTTTTTTGTCCGTATCTACGTCCTGCATCAAATTGGACGAGCTGCTCTGACTCTGCTGTGCACAGACGTCCTGCTTCCAGCCGCTGCAAAGGGATAATACCATGGCCAGCGCAAGCAGCCAGCCCTTTATCCCTTGTCTGATCCGGATTTTTCTTCCTTTCATTTTCTTCCTCACTTTCTGCTGCAGCTGCAGCCTACCTTTCTCCTGCCGGATACGCTCCTGCACCCCACCGACAATGAAGTTTCCTGTTCTCTATCTATCGCAATCTATTGCACCCTCTCCCCATGGATCAAAAGACGATGGGAATTGACTCCATAGGGCGTACAGGTAACCAGTGTGACCTGATCCTTGTCGGACTCTGTTGTCAAACCGTTTAACTCCTCCGGAAGCACCACCTCTGTCTGGGTCACTTCATAGACCAGCACACGATCCAGTACCGTGATCTGAAAGGTATCTCCCACCTCCAGCTGATCCAGATCGGTAAAAAGCTTTGCCGAGGGAAGCCCCCGATGACCAAACAGAATCGCATGAGTTGTTTCACCTCCAACCGGCAGGGAGGTTCCCTCCAGATGACCGACTCCAGCTTCCAGCGCCTCCTCCGATACTCCGTGATAAATGGGAAGCTTCAGCTTTATTTTTTCGATTTCCAGATATCCCATCACACCGCTGTCCTCTGCCAAAAGCAGCTCATCATAGGATTTTCCGTCGATCAAAAGTGCCTCCTTTTCCGCCTCTCCCAGCATATCGAAGCTGATGCCAAGCTCTGCCAGCTTTTGATTATACCGGTCGGCTTCTGCCAGCAGGGCAGCCCGCCTTTTTTGCTCCATCTGCGCCTGTGCTTCCTGATAGGCTGCGATCTGCCTGCGCTGTTTTGCCTGTTCCATCCAGTTGCTGACGGAGGGATATAACAGGACACCCAGCCCTGCCAGACCAAGAAGGATGGCAAGGATTGCCAAAATTTTTCGTTTCATGCACTTCTCCCTTCCGCTTTACCAAAAACAAAAGATCAGGCTTCCCACCAGACGCTTTGCCGGCGACAGCTCCTTTGATACAGCTTCTGCAAGCTTTTCATAGCAATCCAGTACAAACTGACACTCTTTTTTTGTCAGCCCCTGATCACTATAGCATGCCTTCAGCACGATATTTGCCAGCTTCTGCGCTGTCTTCTCCGAAAATACCGGATACTTCTTTCCAAGCTGCTTTGCAAAGCGCTCCTCCTGACAGCTGCATACACTTTTTTTGTTGAATTTCTGCAGAGCGGCAAAGCTTCGATAAATCCTTTGGATCTGCTCTCCCAGAGCTTCTCCCTTTCTGCCTCTTCTCCGTCGTTTACAAAGGATATGCCTCCGGATGACTGCTGCGATCCCACAGGCAGCTATCGTCAAAGCCACCGCCGCCAGTGCTTTTTTCACCACCCGGAATATTCTGCTGCCGATCCCGGGGGTCTCAGCCTCTGGCGTGTCCTCCTGATAAAAGGCTTCCCCTGGGGTGTCCGGGCTGTTTGCTTCCTGCTCCTTCTGGCCCGAGGCTCCATCGCTTTCTGTTACCAGGGCGGCAAAGCCCGGTGTCGCCTCCACTACGGGCCATCCGATTCCTTCCCGATAGACCGCTGCCCAGGCATGGGCGGTATACTCCTCCAACACTGCCTGATAGCTGCCGTCCTCTTGTCCCTTAAAGAGACTTGCCGGCGCTGCATAGCCCACCACATACCGTGCCGGCATCCCGCAGGCACGCAGCAGCATGGTGGCCGCCGCTGCAAAATGAACGGAATTTCCTTCTTTGGATTCCTTTAAAAACCACTCTACAAAGTCCTTCCCCTCGGGCACAGCCTCCGGTTCCCGGACAAATTCATAATTTCCTGCCAGCTCAGAAACCACTGCGGTTTTGATCTTTTCCCAGTTTTTTTCTGCTTCTTTTGGATCTGCACTTTCCTTTGTTTCCAGCTCCAGATCAAATTTCTCCTGCAAATAACTGAGATTTTCCGGCAGGCTGCTGCAATGTGCCTGCACATAGGCGGCATAGGCGCTTTCCGCCTGATCCAGAGTGCTTTCCTGCTGCTTTGTTTCGTTCCAGTCCTCTAAGACCTCCTCCAGCTGCTTTCTAGGATAACAGGAAAAAATATCCTGCTGGACGCTCTGACCTGCCAGTGCGCCGTCGCCTCCCAGCACCTGATAATAATCGTTTAAAAATGCTCCATAGGGAACATAGGTATAATTCGGATTTGCCGCCAGATTCTCCACCTGCAGGGTCACAGCAGAGGAGGCTGCATTTGCCGCAAGCTCCGGCTTTGCATCGTCTCCCTCTCCGGTAAACACCACGTTTTCCGCATAATAGGTTCGCAGAAAGGGCAGATTTTCCACCCCAAGGGATACATTTCCATCCAGCTTCCACAAGGATGCTGCCTGCACAAAGCTCTCCCCGTCTGCCTCTTCAAAGGCTGTCCCGGTGTAATCCGTGCCGATAAAGCCCTTTAAATACACGGTCTCTGAGGGTTTTTCCGAAACCGTAACCTTCAGGGCCTGTACCTTTCCAAAATAAAAACCATCCTGATCTGTCAGTGTGCCATCCGATACCCCTCCGCCGACTCCCTCAACGGAAAGCTTCAGCCTCCCTCCGGAAACCGCCGGAAGCAGCTGCCAGACTGCCTGCAGCACACCGTTTTGTGTCTTCATCCCTGCCTCCTGTGCCTGGAGCAGGGTATTGGTCAGGGGCCGCACCAGCACAAACGCCAACAGCGACAGCACTACAGCCTGCAAAAGCAACCAGACATTGACACTGCTTTTCATCTGCTCTGTCATCTGCCTTGCTTGACGGGCACTCTCCTGATCCCTTTGATCCGCCCGACTGACAGCGGCGGCACTGAGCATTCCAAGAGTTCCCAACAGGATCAGGAAAAAGCTGAAAAAGGAGGGTGTCCCTCCGGCAATTCCGATCCCTGCCAGCACCGGAAATTCTCCTGCCAGAACCACTGCCGGATTGGTCCGGTAACAGATCCCGGCAGATAACAGCCCCGCCAGCAAAAACAGGATAAACCCGAAAAATACAGTCATCTGCATCGCAGATGCCGACGCCTGATACAGGGCAAGGGTACCGTCATAGGCCTCATTTAACCGGCTGCGTACTCCGTTTACAGCAGACATATACCCGGCGATCACATCCTTTTGCAGCAGCAGCAGGAAAAGACTTACGCCGATCAGGGTTCCCAAAATTGCAAGGAGCCGATACACCCCTTCCAGGGGCAGTCTGGAAAACCCGATCCAGAACAGCACCGAGACAATCAGAAGCATCCAAAAAACAGGGATCAAATATCGGATTCCAAAGCCACTGAGAAATGCGCTGCAAAGACCACCGGTGAGGCAGAGCAGACAGATCAGCATACCAGCCAGCCGCCACAGCTTTTTGACCAGCATACCGCCGGGTTCTTCTTCCTGTAGAATCCGACAGGTAATCCTGCCTACCGCTTCTTTATCCAGCTGTCCCGGCTCCTGCCCTTTCTTCATTGCCTCTCACCTGCCTGACTGTTCCTTCTGCATCTATTTTCCAGAGCTGCCCGCCGGCTACCGGCTCTGTTACACCGCTGCCTCTGCCTTTTTCCAAAAGATCCTCTGCCGGATACTTCTTTTTCCCGGCAGATTGCTTTTGGCTCTGCTTTCCATTCTGCTCCAGCTCTTCCTTTGTGGCGGTAAGACAAAGCCGTTTGAGAAAGACCCACAGCTCCTGGACTCTGGAAATCTGCATTCTGCACAGCTGCTCCTGCGCCTGCCAGAATACCTCATATTCCTGTTCTGCCGCCAAAAGCCTCCAGCAAAAATCCGCTGTCTGCTCCAGCAGCCGTTCCAATTTACAATGATCCCACTTTTCCTGAGGCGGATGATACAGATCCACCTGCAGCAAAAGCACCTCCCGCTTTGGCAGGCTGAATTCCCGCACCAGCATTTCTCCGGTCTTTGCAGTCAGCTTCCAATGCACTCTCTGCAGCGGATCTCCATCCCGATAGGCACGGACATCGAATACCTCCGATCCATCGTCCCCGCCCCTTTTTTGGGAATGCTGATCCGAATCCCCGCCGGAGGCGAGCTGTGCCGGAGGAATCCATTCCTCCGCCTGATGTACCAGAGGCACGGACAACACCTGCACTTTTTTATCTGTGATCAAAAGCTTCTTTGACCATAACCGAAGCCAGTCCCGTACGGATGCCGACTGGATCCAAAATTCGTAAACACCGGAATACTTCACCGGGATACAAAATTCCAGCACACCGGTCTTTTTTCCACCTGCCATTCCCATGCTTTCCACGGTGCCCGTGCTGTTATCCAGAAGATCCCGCCAGCCGACGGTAACCGCCACACAGGAGGCCGGAAGCAGGGAAGCATTTTTCAGCTTTACCCGAAGGACGATGGGCTCTTTTTTCCCCACCGTCTCTTCTGCAGGCTCCGGCACAATCTCTACCTTTCCAGCCAGGATCTGAACCAGAATCCACATGGAAAGCGCCAACAGCAGTTCAAAGCCCAGCAAAAACGGAGCAAAGCCCTCGGGAGCAGCTACGCCCCAGATAGCAGTCAGAACGACCGCTCCTATATAAATTGCTTTTTCCTTCAAGGCTTCACCCTTTCTCCGGAGCAGGCGCCGGGGTCTCCTTTAAGATCCGCTCCAGCACGGCTGCTGCACGGACTCTATCCATTCCGGAGCTTGATACAGGCTGTACCCTGTGGGCCGCAACATCCTGAAATTCTGCCGCAACATCCGCCGGAATCACAAAGCTGCGGCCTTTCCGATAGGCTCTCGCCTGAGCCATTTTCAAAAGCGCCAGAGAGCCTCTGGGACTCAGCCCAAGCTCCAGTGCGTCATTGTTTCTGGTGGCCTGGGCCAGACGCACGATATAGTCATATACCTGATCGTGTACAAACACTTCTTCGACTTCTTTTTTCATTTCCATCAGCTCCTGACTGCTGATGACGGGACGTACATCTTCCAGCCCGTTTCCGCTCCGGCGGCTTTTTAAAATATCCATTTCCTCTGCGGCATCGGGATATCCGATCCCAAAGCAGATCAGGAACCTGTCCAGCTGGGATTGGGGCAACAGCTGGGTTCCGGCAGAGCCGACAGGGTTCTGAGTAGCAATGACCAGAAAGGGAGACGGTACCGGTCTGGTCACGCCGTCTACGGTTACGCTGCCCTCCTCCATTACCTCCAGAAGCGCCGCCTGGGTCTTAGGGGAGGTACGGTTGATCTCATCCGCCAGAAGAATATTGCACATGACTGCGCCGGGACGGTAAAAGAAGCCATCCTTTTCCCTGTTATATACGGTAAAGCCTGTAATATCAGCCGGTAAAACATCCGGTGTAAACTGCACTCTGTTCTGCGCCACATTCATTGCCTTGGCAAAGGCCAGCGCCAGGGTTGTTTTTCCCACTCCCGGGACATCCTCCACCAGCACATGTCCGCCGGCAAGAATGGCTGTCATGAGCTTTTCCACGCACTCTGTTTTTCCGATAAATGCTTTTTTTACTTCTTCAATTACTTTTTGCGCCTTGTTTTGTTGCATGACCGACTGCTCCTTTTGCCTTTCTTTCGTTTTTCCCGGACATCTCCGTAGCTTCTTTGCCGTTTCACGATCAACAGGAAGATGGAGCCCTCCACTCCTGCCACGATCAGCAGGGATACAACCAGCCACGGCCATACATCCACGATCCGCTTCGTGATGGTCTGGGACTGTACTTCATGCACTGCATTCTGTTCTGCCAGCTCCTCCGGCGGGATGTACTCGGTCCGCTCGCCACGAACCAGCAGCCGGTGGGTGTTGATGGCATAGGGCGTGCAGGTAACAAGGGTACAGTAATCCTTTCCTTCCACGATCCCGATGTCCTGGGTTTCCTCCGGAAGCACAACCTTGATCTGGTCTACCTTGTAAGCAAGCACCTCATCCAATACATGGAGATAGAACACATCGCCCTCCTCCAGCTTGTCCAGATCCGTGAACAAAACCGCACTGGGCAGTCCACGATGACCGGTCAGCACGGAATGGGTGCTTGTACCGCCGATAGGATAGGAGGACTCCGCCAGATGGCCGACGCCCTTCTGCAGCACATCTTCGTTGGTTCCACTGTATATGGGAAGATATACGTCAATTTTCGGAATTTCGATAAAGCCAATGCTCTCGCCCACATCCACCAGATCGAGGTAGCTGATTCCATCCTCTCCCTGCATGGCACTGGCTTCCACCGCTGCATTGAGCTGTTCATTATACTTACGGACCGCTTCCTTGGCAGCGTCGATCTGTTCCTGATCCATCTCTGCAACCTGCTCATCATAGGCGGCGATTGCCTGACTTGCATGGGACTGGGCGATCAGGTTGCTGACAAAGGGATACAGCGTCAGACACAGACCTGAAAAAAACAATATCGCGATAAACCATGCTCTTTTTTTATCCATGACAGTAACCTCCGGACATTTTATAAGGAAAGGCACAGATCAAAGGCCTGCGGCAGCCGCCGCTTCTGCATTTTCTCTGCGCCGTTTTTTCGTGGACATCCAAGGGCACGGGAGAGCGCCCGGATGTCCTTTTCAGGAAGGGAATGGGAAAACACAACACGGAAAAGAAAATCCCAAATTTTTCTTTCCCGATTACCGCAGCCGCAGCCGGTTTCTAAGACCGACGGCGATCACCGCAGTATCGCTCCGTTCAGGGGGAAAGGGGGTTCTGAAGGAGCGATGCACAGGGCGGGACGTGACCCCCGTCCTGTGCCGGTATCTGTTCTCGCGCACACGAAACGCGATACAGACCCGTTGCTGATAAAATTGCAGCTGTACTTCACAACAGCTTCGCAGCATCCATAGAAGAGATAACAAAAGAGTTATCTGCCTGAATTACTCTGCTTTTTTCTTCTTGCTGGTGATCAGCAGGATCACTGCTGCTGCCATCATGGCAATACCAGCGAAGGTAAATACGAAGGTACCGATACCACCGGTGGTGGGAAGGGTGAAGCCTTTGCTGTTCTTGACAACGGTTTTGAATACACCATTGTTTCCTGCATCGGTAAGATTTTTTACTTTAGTTGTTGTGGTGGTCGTCTTTCCGGTGGTAGAATCTGTAGTTATTTTAGTCTCCTCTGTTTCTGAGTATGTCGCTGCAATCTTTACTTCAACCGGTTTTTTTAACAGGTTGTAACCTTCTTTTGTCTTTGTCTCAACAAGCC
>ENA-UOJO01004570-UOJO01004570.1-human-gut-metagenome-genome-assembly--contig:-P57-NODE-4570-length-11784-cov-3.336090_pt1 | contig 11784 bp, 5 predicted proteins | sample MGYA00242351_ERZ723898 | MGnify/ENA metagenome assembly ERZ723898 | reverse complement strand
CGATGGGTACCATAATATCCTCCTTGATGTGGGGCCGGAGCCGCTATAGCCCCGGCCCCTTGAACTCAGCAGCCGCAGGTGTCGACGGGCAGCGGGTTATAGGTGGTCTGGGCCACGGTAGTGTCGCCGGTGGTCACGTCGGCCACCTGTTTGGGATAAAACGTCGCGTTAACATAATTGACGATGGCATTGTCACCGCACTTACGCGCGGCAGCCTCCCGGCAAATGGCCTCTCCCAGCTCCGACTTGGCACATTCCAGACGCTCCGTCACCAGCTGGAAGCTGTCCTTCGTCGCCTGATTATTCACCGCCTGCGCCGCCAGCGTGGCGTTGATTTCCTGCAGGCGGCCGTCGATGTAGCGATAGAGCTCCAGCGCCTTCTGGTCGCCGTAGGTGTTAGCATCCCGGAGCGCAACCTGCGCTTTGAGGTCCGCGATGGTCTGCTCCTGGCTCAGCTCATACCGGGATACCGGCACGCTCTGTGGGTCGTTGTTGGCGCAGCGCCCGCCGCCGAAGAGGCCGCCCAGACCTCCCAGCGCTGTCAGGCCGCCCAGCGCGGTACCAATGATACCCGTGGTCAGGCCCGCATTCGCCACACCCTTGGTGGCATAGTTCATTTCCATTTTGCTTCTCTCCTTTTGTAAGATTTGGCCTATCGGCCTGCCTATATCCTAACAAAAAGAGTGCCGCCGCCTGTCCAATTTACAGACAGGCGACGGCCATTTTTAGTGCATTTTCCGCCGAATCCGGCGCAGGTCGTTGTTGATGGTCCCACGGCAGACGTCCAGCTCTGCGGCGACGGCCTCGATGTGCCAGCCGCGGCGGTAGTAGAGCTCCGCCACCTGCCGCTCGCGGTCGGTGAGCCAGGGGTCCCGCAGCAGCTGCTCCAGCTGCTGCTCCGTGTAGAGATATTTTGCCATGGCTGCGTCCTTTGTGGAGGCCGCGGGCGGTGGAGCGCCCGCGGCTATGCTGCCTGCGCCCGGTCAGTCCTCGTCCGGCCCGTAGACGGCGTAGATATCCTCGCCAATCCAGACGTTATAGGGGTTCTTGTCCGGCTTCCAGCGGCTGTTGGTCAGCTGCCAGAGCGTGGCTTTGGCGTCGTTGGAGAGGCCTCGCTGCTTGTTAAGCCAGTCCTCCATGGCCTCCTGCGTCTTGCCGCCGTCAACCAGCATTTGCCGCCGCCACGCGACGTAGACCGGCATTCCGACGCCGCTGTCCAGCGCGGTGTCCAGCTTGGCCCGCTGGTCATCCGCCATCGACGCCGCCACCGCTGCGTAGAGATAGGAGTCGCTGAGCCCAGCGTCGACCAGCATCTCCCACTTCTGGATTTGCCGCACGCTCTGATACCCCTCCTCTGGCACCAGGTCGTGGGTGGCCAGCATTTTATCATAGGCCTCCGTGCGGGTCATACCCGCCTCGGTAAGCGCCGAGTAGACCTTGCTCTCAGACTCGCTCAGGCCTTCGGCCCCGCCTGCATAAAATCCGCGCTGTTCTTCCAGCCCGTTCGGGCCAAAGAGCAGGGCCTGCAGCCAGTTGCCAATCTCATTCTCGACGGTATACTGTAGCCGGTCGCCGCGCCACTTGCCGCCGCGCACCATCACCTCCAACCCGTTAAATGTTTTACTCAACTGCCGCCCGCCGGGCAAGACCTGGGCTAATGCGCTAAAGATATCGCGCCCAGTGTCCCAGCTCAGGCCGGCCTCCCGCGCCGTCTCCCAAGCGGTTTTAAGCGTGCTGGCGTCCGGGATCGGCATACTCTGGTCGCCCAGGCCCAGTATCCCCATGGCGTTGCGCACCATGGGCAGGTCGCTGCCAATCTCCTCCACCAGCCCGCTGGCGGCGCCGCCCCAGTCAAAGCTGTCCTTCCGGGGCTCGACATCCTCATAAAGGTCATCCCCGCCGGAGATTTTACGCCACACCCCGTTGAGCCAGCGCTTAATCTCCTCGTTGGTCGTCAGGCCGCGCCCGGCGCCGAGGAAGCTGACAGCATAACCGATGAGGTCAAAGGGCGCTGGCGTGCCGCCGTAGACCTCCTCGGCAATGCGGTTGATAATAAATGTGCTGACAAGCAATCCGCCGAGCGTCGAGACAAGTTTTGCAATTGCCGCATATTTACCTTTTTTATCCTTCAGCTCGTCGATATCCCGGAATCCCTGTAAAATTAGGTCCTGCTCATAGTACTCAAAGGTATTTAGTGACTCCAGCTGGAACATATTGACCAGCCGGATACCAGGGTTTTTACTCCGAAATGCCTGCGGGCTGCTGCCCTTCATGCGGGAGCCCATAATCTGCTCCGCCTTCTGGTCTGCGGCCCGCATGGCCTCGGCGTCCGACATGCCGTCGCGCACTGCCTGGATATATGCCGCCCGCGTCGCCACGGTCGACACAAAGGTGTCCGCCGCCTCTGCCGGGGTAAACAGCAGGTGCAGCGCCTTCTCCGTCGGGTCGACAATCAGCCGGTTGATACCGGCCTTGCCGGTCAGAAAATCGCTGCGGTCCACAAAGTTGTCGCGGCGCAGCTTGCCGTTGGCGATATCGTACAGCGCCTGCATGGTGTTGCGGGGGCCGCACTCCTGGATAATTATGGCGGACTGTGCCCCCTGGTTTAGCATGCTGGAGATATTCCCGGCGACCTGCGAGCGCTGGAACGCGTTGGTGATTTTATTGGCCAGATTCAGGGATTCACGGCCAAAGACCGTCTCAAACCCACGGTCTCCAACGTACTGCTTTGCGGTCAGCTGATTGGCGTAATCCTCCAGCCAGTTGACAAAATCGCTGTACATGCCAGTCTCGCCGAGGCTTTCATACATTTTACTGATGTAATCCTGCAGCGCCTTGCCGGTGCTGGCCTTGGACAGCGCAGCCCCGTCCGGCAGCGCCCCGGCCTGCTGCAAAAAGGCAGCCTGCTCAGCGGTTGTCGCACGCCACATATCCTCCGCCTGCGAGATTTGCGCATGGATATCATCCGCCGCCGCGGCGCGGCGGAAGTAGTTGCTCATACGCCGCGCGCGGATGGTGTCGTCCATGTGGTAAAAAATATCCGAGAGATAATCCACGTAGGTCTCAAAGCCCTCAATGGCGTCCAGCTTGGTCTTGTCGCCCTGCCGCGTCAGGAAAAACGGATCCCAGCGCTTGTTCGGGCGAAACTGCTGCGTCAGACCGGCGATATTGCCGGGCAGCCGCGTCACCTGGTCTCCGAGGCCCAGCCCGTCCAGGATCTTTTGCAGCCCCTTCCGCTGCGCCTCCGGCTGCAGGTGCGGCGCGTAGCCCTTGATAAACCCGATGGGCTTGTAGCCATGTGCCGCCAGAAAATCGTTGATAGCGTCATAGTAGCTGGCGTAGCGCTCCCGCAGGACCTGCGTCGCCGCTGCCACGCGCTGGTTGTCAATCTCTGGATTGGCGAGGATATCCGCCTGCGCCTGCCGCCACTGGGACAGCCGGTCTGCAATCTCCATCAGTTCATCGTTAAGCCCGGTCGCCTGCTTGATATCCGCCTTTGTTTGCCGCCACTGGCGCTCTTGCTCTGCGCTGTCCGTTTGTTTGCCGTTGGACGTTTGCCGCAATTTAGACAGCTGTTCTGCCGCAGCGTAGACATAATTGCGTTCCTCCAGCTGCGCCGCCTGCTCCTCAATGGCCTGGCCCTCCAACATCAGCTGGGTGGCCGCGCGCTCCGGCCGGTTCAAAGCACGTTTTTTGCCGTCCTCACCCTCAAACTCGCGCACCATGTCATATTGCTTATTCGTCCAGCGGTAGCGCTCCGCCTCGTTGGCTGCAGTTGGCGTGATGAGGTAGTCAATCATCCGCTGGCCCTGCGCCCGGCCAAACATCCGGATGAGGTTCCGCCGCGGCGTGCGCCAGTGCATGATGGGCGCGGCGCTGATGTGCACGGCGTCGTGGTCCCGCATCAGCTGCTCCACGGCGTAGTCCACGTCCGCAAACATCTCCTGCTTGCGTTCGTCCAGCAGGTCCAGCGCCAGCGACTTTTCCATCTGGTAGTAGTCCGCCAGCTCCGCCACCGTGTTTTTGTCCACGTCTTGCCGCCGCGGGAGGTCGTCCCATGTCAGCAGGCCGTCGGCCATACTCCGGGCCAGCTGCACCTCCGTCGGGCTGGGGCGCAGCCGCTTTTCGGCCTTGCGGACGTCGCGGGTCACGCGCCGCGCCGCGCGGTCGTTGGCAATCAGCTGGTCCAACTGGGTATAGTTGCCCACGCTGCCCGCAATCTTGACGCCCAGATTTTCCAGCGACTTGCTGCCGCGAAACGCGTCACGGGTCAGGTTGCGCAGATACTCGTTCTGGATTTGCTCCGCCATGGCATCCGATACCACCTGCTCCGCGCTCAGGTTATAGCGGGGCTGCTCAAAGTCCCGCCACTCGCCCTCCGGGGTCTGATACCAGCCTGTCCGCAGCAGGACCTCCTCGCGGCTGGCGCCCGCGGCCTGCATCTTCTGGGCCTCACCCTTCCAGCGGGTCCGGCGCTGCTCCAGCTGCGCCTGGTTCTCGTCGCCCTCGCGGTTCATCAGCTCGACCCAGTCCAGATGATACGCCTCGTCCGGGTCCCGCGGCGTGAGTCTGCCTTCCTGGCCGTATTTCGCCGCGGTCTGCCGCACCTGCTGTGCCAGCTCCTCCTCGCCCATGGCGCGGCTGTCCAGCCGCACCGGGGCTGCCTGCACCGGCTGCTGGAATCCCTCCATGGTATCCTGCACCGGCTCGCCGTCCGCCTCCACGTCCAGCCGCCACAGGGCGTCGGCCTCCTCGGCCTCCGCGTCGCCCCACTCCGCCGGGGGCGTGAAGGTACGCTCCCGCGGGTTGAAGGCCTGCTGCATCTGGTCGACCATGTCGATAAACGACGCCTCAATCTGGCCCTTGGCCGCGCTGCCATAGAGCGCATCCATGTCGCGCTCCTGCGGGCGCAGCTGCTCCGCCACCTCGGCCATGCGCTGAATCTGGTCTGCCGGGTTGACAATGTCCGCGGGGAAGAGGTCCGGGCGCTGGCCGCTCAGCTCGGCATACGCCTGATCCACCGGCAGGCCCTCCGTCGTGATTTTCAGCCGGCCGAAATTCTGCCGCCGGAAGCCGTTCCAGTCGCCGCCGTTTACGTCGGCCCGGTACTGCGCTGGCAGCGACACGCCGGTCCTGCGCAGGTAGTCCCGGATATCCGCCGCGTCGTCCCGCGCCGTGGTGTCCACCTGCCGTCCCGCCGCCCAGATGGTCTCGAAGGCGTCGATGACCTGACTCTGCGGCACGCTGCCCTTCTGCAGGATATCCCGGCCCAGGGCTGCCAGCTGGTTCTGCTGCACTTCCCGGGCCGCGCGGGTGTCCGCGTCGATGAGCCCGCGCAGCTCCTTTGCCGCGTGGTTCATCGTCCGGTTCACCAGCCGCCGCCGGGTCTGGCTCAGGTCCAGCCCGTCCGCCGTGTCACTTGCCAGAGAATAGCGGGTCTCGTCGGAAAGTTCGGGCTTGACAGACGCGGCATTAGATGCTACACTGGCGTCAGAGATGGATGCAGTGTTTCTATCAGTTCCCGGTGACGGGTTCGTGGTTGTCACTGCATTCGTCTCTTTTTCTGGCACCCCGGCCAGAATATCCTGCTCAACTTCTACGAATGGCTTGTTATCCGTAGTTCTGCTGAGCGAATACCGCGGCTCGCTTTCTACCGGGTTTTTGTCGCTGGTCCGTTTGGCCTGCTGCGGGTAAAACGTCACGTAGGAGTCTTCATCCCCGTCGGAAACCATCATTCCGTCATAGCCTTCGCTCTTCCGCTGCACCACATAGGCCGCGGCATCCCCATAGCCCGCCAGTGCGTCTTCCAGGTCTGCACGCGTCGTGTAATACGGGTTCGTGATGTTGAGATAATATGCGTTGCTGCCGGTCTTCCCGGCGCTGAACCACTGTCCCAGCTCCGAGCGATACCCCTTTGTGGGATACACCGCCAGCAGATTGAACAGTCCATCCCGGACCTCAGATTCCGTAAAATACATCGACTGCGCCTGCGTAATCTGCCGTCCCTGGCTGTCCGTCTCGCCGGTGAGTTCAGGGTTTCCGCGCGCAAGACTCTGCTCACCCGGCCCGGCGCGGGTGGGGTTGCTCCGGTCAAGCTCCAGCCCCCGGGCCGAGGCCGTGTCTCCGTCCATCTGCTGCATGGCCGCGGGCGTGTTTCCGCCGACGTAGCGCTCCACCACCTGCAGCAGCTGGTCCACCACGGCGTCGTCCGCATACCGCCCCACGCGGTTGATACCGGCCCAGACGTCCGCCGCAATTTCCTCCAGCAGCGCGTCCTGGTCCCCGTTGTAGGCCTCGCCATAGGCCTCGGCGTACCGGCTCCACATCTGCATCCCCGGCTCCCCCGCGTCCCGGAGCGTGTCCTGCAGCTCCGCCAGCATGGCTGCCCGCTGCTGCGCGTGCTGACCACCCCAGACGTGGACGCCCTCGTGCTCGCTCAGCTGCTGCGCCGACCAGCGGATGGAGTTGGCGCGGATTGCAATCTGATTGCCCTGCACCACGGAGTCCGCCAGCTGCTCAAAGCCGTCCCGCTGGAACTCCAGCGGCCCGATGACAAACTGCACCTGATAGCCCTGCCCGCGCCACTGCGTGGCGACGCTCTGCAGCTCCTCGTCCCACGCGTCCTCCGGGTAGAGGATGACGCGCGGCTCGTTGGTGCCGTCGGCCCAGCCCAGCTCGCGGGTCGAGCCGGGCATCAGGCCGCGGTTTTGGGCCTCTCTCAGCCGGTCGTTTGCGAGTCGCGGCTGTCTCCGGTTTCCGTCTCGTCCGTCAAAGGTTCGCCCAGCGGGGGGCTCCCCGCCTGCTTCCAGCGGACGAACTGCTCCGGCGTCATCCGCCGCAGATACCCGCTGCTGTCCTCGAAGGTGTAATACGTCGGGCTGCTGTTCTGCTTGTCCATTGTTTCCAATCCTTTCTGCCGGGGCCATAGCCTCCGGCTGCGTGTCGTTTTCGGCAAAATACTCGTTGAGCGTCGCGTAGGCCGCGTCGACCATCTGCTGCTGCGCGTCGGTCAGCTCGTCCGCATACTGCAGGTCCTGCAGGATGTTCCAGGCCTGCTGCACCGCGGGCGGATAGATGGTCAGCTCCTGCGCCGCGTTTTCCGGCGCAGAGGCATGTTCGGGCTGCGCTGGCGTCTGGACATTGCCGTCCCTGGTTTCGCCCGCCTGCGGCTGGATTTCCGCCGCAGACGCGGTCTGCGCGCTGGCCCTGTCCACGGGTGCGGGCTCCGGCGCGGTCTGCGTGGGCTGCACCTCGTCGCCGCGCGGGAGCGCCAGCGTCGGCTGGGCCTCCGGCTGTGCCGCCGTGTCCTGCGCGACGTTCGCCGTGCCGCCAAGCGGGCCATGCTCCTGCACGTAGCCCGAGAGCTCGCTGAAGAGCTTGCCAATCTCATAATCTCTGATTTTACCGCCGTTGTCAAGCTTTTGCTGCAACGCTGCGGCGTTTTTATGGACATCGCTGTCCACGTCGGCCTCCTGGGCCTTGCGTATCAGCAGCTCCGCCGCGTTGGCGTCGCGCTCGCGCAGCACCTTGCCGGACTGCCGCAGCTCCACGTCGGACAGGACGCGGCCAACAGCCACGCGCGCCCCGGACGTGGCCGCGCCGGAGATCGCACCGCCCAGAAAGTCCGCACCAAGCGACATTGCCTTGTCCGCCAGAGCCAGACCAAATGCAGCACTCTCGCTATGTCCCTGCTTTTCATACGCTGCAATAGCCTGCTTAATCTCGTTTTTGTCTCCCGCAACAATCAGGTCCGCCACCGTGTTGATAAGGTCACTGCCGACCTCCTCTGATCCCTCGACCAATGCGTTGCGGGTCACATACTTGAGTGCGCCGTCGCTCCACTTTGGATCCAGCAGCGCGTCGAGGCTGTATCTCTCGGTCAGGATTTCCGCCGCGCCCGCGATGGTGCCCAGAGTAAAAGCCTCCTGGTCGTCCAGACCGCGCTCCTTGGCCGCCGTCGTGGCGTCCGCCGCCGCCACAGAGGACATAATCCCGAGCGCCAGTTTTTTGCCCAGCTCTGCCGTCGCAGCGTCTCCGGAGAAGCCGCCGGAGACCAGCGTCGTGGTCAAAAAGTCCGCCATGCTTAGCGCAGTGTTGTATAAAAAACTGCCAGGCTTGCCCCACTTATCCTCTGCCATCTGGCTGACAGCCCCGCGAATATCGCCGCTGACGTTGGCAAAGAGATTATACCCCGCGTTGGGGTCAATCTTGTCTTCCGCCAGCATCTGGACAGCTTGCCCCACGTAGCTGCGGCTTTATGTCCCGGATGTAGCGATAGGCCTTGTAGTGGGTATCGTCTCCCGCCGCGGTGTCCTGGGCATAAAGATAGTTAAAAATCCCAATCTCGGCGTCCGTCAGCTGCGTCAGGTAGTCCTGCGCTGCTGTGCCCAGCGCACCGCCCGCGGCGGCACTCTGGGCCGTCGCGCGTAGCTCTGCCGCCGGATTGCGGTTGATGAGGTCATAGGTAATATCCCCAAAGCCGGTGTCGCCATAGCGCCCTGTCCAGGCGTTAAACTCGCCCCTGCCATGCTCCGTGGTGTGATACTGGCTCAGCTCAGCATAATCCGCCTTGTTGGGGATGCTGGCATAATCCACGCCCGGGACAACATTCAGCTGCGTCCGTGCGCGCAGCTGCTCCGCCATGGCGCGCTTGCTGTCCTCTTTTGCGAGCGCGGACTGCGCGCCTGCCGGGTTGCGCTGGTCATTGGGGACAACATCCGGCGAGGTATCCTGCTGCCCTTCGCGCAGCCCCTTGATGGTCTGCTGCAGTTTGGCCTGTGTTCGGGGGCTCTGCCGGATCTGCTCAGATTTCCGGCGGTCTATGGCGGCCTGCGTCGCTGCGGGGCGCGTGCGCTGCACGCTTTGCCGCTCTCCCTCGTGGAGGGCGGCAATGGTCGCCTGCAATTTAGCCTGTGTCCGGGGGCTCTGCTGTACCTGCGTCGCCTGCTTGCGCGCCTGGATATACTGGCGCTGCTCCTGCGTCCGCTGCCCCGCCGCGGCGTTGTGGTCAAAAATCTGCGCGTGATATCTGGCCTTGTCCCAGTCGATGGGATCCGTGTCCGAGTTGGTCGTCCGGCTCGACGGGTGCGGCTGGCCGGTGACCCGGCGCCACGCCTCGTCCCAGTTATACTGCTCAATCGCCATAGGATTGCCCCCTTACAGGTAAATGTTAAATCTCTTTCCGTATTTTTTAGCCAGTGCCCGAGCCTGCGCCAGCGTGATTTTGCCACGCGTCTGCGCCATCTCCAGCAAATTGAGAAAGGTCTCCGCGCTGGTCGTTGTGCTCAGCTCGTTGATAAACTGACTGTACTGGTCGTCCGAAAACGCGCCCGCGTCGACGCTGACGCTGCTCCCGCCGCCGTTGGCCAGCCATGCCTCATACTGCTGCATGTAAAGGTCGAGCTGCGCCGCCGAGGTGATGCCCTGCCCCAGCAGGTACTCAAATGGACTCCCGCTGTCCCGCATGGCCTGGAAGAGCGACACGGTCTGCGCGTCCTCCTCCGTCCCCGTGCTGCCGGAGCCGCCGCCATACCCGCCGCTGTAGCTGGCCGCAGCCGCCTGCTGGGCGTAATAGGCAGCCAGCGTGTCGATGTACTCCTGCGGATATCCGCTCGCCGCCACCAGCTCCGCCGAGGGCACGCCGCCCGCCGCCAGAATTGCATCCACGGTCTCCCGGGCCTGACTCTGCGCCTGCGACGTCTGCTCCTGTGCCTGGCTGCGCAGGTTGGCGTCGTAGTTAATCTGGTCCAGTGCCCGGCTGTAGAGCGTGTCCTCCCGGCCCTGCATGGCGTTGAGACTGTTGAGCCGCATGTTGTACAGGTCCTGCCACTCATTATAAGCCAAAGCCCTGTCTGTGTTGTACTGGTTAAGCTCGTTAAGATACTTGTTGTAGTCGTTTTGCTCCGCCGCCGTCACCGCACTCAGAGCCTGCTGCTTTTGCGCGTACTCCTGCAGGTATCTGTTGTACGCCTGCTCGTAGAGGCTCGGCAGGGCGTCGCTCAGCTGGCTGGCGTAGTAGTCCCCGGCCTGCTGGCCCGCCGTCACGGCGTAGCTGCTGGGCACGCCGCCGGTGGCCGCCGCCGCCTGCGCCATGGCGTTGGCCGAGGCGCGCTGGCCCTCCCGGCGGTACTGTTTTTTATAGGCGCTCCAGACCGGGTCTGTCGCCTGGTCGTAATCAAAGGGCTGCGGATTGCTGACCTCGCCCAGCAGGCTGTCCATCTGCTCCTGATACCGGCTTCGGTACGCCGGTGCCGTGCCCGTAAAGTCAAATCCGCCGTAGCCGCTCAGACTGCGGACGGCCTCGTCCAGCGCGTCCTCGTAACCGCTGCGGAAGCTGGACGGCGACAGCCCGTTAGAGATATACAGGCTCCCATCCCGCCCGCCGGTGTAGTTGCCGTAGCTGCTGCGCAGCCGGTTAGCCTCCTCGTTGGCCAGGAGCCGGGCCTGCTCCGTGTTGGCCCCGGCGTAGTTTTGCTTGAGGCTCAGCATGCTCAGCCCAAACTCCGGATACTGCCGTGCCAGGTCGAGGTCATAGCTGCTAAACTGGTCAATCATGCCCGCCTGCTGGGCCTTTTTTACAAAATCATCGTAGGTGTAATTTGACATGCCGCCCCTCCTATCTCAGGTCGCTGCCCACGTAATACTCCCGGGCAATGCTGTATACCGTGGCCGTCCCCGTGCCCCGCAGCCGCAGCCGCCAGTGGTCTGTTCGCCGGGGAATCACCGGGATGGTGTAGCTGCGCTTGCTGCGCAGCCCCTTAATCTCCATCATCTTGTGCCATGCCAGGCTCTCTCCGTAGCCGATATCCACGGCAAAGCTTGCCCCGGCCTCCAGCTCCACGCGGACTTGCATCCGCGAGACGGCCTTGCGGTTGGGGTCGTCCTCGACAAAATCGCCAAACTCCGCCGACCATGCGACGGTCTCCTCCGGTGTCCAGGCGCTCGTGTCGCTCTCCAGCGTCCGGCCCTCGGCCATCCACAGCGCGCCGTCGCTGTCCAGGCAGTGCAGCCCCTCTGCCGTCCGCGCCCAGCCGATTGCCTGCACGGCGTCCTCCCGGTGCCACATGCCCCGCTGGGTGTCGTATACCCAGACGCTCCATGTCCCGTCGGCCCGCTGGGCACTCATATAATACTTGAGTCCGTCCGACCCGGCCTCCGCCCGGCGGAGCCGCTCCCCGCCGAAGGGCTCTGCCAGCGACGCGGGCATGGCTCCCGTGTAGGCCACGGGCCCCGCCGGGGACAGATACAGCAGCGTCTCCCCGGCCACGGCCAGACTCCCGCCCGCGTCCTGGGCGACGCCCATCGTCGCCGCGCCCATCAACTCAAATTTGGAGGGCAAGGAGCCATATACCTTGTAAATATTGCGCTCCTTAAAAAAACATGGGTATCCCAGATACGACGCCGCGCCGGTAAAGTCCCCCGGGCTCCCGGCGTCCACCGCGTAGCTGTCCGAGGCCAGACCGTCAAAGACGTACCAGTTCCACGGGTCGCCGGGCTTGCAGGCGTAGATATGGTCGCCCTTGCAGCCCCAGAGGCGGTTCTCGTTGGCGCAGAGCCAATCCATGTCCGGCACGCGCCGCCGGATGCTGACGGTCCCGCTCTGTGCCTGCGTCCGGAGCAGACAGGTCTGTTGCAGCGTCAGGCTGATTTGCTCGCCCTCATAGACAGCCTTGGTAATCTTGTAGACGGCCTTACCCTGCACCTTTTCGGCGCGCTCTTTTGTGAGCTTGATATAATATTTCCCCACAGCCGCGGCCGCGCCCTCGGCGTCGCAGGTCATCTCCG
>ENA-UOJO01004569-UOJO01004569.1-human-gut-metagenome-genome-assembly--contig:-P57-NODE-4569-length-11784-cov-4.889249_pt1 | contig 11784 bp, 8 predicted proteins | sample MGYA00242351_ERZ723898 | MGnify/ENA metagenome assembly ERZ723898 | reverse complement strand
ATCAAAACCAACGGTTTCAATAGTAATTGGTGGTGGCCATTCAATTGGTGTTCCTCTTGCAACCTCTTCAAATTATTCTTATATAACACCTTCTGCCACTATGATAGTTCATCCTGTAAGAATGAATGGATTTGTTATAGGTATAGCTCAAACTTTTGACTATTTTAAAAAAATGCAGGAAAGAATAAATGGTTTTATATTAAGAACTTCTAATATCAAAAAAGAAACCTTAGAAGGTTATATGAAACAAAATGGTGAACTTTTAAATGATATAGGTACAATTTTAATAGGCAAACAGGCAGTAGATTGTGGCCTTATTGATGAAGTAGGAGGAATAAAGGAAGCTTTAGATAAATTAAATTCACTAATTAGTGAAAAATAAGTTTATTATAGCTTTTTATGTAAAGAGTGATAGTTCTTCACTCTTTATATTTTTTGTGAAAATATAAGTACATTCCAGATTAATAATGGAATTGAAAAGATTTTTGTGGTATGCTAATATTTAGGAATTAATACATAAGAAAGGGTGAAAATTTTGAGTCAGACAAAAAAGGGGAGCAGTAAGTCAAATAATTCAAAAACCAAAAAAGAAGTTACAAAGGAAGTTAAAACTGCTAATTATGAAATTAAAGGTATAGTAGCCCTTGCAATAGGAATATTACTTGCAGTAAGTATATATACAAATTTTGCTGGCTTTTTGTCTAATATTTCTCAAAGGTTAGCATTTTTACTACTAGGAATTGGAGGATTTTTAATACCTTTATACGTTATATATTTAAGTATAAATTATTTAAGTAGCAGAGGTAAAATTACATTAAATGGTAGATTTTATGGGATTACAATTATACTTTTTGTAGTAAATTTAGTTTTTGCAACAATAAGTATTTCTATGTTAGATAGTAATATATCTTTTAAAGAAGGTTTTAGTGATTTAATTGGTAGTGTAAAAAGTAATACATTATCAGTTAGTGGAGGAGCAATAGGTTTTGTTATTGCATATGGGCTTCATTATTTAATAGGTGCAGTAGGATCTTACATTGTATATGCATTATTAATTATTGTAACATTAATATTTACATTTGACATTTCAGTTGTAGATGTTTCAAAAAATATAAAACATAAGGGAATGGAATATAAAAAGTCCAAAATAGCTGCTAAAAAAGAAAAAATAAATTTAGATAATAATGATGATTACATTAATGTAGTTTCAAAGGATGAAAAGAGCAAAAATGATTATTTAAAAGGTGTAAATAATAAAATAAAAATATTAGATTTTATGAAAAACGCTACAATAGATGAGGAACTTGGAGCAGAAGATGATGGAAAGACTGAGAAGGAAGTACAAAATGAAATTGTAATATCTGAAATGAAAAAGGCTATAAAAACGCCATTTATAGATATTAAGGAACCTGAAGATATAGAAAAAGATAAAAATAATGAAAATTGTAACAAAAATAAGAAAGAAGATTTAAAAGAAAATATAAATGATGAAATAGATAAAGAAATGAATTTAAAAGATGAAACAAAAAAGGAATATAAATTTCCAGGATTAGATCTTTTAAATATTAATAATAAAACAAAACTTAATAGTTCTGATAAAAAAGAATTAATTGAAAGTGCTGCTAAATTAACAGAGATATTAGGAAATTTTGGAGTCTCTGCTAAGGTAAATCAAGTTAGCAAAGGACCATCTGTTACAAGATATGAACTTCAACCAAGTCCTGGAGTTAAAGTAAGTAAAATAGTTAACCTTGCTGATGATATAGCCTTAGGATTAGCTGCATCAGGTGTTAGAATAGAAGCTCCAATTCCAGGAAAGGCTGCAGTAGGAATAGAAGTTCCTAACAAAAAGCAAACAGCTGTGTTTTTAAGTGAAGTTCTTGAATCGGAAGAATTTGTTTCAAGTCATAAAAAACTTGCCTTTGCCTTAGGAAAGGACATAGCTGGTGAATGTATTGTTGGAGATTTAAGTAAAATGCCTCATACATTAATAGCAGGGGCTACTGGGTCTGGTAAAAGTGTATGTATAAATTCACTTATTATAAGTCTTTTATATAAGTATAAGCCAGAAGATGTTAAGCTTTTAATGGTAGATCCTAAAGTAGTTGAACTTAATGTTTATAATGGAATACCACATCTTTTGATCCCTGTTGTTACAGATCCTAAAAAGGCAGCAGCTGCATTAAATTGGGCTGTAAATGAAATGACAAAAAGGTACAATCTTTTTGCAGAAAAAGGTGTTAGAAATATAGATTCCTATAATAATTTATACAATAAGGGAGAGGTATCAGAAAAGCTTCCATTTATAGTTATTATAGTAGATGAACTTGCAGATCTTATGATGGTTTGTCCAAATGATGTGGAAGATGCTATATGCAGATTAGCTCAAATGGCAAGGGCAGCAGGTATGCATCTTGTTATTGCTACTCAAAGGCCATCTGTAGATGTTATTACTGGTGTTATTAAAGCTAATATTCCTTCAAGAATTTCTTTTGCAGTATCATCGCAAATAGATTCTAGAACAATACTTGATAGCTCTGGGGCTGAAAAACTTCTAGGAAAAGGAGATATGCTTTATTATCCAGTAGGAGAAAGTAAACCTCTTAGAGTTCAAGGATGCTTTATATCAGAAGAAGAAGTTGAAAATGTTGTAGAATACATTAAAAAAGAAGAGTCAGAGGTAAACTATAAAGAAGAAATAATTGAACATATAAATAAAGAAACTGAAGATAAGGAAGACACTTCTAGCAGTGAATCTGATACAGATGATTTATTAGATGAGGCAATAAAAATTGTTGTAGAATATAATCAGGCGTCTACTTCATTTTTACAAAGAAGACTTAGAGTTGGTTTTAATAGAGCTTCAAGAATAATGGATCAATTAGAAGAAAGAGGAATTATCTCAGAACGAGATGGGACAAAGCCAAGGCAAGTACTACTTACTAAAAATGATTTAGTTAGAGAAAATGAAAGTGAGGAGTAAATTTTATCTTGTAATAGATTCAGAAAAGTAATAAAATTATAGTGTTGTGCTAGGTTAATATAAAAAGCTATGGAGGAAATATACTTGAATAAATTAAAAGTTGGAATGGTTAGCCTTGGATGCGATAAAAACAGAGTGGATTCTGAAATTATTTTAGGATCTATGAATAACATGTATGAAATAACTAATAATCCTAAAGAAGCAGATATAATTATAATTAATACATGTGGTTTTATAGAATCAGCTAAACAAGAATCAATAAATACAATATTAGAAATGGCAAATTATAAAAAAACAGCTAAATGTAAGCTTCTTGTTGCTACAGGTTGTTTGACTCAAAGATATGGTAAGGAATTAGAAGAACTTATTCCAGAAATTGATATTATGCTTGGAGTTAATGATTATAAAAAACTTCATATGTTAATTAACAACTTTTTTAATAACAATGAAAAGTCTTTAGAAGTTAATTTCTCTAATGAAAATATTAATGAAGGAGAAAGAATTTTAACAACAGAAGGTCATACAGCTTACATAAGAATTGCAGAAGGGTGTAATAATTTCTGTACATATTGTATTATCCCTAAAATTCGTGGAATGTTCAGAAGCAGAAGTTTTGAAAGTATACTTGCTGAAGCAGAAAAGTTAAGTAAGATTGGTGTAAAAGAACTTATAATAGTAGCTCAGGATACTACAATGTATGGTACAGATTTATATGGTAAAAAAGAATTGCATACTCTACTAAACAAAATTTCAAAAATAGATGGCATTAAGTGGATTAGGGTACTTTATTGTTATCCTGAAGAAATTTATGATGAACTTTTAGATGAAATTGCAAATAATAATAAAATATTAAATTATTTAGATTTACCTATACAACATATAAGTAACAGAATTCTAAAATTAATGGGTAGAAAAACTACTAAGAAGGATATTTTAGAAAAAATAAATTTAATTAGAAATAAAATAAAAGATGTTACGTTAAGAACATCACTTATAGTTGGATTTCCAGGAGAAACAGAAGAAGATTTTAATGAATTATCTAGCTTCTTAGAAGATTTTAAACTTCAAAAGGTTGGAGTATTTAAGTATTCTATGGAAGAAGGTACTGCAGCTGCTAAAATGAGTAATCAAATTAGTGAAGAAGTAAAGGCTATAAGAGAAGAAAAATTAATGCTTCTTCAAAAAAATATTTCAAAAGAAATTAATAAAAATAAAATTGGTAATGTTTATGATGTTCTAATTGAAGGCTCAAATGAAGAATATTATAAAGGAAGAAATTATGAAATGGCTCCTGATATTGATGGGTGTGTATACATAAAAAGTGATAAACATTTAGAAAAAGGTACAATAGTTAGTGTGAAAATAACAAATTGTACAAATTATGATTTGGTAGGAGTTGTTAATTATGAAACTTAATCTTGCAAATAAATTAACCGTACTTAGAATATTTTTTGTTCCAATATTTTTGCTTTTTATAATAGTAAAGGATATTGTGCCTTATGGGTCATTTATTGCAACGATAATTTTTATACTTGCATCATTAACTGATAAATTAGATGGTTATATTGCTAGAAGTAGAAATCAAGTTACTAATTTCGGAAAGTTTATGGATCCTTTAGCAGATAAACTATTAGTAACTACTGCACTTATTTGTTTGGTAGACTTACATGTTATATCTAGTGTTGTAGCAGTTATAATAATTGCTAGAGAATTTGCAGTTTCAGGACTTAGAACTGTAGCAGCTTCAGATGGAAAGGTAATTGCAGCAAGTTATTGGGGAAAGGCAAAGACTGTAGTTCAAATTATTGCTATTGTTTGTGCTCTTTTACAAGTTAATATATCTGCATCTGAAAATTTAAGTGCTTATGTTGCAAGTAATGTTTATTTAAGTGGTTTCATTAATATAGGAACAAATATTTTAATGTTTGCAGCTGTTCTTATAACAATAATATCTGGATTTGATTATTTTTATAAGAATAAACATGCCATAAGTACAGATAAATAAAATATGGAGCTTAGGCTCCTTATTTTTATGTGTATTATTTTTTATAAAAGTGGTAACAATTATTATTGAGATAAAAATAAATGTTGACTACTAAAAAATAGTATCATATAATTAGAACAGAACATAAGTTCGCAAAGGGATAATTTAATGTGTATTTTATATACTTACGTAAAGGGAGAGTTGTATAATAATGAGTAATATTGATGAAAATAAATTAAAAGCTATTGAAAGTGCTATGGGGCAAATTGAAAAACAATTTGGTAAAGGATCTGTTATGATGCTTGGGGAAAACAGTCATTTAACTATTGATGCTGTTTCAACAGGATGCTTAGATTTAGATATAGCACTTGGAATTGGTGGTGTTCCTAAGGGTAGAATAGTAGAAATATATGGACCTGAAAGTTCAGGTAAAACTACTGTTGCCCTTCATATAGCAGCAGAATCACAAAAGAAAGGTGGCGCTGTTGGGTTTATTGATGCTGAACATGCATTAGATCCAGGTTATGCAAAAAAAATAGGTGTAGATACTGAAAGTTTAATAGTTTCTCAACCTGATACAGGAGAACAAGGACTTGAAATTGCAGAAGCATTAGTAAGATCAGGAGCTATTGATGTATTAATTGTAGATTCAGTTGCAGCGTTAGTTCCAAGAGCAGAAATTGAAGGTGAAATGGGAGATTCACATATAGGTCTTCAAGCAAGACTTATGTCACAAGCTTTAAGAAAACTTGCAGGAACAATAAACAAAACAAATTGTGTTGCAATATTTATTAACCAACTAAGAGAAAAAGTTGGAGTAATGTTTGGAAATCCAGAAACTACTACTGGAGGAAGAGCATTAAAATTCTATGCATCTGTAAGATTAGATGTTAGAAGAATAGAATCAATAAAATCTGGAGATTCTATAATTGGTAATAGAACTAGAGTTAAAATAACAAAAAATAAAGTTGCACCTCCATTTAAACAAGCCGAATTTGATATAATGTATAATGAAGGTATATCAAAAAATGGTAACATTATTGATGTAGGTGTTAAAGAAGGTATTGTTCAAAAAAGTGGTGCTTGGTTCTCTTATGGAGATGTACGTTTAGGTCAAGGTAGAGAAAATGCAAAAATATACTTAAAAGATAATCCTGAAATTGCAAATGAAATAGAAATTCAAATTAGAGAAAAATATGGATTACCTACAGATGAAATTGCAAATAATAATGCAAAAAGTGAAGAAAAAACTTCAGAAACAGAAAAATAAATAAAAAATTGCACAAAAAAAGAAAGCCTACACAGGTATTGTTGTACAAAAAACTATGTGCTAGGCTTCTTTTTAATAAATTATAAAATTATTAGCTAATGTTGACATAATATCGTTTTTCGGATAAAATAATAACAAATACTGGTTTATCATATTACTAGATTTACAGCAGTATAATTGTATTAATAAATACACCTTCTTGTTAACTTATAAAACATAAAATTTTACAAGATTGGGGGTGTTTACGTGGGAACGCAAACATTAATATTAATAGTAATAGATATTGTAGTACTTATCATTTTAGGAATGGTATTGAATAAAACACTAAAATTAGCTTCGAAAAATAAACTTGAGGCATTAGAGCGAGAAGCACAATTATCTCTTGAAAATGGAAAAAGAGAAGCAGAAGCTGCCAAAAAAGAAGCAATTTTAGAAGCAAAGGAAGAAGCTCATAAAATAAGAAGTGACTGTGAAAAAGAAACTCGAGAGAGAAGAAATGAAGTTCAAAGACTTGAAAGAAGACTTATTCAAAGAGAAGAAACTCTTGACAAAAAGAGTGATTCCCTTCAAAAGAAAGAAGATACAATAGCTAAGAGATTAGCTGATATTGAAAAGACTGAAATTCAAGTTCAAGAATTACATGCTAAAACTAGAGAAGAACTTGAAAGAGTAGCCGGATTAACTGGCGAACAGGCAAAGGAAATGTTACTTGATGAAGTAAAAAAAGAAACTTCTCACGAAGCTGCTTTAATTATTAAAGAAAGTGAAAACAAGGCAAAGGAAGAAGCTGATAAGAGAGCTAGAAATATTATAACTAATGCAATTCAAAGATGTGCAGCAGATCATGTATCTGAATCAACTGTACATGTAGTTGCTTTGCCTAATGATGAAATGAAAGGTAGAATAATAGGTAGAGAAGGAAGAAACATTAGAACCCTTGAAACTTTAACTGGTGTAGATTTAATAATTGATGATACTCCAGAAGCAGTAATTTTATCTAGCTTTGATCCAATAAGGAGAGAAGTTGCTAGAATTGCTCTTGAAAAGTTAATTGTGGATGGAAGAATTCATCCGGCTAGAATTGAAGAGATGGTTGAAAGAGCACAAAGAGATGTAGAAAATGACATTAAAGAAGAAGGAGAACAGGCTGCTTTAGAAACTAGTGTTCATGGATTACATCCTGAAATTATTCGATTACTTGGTAGATTAAAGTATAGAACTAGTTATGGTCAAAATGTACTTAAACATTCCATAGAGGTTTCATATTTAGCTGGTTTAATGGCTTCAGAGCTAGGTCTTGATGTTACCTTAGCAAAGAGAGCAGGTTTACTACATGATATTGGTAAAGCTGTGGATCAAGAGCAAGAAGGACCTCATGCAATAATTGGTGGGGATCTTGCTAAAAAGTATCGTGAGTCACCAGTAATAGTTAATGCTATTGCAGCGCATCACGGTGATGTGGAAATGCAATCTTTAGAGGCTGTGTTAGTTCAAGCAGCTGATGCAATATCAGCAGCTAGACCAGGAGCTAGAAGAGAAACATTAGAAGCATATATTAAGAGATTAGAAAAGTTAGAAGAAATTGCAAATTCCTATGAAGGTGTAGATAAATCATATGCAATTCAAGCTGGTAGGGAAATTAGAATTATGGTTAAACCAGATCATGTCGACGATGCTGGAGCAATAGAACTTGCACGTGATATTGTAAAGAGTGTCGAAGAACAATTAGAATATCCAGGACAAATAAAAATAAATGTTATAAGAGAAACTCGAGCAGTGGACTTTGCAAAATAGAAAAAGATACCTTTTGATTAACTTTCAAAAGGTATCTTTTTTAAATACAAATGTAATAATGTTAAAAACTAATAGTATATTGTAATAGTATGTTTATAATTTTATAATATTATTCATATTTCATGAAAAATCCTTTGTTTTAAAGGTTTATCTTAGTTACAATAAATTAACATTAAAAAAGACTATAAAGAAGTAGTAAAAGGAGGAATTTATACAGGGAAATAGAATAATATATATAAGCAAGAGTTTTATATATGGCAGTTTCTGTAAACGATTAGTATGAAGGGGGAGTAACAAATGGAAGTATTAAAAGTATCAACAAAATCAAATCCAAATTCTGTAGCAGGAGCATTAGCTGCAGTAATAAAAGAAAAAAATGTTGTGGAGATTCAAGCTGTTGGAGCAGGAGCAATAAATCAAGCTATTAAAGCTATTGCTATTGCTAGAGGCTTTGTAGCACCAACAGGAAAAGATATAGTATGCGTTCCAGCATTTACTGATATTGAGATAGATGGAGAGGAAAGAACTGCTATTAAATTAATAGTTCAACCTAGATAAACATAAGCAAGTTTCAAAATAAAGCTAAAAATAAAAGTTCGATAACCATATGTTGTATCAATTAAAAAAAATAACTGTTTAATAAAACTTCTTGTAAATCTGAAAAAACAAAACTGTTGTAATTTAATTTAAAGTACTATATAATTAGATTAAAGTGTTAAGCTTGCAGATTAATTGAAGAGGTGAATGTAATGGTTTCAAAAGAAGTAGTAGTAAAAAACGGAACTGGTTTACATGCTAGACCAGCAACTTTATTAGTTAAGAAAGCTTCATCTTTTAAATCAGATATAAGTATCGAATTTAATGGAAAGAAAGCAAATGTTAAAAGTTTAATAGGCGTTTTATCATTAGCAGTAACAAAAGAATCAACTATAAAAGTTATTGCAAGTGGTGATGACGAAACACTTGCTGTTGATGAAATAGTAAAATTAATTGAACAATTAGAAGATTAATTTTTTAGATTATTTCTTTTAAAAATAGTGCTAAAAGTACCTTTAAGTTTAAGTACTTTTAGTACTTTTTTGTTTGTGAGATTAACTATTTTGAAAAAAAACATATATATGTTATAATATTTTGGTAAAAAGTATTAAAAAAGTCCCTGGAGGTTAACAATGAGAGATTTATACAGTACACCATTAAATTCTAGATATGCCTCAAAAGAAATGAGTCATATATTTTCTGATGATAAAAAATTTACAACTTGGAGAAAGCTATGGATAGCTCTTGCAGAATGTGAAAAAGAATTAGGATTACATATTACAGATGAACAAATTGATGAGTTAAAGGCACATGTAAATGACATAAATTATGATGATGCAGCAAAAAGAGAAAAAGAAGTTCGTCACGATGTTATGAGCCATGTTTATGCTTATGGACTTCAATGCCCTAAAGCTAAAGGAATAATACATCTTGGAGCTACAAGTTGCTATGTTGGTGATAATACAGATATTATTCTTATGAAAGAAGCACTTTTATTAACTAAAGAAAAAATGGTAACAGTCCTTGATAGATTAAGAAAATTTGCACTTAAATATAAGGATATGCCAACATTAGGTTTTACACATTTTCAACCTGCTCAACTTACAACAGTAGGAAAGAGAGCTACTCTTTGGATGCAAGATTTAGTTATGGATATTGAAAATATTGATCATGTAATTGAACACTTGAAATTAAGAGGTGTTAAAGGAACTACTGGAACACAAGCAAGTTTTATGAACCTTTTTGAAGGTGATGAGGATAAAGTTAAAAAACTAGATAAAATGGTAGCAGAAAAAATGGGCTTTAAAAAGAGCTTTGGCGTAACTGGACAAACTTATTCAAGAAAAGTTGATTCAATTGTTTTAAATACATTATCTGAAGTAGCACAAAGTTGCTATAAATTTTCTAATGATTTAAGATTACTTCAAAATATGAAAGAAATAGAAGAACCTTTTGAAGCACATCAAATAGGTTCATCAGCTATGGCTTATAAGAGAAATCCTATGAGAAGTGAAAGAATGGGATCACTTGCTAGATATGTTATAGTTACAGCATTAAATCCTGCAATTACTGCTTCTACACAATGGTTTGAAAGAACACTTGATGATTCTGCAAATAAGAGAATTTCAATTCCTGAAGCATTCCTTGCATTAGATGGAGTATTAAATCTTTATATAAATATTTCTGAAAATATGGTTGTTTATGATAAGGTTATTGCATCACATGTAAATAGAGAACTTCCATTTATGGCAACTGAAAATATAATGATGGAATCAGTTAAGCGTGGCGGAGACAGACAAGAACTTCATGAAAGAATTAGAGAACATTCTATGGCTGCAGCTCAAAGAGTAAAAGGCGAAGGTCTTGATAATGATCTTATAGAAAGAATAATAAATGATAAGAGCTTTAATTTAAGTAAAGACGAAATAATTTCTATAATTGATCCTATTAAATTTGTAGGTAGAGCACCAAGTCAAACTACAGAATTTATAGAAGAATATGTTGATCCAATAATTGCTGCAAATCCAGAAGCTGTAAAGATAGATAGCGAAATAAATGTATAAATAAATTTTTTAGAACCATTTTCAATATATTTGATTATGGTTCTTTTTTTATGCAAAATTTCCTAAAGGGAGGAAAAATGTAATTTTTTTTAGTATAATAAAGTTGTATAATAACAAATAAGTAAAGTTAAAACTTATTTTATGTAAAGACATAATTTAACATAAGGGGCGATTTTTTAATGGGTAAATATATAATTGCTTTAGATCAAGGAACAACAAGTTCAAGAGCTATTATTTTTGACAAAGAACAAAATATTATAGGTATGAGTCAAAAAGAAATAACTCAAATTTATCCAAGAAGAGGTTGGGTAGAACAAAATCCTATGGAAATATGGGCTACTCAATATGGTGTTTTACAGGAGGTTATAGCCAAAACAAATATAAATCCAAATGAAATATCAGCAATAGGACTTACAAACCAGCGTGAGACTACTGTTGTATGGGACAGATTTACTGGAATGCCTATTTATAATGCTATAGTATGGCAATGTAGAAGAACTGCTAATTTAATAGAGTCCTTAAAGGAAGATAAAGAACTTGAAGATTATATAAGGGAAAATACAGGACTTTTACTTGATTCTTATTTTTCTGCAAGTAAAATAAAATGGATACTAGATAATGTTGAGGGTGCAAGAGAAAGAGCAAAAAGAGGAGAATTATTATTTGGAACTATTGATACATGGCTTATTTGGAAATTTACAAATGGTAAAGTACATGTAACTGATTATACAAATGCCTCTAGAACTATGCTTTTTAATATTAAAGAATTAAAATGGGATAAATATCTTTTAAATAAATTTAATATACCAGAGAATATAATGCCACAAGTTAAAAATTCATCAGAAATATATGGACGTATAACTTTAAGCAGGGATAAATCCTATAATGTACCTATTGCTAGTATTATAGGAGATCAACAAGCTGCGCTAATAGGACAAAACTGTTTTAATAAAGGTGAAGTAAAAAATACTTATGGTACAGGATGCTTTATGCTTATGAATACTGGTGATACTTTTGTTAGAAGCAAGAAAGGTCTTATTTCTACTATTGCACTTGGAATGAATGGCAAAATTAAATATGCATTAGAAGGTTCTGTCTTTTCTGGAGGTGCTACTTTAAAGTGGCTAAGAGATGAAATGAAAATAATAAATGA
>ENA-UOJO01004560-UOJO01004560.1-human-gut-metagenome-genome-assembly--contig:-P57-NODE-4560-length-11799-cov-6.136410_pt1 | contig 11799 bp, 9 predicted proteins | sample MGYA00242351_ERZ723898 | MGnify/ENA metagenome assembly ERZ723898 | reverse complement strand
CATTAATAAAAAAAGTAAAATTAAATAAGTCTAAAATATATTAGTAATTATAAAAATATAATTGAAATGATGGATAATTATTTTTGAATATACTCTTGCAGATGAAAGTAAAATAAAGTTAATAGTAGATTATATAAAAAATAGTCATATAAACATTGACTATATGAATTTACACTTAGCATATGGTGTGTGTGATTCTAGCAAAAAAATATATAAAACACCTATATCTTATATTACTGATTGTATGAAATCAAGAAATTGTGATGGTAATGATACATTATATGCTGTTATTATTAATAACAAATTATATACTGTAAAAATTAAATCATTTGATGATAAAATAATTTTTGTATCTGATTTTAGTGTTTTTAACAATTTAGAGGAAACTGTTAAAAGTGCAATAAGTTATAGTGAAAATAATACAACTTATTATTGGAGGAACAGCGTATTAAAAAAACAAATACATGATTTTGATTTAGATGCATATAATAAAGATTTAATAAAAAAATATATCTTAATAGATAATATATAATAAAAAAAAGCTGCAAGTAATTGATAAAGATTATCAACTACTTGCAGCTTTATGGTTATGAAAAATTTCCCATGGTATAATTTTATAGTAAAAATAATGGGGGAATTATTGTGAAAATTATAGTGGCAGTTTTATTTTATTTACTATTTTGGTTTATGCGTTATTTAGGTACAGGCACAGATAAAAAGAATATAAATGGATTTCGTTCTTATCCAGATGAAGTACAAAAAAGAGTGTTAAAAAATCAAGAATTAAAAAGAAGGGCTCCAAAGAAAACATCAATTTTTTAATTCTTGGTGAAGGTTTAAATTTATTTGATCTTATTGTAATAGACCTTTTATGGTGGAGAAATTCAAAGAGAATACGTTTTTCTTGTGTACCTCAAATAGAAATGTATAAAAATCCAAGAAAGCATATTGAATCATTTTTTAGAGGAATAGGTATATTTCCCAACAGTAAAGGTGTAATTCTTGCCATTGTTACTATCCCAATTTCCATTTCCGTTATTAAAACATGCTGTTAGTTTATCATCATCATCTAAGTCAATAGTTATTTTATATCCATAACCAGGTTTTTCTAACGAAGCTTCCATTTTGACTCCAGGTGCATTTGTCCATTGTTTATTTTCAACTTTATAATGAATATAAGGATTATCAAATCTAGTTTTATAATATATAGTAGCAAAATTAACTTTTTTAGAATACAATTCAACACTGTCACCATCTACAGAAGTATATTTATCATTTAATATTTTTTCTCTTGTAAATTTACTATTATATTTACTTAAATCAATAACAAATTTTCCATCTGAAGCAGTTGTAGTTCCATCATATGAAAGTGATCCAGCACATATATTTGGTGCAATAGTTATTGTGGTGGGGAATGATGGAAAATTTGCAGCTATATCACAGGCATATTTTCTTGCACTTATATTATCAATAGCTTATCATGATGTATCTGTTGTAAAGTTTAATTCAATTACTACAATAGTTGTAAATATTTTTGCTATGATAATTTTTCCAAGTAGCTATTTATTAATGAATAACTTAACTATATGGATTTTTATATTAATAGTATACATTATAGCAGTTATGGCTGCAGTTCTCATAACAAAAAGGACATATAGTTTATTTGTTTCAATTGAAAGTCAAGAAGGAGAAATGTCAAAGTTACTAGATAATGTAAAATCTTCCTTTGAAAGTTTACAGGAATCATCTAAAAATATAAATGAAACTTTACATTCTTTCAATTCAATTTCTAAGGAAATTGCATTGTCTACAGAAAAAATTGCAAATAGTGTTGAAATACAAAAGAATGAAATAGAAGGTAGTTTGTCAAATGTTTTAAATAATAGTGATAAATAAATGATAAATAGTTAAGGAGATGCTTAATTTTTAGGTATCTTTTTTATTTTAGTTGATATTATGTATAAACACTATTATTATATTAATTGAAAAAATAAATTTGTAGGGGGGATTTTGTGAATAATGCAAAACAAATGTCAGAATCAATCGAATTAGGAATTGTTTTGGCTATTTCAGGTGGCTTCATGGATGCATATTCATATATGTGCAGAGGTGAAGTATTTGCAAACGCCCAAACAGGAAATATGCTTTTACTTGGTATTAATTTATCTAAGGGCAATTTAAAAATGGCAGCAGCATATTTTTTCCCAGTGATATCATTTGCTATAGGCATAGCATTGGCTTATATTGTAAGAACTCATGTTAAGGAGGAAAATACATTACATTGGCGACAAATTTCAGTATTATGTGAAGCTATAGTGCTTTTAATAGTTAGTTTTATGCCACAAAATTTAAATCTTTTAGCAAATAGTATAACTTCCTTTGCTTGTGGTATCCAGGTGCAAAGTTTTAGAAAGATTCATGGAAATGGTATAGCTACAACAATGTGTATTGGAAATTTAAGAAGTGGTACTGAACATATTTGTAACTATTTATTTAACTCAAAAGATAAAAAAGCTATGGAAAAAGGACTTTTATATTATGGAATTATATTTTCATTTATAATTGGAGCAGTTATAGGTGATTTCTTTGTTGATGTACTTAAAGAAAGGGCAATTATGCTTTGTTCTATAATGCTTATTATATCTTTTATTATGATGTTTGTAGATAAAGAAAAGAATAAGCTAGAAGCTGCTAATTAAAGTATTTTAGTTTTAGGAGTAAAATATGAATAAAATAAATTATCAAAAGGAACTTGACAAACTTATAGATGAATTGCAATTAAAAAATAAGGTGCCTAAATTACTTCTTCATAGTTGCTGTGCACCATGCAGCAGTTATGTTTTAGAATATTTATCAAAATTTTTTAAAATAACAGTTTTTTATTATAATCCTAATATATATCCTTTAGAGGAATATAAAAAAAGACTTGAGGAAGAAAAATATCTTATAAGAAGTATGAAATTTAAAAATGAAGTTAATATAATTGAAGGTGTTTATAATAGTGATAAGTTTTTTGAAATGGCAAAGGGATTAGAAAATTTAAAAGAAGGTGGAGAAAGGTGCTTTAAGTGTTATGAAATGAGATTAAAGGAAACTCTTAAAATTGCACAGGATAATGGATTTGATTACTTCACTACAACCCTTACTATAAGTCCATTTAAAAATGCTCAAAAATTAAATGAAATAGGAAAAAAATTGTCTGAAGGCTCAAGTGTTAAATACTTGTTTTCTGATTTTAAAAAGAAAGAAGGATATAAACGCTCTATAGAATTATCAAAGGAATATAATTTATATAGACAAGATTATTGCGGATGTGTATTTTCAAAAAAACAAAGAGAACAGGAACTCATCAATAGAAATATTTAAAAATAAGTAACATATTGTTTACTAATTGTTAATAGTATTTTTTAAAAAAGGTGCTATAATAAAAATGTAGTAAGAATTAATAAGCTTTTAACAAGCATTACGCTTGTTTTAATAAAAGGGTTGAATTTATGAGATAAAAACACTAGGATGGGTACCTAGTGTTTTTTGTTATATTTATTTTTAAGGAGGCTTATTTATTATGACTTTACAACAACTTAGATATGTTGTTATGGTAGCAGAAAAAGGAACTATAAGTGAGGCTGCAAAGGCACTGTTTATATCTCAGCCTAGTCTTACTAATGCAATAAAGGAACTTGAAAATGAAATGCAAATAACAATATTTCAAAGAACTAACAAAGGTATAATAGTGTCTAGAGATGGAAATGAGTTTTTAGGTTATGCAAGACAGGTATTAGAGCAAAGTAATTTATTAGAGGAAAGATATTTAGGTGAAAAAAAAGAAAAACCACAATTTTCTGTATCAACACAACATTATTCTTTTGCAGTAAATGCTTTTGTAGATGTAATAAAAAAATATGAAAAAGCTCAATATGATTTTACATTAAGAGAAACTCAAACATATGAGATTATTCAAGATGTAAGTCAATTAAAAAGTGAAATAGGAATTTTATATCTTTCAAATCATAATAAAAGCATACTTATGAAAATAATAAAGCAAAACGATCTTAAATTCGAATTGTTATTTATAGCAAAACCTCATGTTTTTATAAGCTCAAAGCATCCACTTTCACAAAAAGAGGTTATTACATTAAAAGATCTTGAAAGTTATCCTTATTTATCTTTTGAACAAGGAGAATATAATTCATTCTATTTTTCAGAAGAAATTTTGAGTACCTTTGATAGAAAGAGAAACATAAAGGTTCGTGATAGAGCTACTTTATTTAATCTTGTAATAGGATTAAATGGTTATACAATTAGTTCTGGAGTTATAAGCAAAGAGCTAAATGGAGACAATATTATATCAAAGCCATTAGATGTGCAGGAATATATGGAAATAGGAATTATCACTAAAAAGGATATGATTATAAGCAAGTATGGTAAAAATTATATTGAAGCTTTAAGAAAATACATAGATGAGCAGAAAATCTAGGTACTTTTTACTTTTTAGGTATAGTTTTTAACTATATTAAACATATATTTTTTTGTATTTTTCATAACTGCCAAATGATTTTATAATAAGTTTAAAGAATTAACAGAAGCAAATTAGAAAAGGTAGGTATGATAAATGAAGAATTCAATAATAGGTTTTCCTAGAGTAGGAAAATTAAGAGAGTTAAAGTTTGCATCAGAAAAATATTTTAGACATGAAATAACTAAAGAAGAATTATTAAAGGTAGCGAAAGATCTTAGAAATGAACATTTTTCTTTTATAAAGAAACAAGGTATAGATTATGTACCATCTAATGATTTTTCTTTTTATGATGGAGTACTTGATACAGCATTTCTTATTAATGCAGTACCAGAGGAATACAAAAAATTAAATCTTGATGATTTAGATACATATTTTGCAGTAGCAAGAGGATATCAAGGAGAAAAAGGTGATGTATGTGCCCTTGCAATGAAAAAATGGTTTAATACAAATTATCACTATATAGTTCCTGAAATTTCAGATGATACAGAGTTAAAGCTTGCTAGTAATAAACCTTTTGAATTATATAAAGAAGCAAAAGAAGCAGGAATAGAAACAAAGCCAGTTGTGGTAGGACCATTTACATTTCTTAAGTTAGCTAAATATCGTGGAAGTAAGACTATTAAGGATTTTGTTTCTTCTGCAGCTGAAGCTTATAAACAAATATTAAAGAAATTCAATGATGAGGGTGTATCATGGGTACAAATAGATGAACCTATTTTAGTTACAGACTTAACAAAAGAAGATATAAATATATTTAAACAATTATATGAAAATATATTAAATGAAAAAGGAAATTTAAAGGTTTTACTTCAAACATATTTTGGTGATGTAAGAGATTGTTACAATGAAGTTGTAAGTTTAAGTTTTGATGGAATAGGATTAGACTTCTTAGAAGGTAAAAAGAATTTTGAATTATTATCAAAAAATAAATTCCCAGAGGATAAAATATTATTTGCAGGGGTTTTAAATGGAAAAAATATATGGAAATGTAATTATAAAAAGACACTAGATTTATTAAATGAAATAAATAAGTATGCAAAAAATGTAGTAATTCAAACATCATGTTCATTACTTCATGTACCTTATACATTAGACAATGAGCAAAAGTTAGACAAGGAAGTTAAAAAATATTTTTCATTTGCAGTAGAAAAATTACAAGAACTTAATGAACTTAAAGTATTAGCTGAAGCATCTGATTTAGAAAATGAAAAAGCATTTAAGGATAATCAAGATATATTTACAAAAGAAAGAGTAGGACAAGATAAGGAAGTCCAAAATGCAGTTAAAAATTTAACAGAAGAGGATTTTAATAGAGATACTAAGAGATCTGAAAGAGAAAAAATTCAAAAGGAAGAATTTAAATTACCAATTTTACCTACAACTACAATTGGATCATTCCCTCAAACAAGAGAAGTAAAGAGCAATCGTAGTGCATTTAGAAAGGGAGAAATTGATAAGGCACAATACGATAAAGTTGTATATGGATTTATAGAAAAGTGCATAAAAGATCAAGAAGATATGGGTATTGATGTTTTAGTGCATGGTGAATTTGAAAGAAATGATATGGTAGAATTTTTTGGAGAAAACTTAGCAGGCTATGTATTTACTGAAAAGGCATGGGTTCAATCTTATGGTACAAGATGTGTAAAACCTCCAATTATATTTGGTGATATAAAACGTACAAAGCCTATGACAGTTGATTATATAAAATATGCTCAAAGTCTTACAAATAAGCCAGTTAAGGGAATGCTTACAGGCCCTGTTACAATTCTTAACTGGTCATTCCCAAGAGAAGATATTTCATTAAAGGAAATGGCATATGAAATAGGAATTGCTATAAGAGATGAAGTATGTGACTTAGAAAAGGCAGGAATTAAAATTATCCAAATAGATGAAGCAGCATTAAGAGAAAAATTACCAATACGTAAAGATGAATGGTATAGTGAATATTTAGATTGGGCAATACCAGCATTTAGATTATGTAATTCAAAAATAAAACCTGAAACTCAAATTCATACTCATATGTGTTATAGTGAATTTTCAGATATAATAAAGGCTATAGATAATATGGATGCTGATGTAATATCTTTTGAGGCATCAAGATCAAAGCTTACTATCCTTGATGATTTAAATAAAAATAATTTTGAAACTGAAGTTGGACCAGGAGTATATGATATTCATTCACCAAGAGTTCCATCAGTAGAAGAAATTGTTTCAGCACTCGAAAAAATGCTTAAGAAAATTGATAAAAATAAATTATGGGTTAACCCAGATTGTGGATTAAAAACAAGAGGAATAAAAGAAACTGATGCAAGTCTTAGAAATTTAGTTAAAGCTGCAAAAATTGTTAGAGAAAAATTATAAGAATAGAATAATTAATATTTATATAAAAAATGCGACCTTAAAGGCCGCATTTTTTTTATGCTATTAGAATAATAGGTTAATTAAACGTTGTCATAAACAAAAAAACGGTGTAAAATGAAAATAAAGTAATAAAATTTTAAAGGGGATGTAAGGATGAAAGGTAAAAAGATATTTTCTTTGTTAATTGCAGCAGCTGTAGTTTTTAGCAATGTTACTTTTATGCCTTTTAGTGCACAAGATACATATGCAGCTACAACAACTGAAGGTGATTTTTCATTAACTGGTGATACTTTAACTATTAAAAATGACTCAGATGTAATTGAAATGCAAGTATGTTCATCAGATATCCTTAAGGTTAATTATAAACCTAACGGAGAAGAAGATCCTGAAACAGAAGTTATTGACCCAGATAAAAAGTGGGATACTGGAAATATTATTTCAAGTGATTTGAAATCAGATCCAGCAGTAATTAAAACTGATAATATGACAGTTAAAATAAGTAAAGCTGATTTATCTGTATCAGTTTATAATTCATCAGGAAAATTGCTTCTTAAACAAGATAGCATAAAGGAAGCAAAAAGTGTTTCATTTACACATAATTCAGGAGAAAATTTTTATGGAATATCTGGATATGGCTGTGGAACAAGTGCTAATGATGGTTCACTTAGAAATAATAATAGCTATGATGTAACATGCGCAAGCCAAGGATGGGCAGGTGGCCCATTTACATGGAGTACTGGTGGTTATGGATTACTTGTAGATTCAGATGGTGGTAAAATAACAACTGGTGATACAACTTTAAGTTATTCTGGAATCTCTAAAAAAAATGCAGAATATTTTGTTATTGTAGGTAAACCTACAGAAATTATGAAAGGTTTATCAGAGGTTTCAGGAAGTGCACCAATGTATCCTAAATGGGCAATGGGATTTACTAATACCCAATGGGGCTGGCCAGGTTCAGGTACAGTAGAAGATCAAGTTAAAGATGTTATAGAAACTTACAGATCAAAGAATATTCCAATAGATAATTTCTGCTTTGACTTTGACTGGAAATATTGGGGCGTTCCAGAAATGGATAATGGTGAATTTACATGGAATGGTGACAATTTTCCAAGTGCAGCAAGTGGCAATTTGAAAAAATGGCAAGATGATAATGGAATACATTTTACAGGAATAATAAAGCCTAGAATATTTACAGGAAAAGAAGCAGGAAAAGATACTGCTCAATTTGCTGAAGCAACTAAAAATGGATATGTGTCAAAAACAGCACAAAAAGGTTCTGATTATTGTGCAGGTAAAGATTATGTATCAATAGATTATAGTACTCAAGAAGCTAGGGACTGGTGGTGGAGTAAATACGAAAAATCATTTGATTTAGGACTTCAAGGTTTTTGGAATGATGAAATTGACCATGATAATGGATATGGAAACTTTGGTAATATGAATGCTCAAAGGGCAATATATGAAGGACAAAGAAAATATACAAATGATGGTACTAGAGTATGGTCTATAAATAGAAATTTCTACTTAGGAGCTCAAAGATATTCTTATGGAGTATGGACAGGTGATATAGGCACAGGATTTGCAAGTATGAAAGGACAAGCTGGAAAGATGATTGCAGCAGCAAATCTTGGAGAAACTAAGTGGGGAATGGATACAGGTGGATTTAATGGTGGTGACCCATCACCTGAAAACTATGCAAGATGGATAGAATTTAGTGCATTTACACCAATATTTAGAGTGCATGGTCAAGACTGTAGATCAGCAGAACAAGCACCTAGTACAGGAAGATCTGCTACTCCTCGTTATCCATGGAAATTTGGAGATACTGCAGAAGCTGCAGCTAAAAATGCAATGCAACTTAGATATAGGTTAATACCTTATATATATAAATATGAATATGATGCATCAAATGGTGGTACAGGACTTATAAAACCACTTATGATGATGTATCCAAATGATTCTAATGTATCTTCAGAAGTATATTCATGGATGTTTGGTGATTATATGCTTGTATCACCAGTTTTAGATGAAGGTCAAACATCTAAAGATATTTATTTACCAGCTGGAAAATGGACAGATTATTCAAATGGTAAAGAATATGATGGTGGTCAAACTATAACAATAGATACTGATGCTACTACATGGAAGGATATTCCTATATTTATTAAACAAGGTGCAATAATACCTACTCAACAAGATGTAAATTATGTTGGTGAAAAGAAAATAACAAACATTAATCTTGATGTGTTCCCTGATGCTAAATCATCAAGCTTTGAATATTATGATGATAATGGACAAAGTTATGATTATGAAGATGGAAGTAATTTTTATAAGCAAAACCTAACAGTTTCTCCAAACAGTGCAGGTGATGGTATTACATTCAAAACAGCTAAGAAGGAAGGAACATATGATAGTGATTTAGAAACTTACACAGTTAAACTTCATGTTAAAAATGCAACTTCTGTAACTTGCAATGGAAAAGAACTTAAAAAGAGTGGTACTTTAGCTGGAATAGATACAGCTTCTGCTGGTACTTATTCTGTAGGAACAGATGATTTAGGTGAGGCTGTTTATATAAAAATAGATGCAGGGGATGTTACAACTCTTGATGTAAAGTGTGATGTACCTACAGCAGCACAACAATCTGCTACTGTATATGCTAAAACTTCAGCAGGCTCAGCAGACTTAGAATATAGTACTGATGGTGGTAACACATGGACTAATAAAGAATCTATGACTCAATCTTCTAATGCAGGATATTTACAAGCTGATATTAAGTATATTCCTGAAGGCGGTAATAACGTTAAGGTACGTTGTAATTTAGGTGATAATAATTACTTCCCTTCAAAAGATGGTGTTGAATTAGATAGTGAAGAAACTATCTTTACAATTGGAAAAGATGGAAAATTAAAAACTGGTGCACCAGCTTCTAGTACTGCAACTTTATATATAGCTTCAACTGAAAGACCAGCTATTCAAGTGAAAGATGATAGTGGCTGGAGTGATGCAATGCTTCTTGATTCATATGGAACTGAAAAGGGACAATATTCTAAGTCAATATCATATGATGCTGATAATCCAAATGTAACTATTAGATATTCTACTGATAATGGAAAGACTTGGCTTCCATCTGATGATGGTACTACTATAACTACTGGAGACTTTATGAATGATTCTACTGGAAAAATAGTGGCAGGAAGACCAGATTGGGATAACTCAGTTATTCTTTATTATAAAGGTAGTGCAACAAATATTCATTGGAGACCATTAGGCGGTGGTGAAGATACATGGACTAAATCACCTGGAGATGCAATGGAACCAGCTGAAATAGATGGTTATTTAAAAATTACTTTAAATGTTGGAACAGCTACAGGAGCTGAAGTATGCTTTAATAAAAATGGAACTGCCTGGGATAATAATGGTGGTAAAAACTATACTATAAATATGGGTACTAATACTTTTGATAATGGTAAAATATCTGCTGGAGGCCCTAATGGTGGTGGCAGTGGTGAAGTAGTTACAGAAGGATTGACAATTACTTCAAGTATAAAAGGTGGAACTTACAATAAAGAGCAGACACTTAAATTAACTGCATCAGATAAAAATGCAACTATTTACTATACATTAGATGGTTCAGATCCTACAGAATCTAGTAGTGAATATTCAGAACCTATAAAAATTAGTAAAACTACAACAGTTAAATCAATTGCAGTAGATAAAAAAGGAAATAAATCTGCAATTAATATACAAAAGTATGTTATTGATGCTAGTATAATAGATCCACCTGTAGAAGAATTAACTAAAGTTACTCTTGAAGCTAGCAGTAAAAATGTAAATGTTGGAGATAAAATAAAATTAACAGCTACAGCAGATACTGATGATGAATCTGTTAAGTACGAATTTGGTTATTATGATGAAGATAGTGAATGGAATATTTTAAGTGAATATTCTTCAGATAACACATATTCATGGATAGTAAAAGATGAAGGAGAATATAATGTAATTGTAAAGGCAAAATCAGATGATGTAGATGAAATTGAAAGTGAAAGTATTAAGATTACAGTTAAGAAGTCAGGAGGACAAACTTATCCTAAATTAAGTAAAGTTACAATAGCATCAAATACACAAACTGTTATAAAAGGTCAAGATGTAAAATTAACAGCTACTGTTAATACAGAAGATCCAACAGTTGAATATTCTTTTGGATATTATGATGATAATAATAAGTGGCATCAATTAAGAGATTATACATCATCACCTTCATATATATGGACTACTACAGATGCAGGTACATTTGAAATTGTTGCTAAGGCTAAATCAGAAGAGGTTTCAGCAATTGATAGTTCTAGTATATCTGTCTTGGTAAATGAACCAGGAGGAGAAAATCCTGATCCTGAAGAATCATTAAAATCAGTTAAAATTGTTTCAAATAAAGATTCTATAAAAGTTGGAGATGTAGTTACATTTACAGCAACTACAAATTATGATGATGGTTCAGTACAATATCAGTTTGGATATTACGATAAAAATAACAATTGGAAGGTTCTTAAACAATATTCATCAAGCAATGTATTTGAATGGACATCTGGTGAAGTAGGAACATTTGATGTTTATGTAAGGGTAAAGTCAGATAATGTTACAAAACCAATAAAATCAGAAGAATCTGTAAAAGTTACTGTAGCAAATAAAGAAAGTGAAGATCCTAAACCTGATACTTTTGATAATAATAGTTTAGGATTAATAATGGTTTTATTATTGTTATCAGGTGCAACTGTTACATCATTAAGGAAAAATAAAAGAATTTAAAATTAAAAGATAATAAAAATAAAGTGTGTCATTAATTTTAAAGTGGCACACTTTTTTGTATTTAGAAAACCCCGCGTTAGACGTGGGGTTCAGTAAAGCTTATAGCT
>ENA-UOJO01004559-UOJO01004559.1-human-gut-metagenome-genome-assembly--contig:-P57-NODE-4559-length-11800-cov-4.067007_pt1 | contig 11800 bp, 5 predicted proteins | sample MGYA00242351_ERZ723898 | MGnify/ENA metagenome assembly ERZ723898 | reverse complement strand
AGAAAAAATATTTAACTTAAAAAATCAGAATCGTTAATTGTTTATAAATTTAATGTTACAATTTTCTTAATATCGCTTACGTATATGTCCGCGTCTGCGTTTTTTACAGCACAAATACAATTTTTACTATTCGGTTACGCTCCGTTAACTGTGCAAATTTGAACCGGTAACCAATAAAATTCAAATTCACACGCGAATTTTTCGCAAAATATATAAACTCACACAGTACATAACATTTGTCTGAGACGCTGATACATCTTCATTATTTAATACTATTTATTCTATCGGGCAGTTTTCTGCCCGATAGAATAACGTGTTATCTTATTTACCCGTTTACACTTTGAATTCCTATCTTTGAGAAATCACAAGCTTTGAATCCCGGTATGCTATGATATAACTTAGAATCGGATCTTATTGTATAATCTCCGTTATCATAATCTACAAATACATCATTTGGCATAAATCCCTGTACATTTTCGCGGAATACCGCAAGCCGCTGTGTATTATTCTGAATATCCGTTACAGTCTGTGTTCCTACAATTACATTATTTCTTACTCTCGTAGTAAGAAATGCATAAGAAAGGAAATTATCATCCAGATCGACTACATTTGTTGTTTTTAGAAGCATTGTCCACGGATATTTATAAGACCAAATACGGCTTGCATATCCGCCAACCTGGAACATCCATCCCCAGTTAAGTCCCCAGTCGGTAGAAAGCAAAGATCCGTCTTCTTTATATATTATAGACGTTCCGACTCTTCCTGTAAGTGTCCAACCTGCATTCGCTCCGGTTCCGGGAAAATAAGCACGTTGGTCATAGCGAATACTCGTACCGCAATTTACTATCATATTATCCGTTACGATATTAGACGGACCGCCTCCGAAAAAGATAGCTGCACCATCTACATTAACAAGAATATTGGAGGTAAAGGTCTTTCCTCCACCGCCGTCATCACAATAATAAGCGTTCGGAGTATAATAAGGACTCGTAGGATTAGTTACATTTGCGATCAGATTATAGCGGAAAGTATTACCGTTTCCACGCCACGTTCCGTCATATATCGTTCCGGCATCTCCACCTTCATAACAGGTGTCATGAAAATAGTTATACTCAACAAGCATATCGCACGCCAAATTCTGCATAGCAGCATGAGGACAATTATATACTTCGTTATGAGAGATCTTAAAGCCTACTCCCTCAGCATAAAGTCCGCTTTGATATACACGCCCTATATCTCCGAAATCATGTATTTTATTGTTGTCAACTACCGTACCGGACGAGATCATCTTATTAAGATCTCCCCCGTACACCGAAACAGCAGAAAATCCTATATGATATATATCATTGTTATATATCATATTACGGAAGCCTCTTGTATTTATAGCGTTATCTCCGTCACGTATAATGCTGTTCTTAACAGTAAAGTCATTAGCTTCTACATTAATAAGAGTTCCGCCGCAATTTTCAAAAATAATCCCGTCAAACGTAAGATAATCAGCGCCAATTACAGTTACAAGATCAGAATCAAGTACAGGAACGCATATGCGTATATCCATATAATTTTCAGGAGCATAGAAATACAGCATACCATTTGTTTTATCAATATAGTATTCTCCGACTTTATCGATTTCTTCGATAATATTGCTGTAATAGTAACGTCCGCTGTATCCGCTAAATCCACCGTTTGATCCTGTAACACGGTTGGTAGCAGGATCATATGTAATCGTCTGCGGATTGCTTGCACTCCAGTCTAATTCAAAGTTACCGTTTATCGTTACACCGTCGGTACTTGCCCATGTTCTGACAACATTTTCTTTGTCGTAAAAGGATCTGCCGTCACATGAATATTCCGGAACTCCGCTGTGTCCGTCAGATAAATCATGAAACGCAAGAATAAATTGCTCATTAGGATAGCGGGCAACTGTTCCACGGATTCCGTCATAATAAAGCGCAAATGCATCTGAACTATAATCCACTCCGAGTTCTTTAAGATCATATACAAGCGTATTTGCTCTTGCTTGCGCATCTTTAATACGGGAAGCTAAAGCATCGCCTTCCGACGGCTTTGCAAACTTTGCGTTTTCAAGTGTAACACCTCCGTCTATGGAAGTATATCCGTCTTCTACTGCTTTATAAACAATAGGAAAATCCTTGGATCCACTGTCAGCTTCCGTAAAACTAAGAGTTTCAGTCTGAGTATATACTCCGCTCTTTATATATACAGCAACGCCTCCGCTCATATCTCCGCGCAATTTCCGTATAGCGTCTCTTGCGCCGGCAATAGTTGCAAACGGATCACTTTCTGTTCCGCTTCCCCCATCGTTTCCGGTTGGAGAAACATACAAAATATTCGCAGGTTCCGCTTCGCCTGCGCTGTCCGCTGCGGCTATTCCAAATGCAGGCACAGTCATAAGTGCGGCAAGCGCGACAGCCGTAATTTTTAAGGTTAAACAACGACCGTTTAATTTGTTTTTCATTTGTGTGTCCTTTCATCCGATCTCTTCATAATATCCTGAATCATACAAAAGCTTTATTTTCTTCCTATCTCATCAAAATCATAAGCTTTGAATCCCGGAATATCACGAAATATCTGTGAATCGTTTCGGATCGAAAAATCGCCCGACGTCTCATCGGAAAAACCAATCGACGTACTGTACAGCATATTATCACGTATAACCGCAAAACGCCTTACAACCAAAGGAATCTCTATGGAATTGACTTTTTGGTTAATTACGTTATTTCTTATAACGACATTTGCGGTTGCATATGACATATACCGGTCATACCGATCTTCAACTGTTGTTGTCTTATAAAACATAGTACGAGGATAGCGAATTGCCCATTGCTCGGTTCCGTAACCCGGTTCACCGAAAATATTATCCCACAGTATGTCGCGATATGGCGGGAATGCATTCATATATGTTACAAAATATGCACACCAGTCATCATACCAAGTACGTCCGTCATAACTAAAACCGCCTCCATACTTGAAATAAGGACTGCTCGCAATAATATTATCAGTAACAATATTATCCTTACCGCCTCCCATTGCAATGGAACAGCCGGCAACATTATAAAACAGATTGCTTCTTACAATCTTTCCGCTTCCGCCATCATCACAATAAAATCCGTTTGGCGCGCCAAGCTCGTATATATTATATATATCCTTCACAATATTATTTTCAAAAACAATATTCTGTGACGTCCACCAGGCGACATATATTGCACCGGCGTCACCGCCCTCACGGCAAACGTCATGAAAATTGTTATATTTTATAATAATATCACGTCCGTATGCACCCATTCCGTAATGAGGTGCGTACGCAATTTCATTATGTGTAAATGTAAAACCGATGCCTTCTGCATAAAGACCGCCTTCATATACGGTCTTTATTTCACCGAAATCATGAATATAGTTATTGTCTGCAACCGAATTTGATGAAATACTCTTAGCCAGATCTCCGCCCGACAATTTCAGTCCGGTATATCCGACATGTGCGATTTCGTTATTATAAACAACATTGTCATAACCCTTAATATCAATACCGTCCTGACCGCAGCATCCGATATTACAGTTTTGTACTGTAACACCATTGCCCCGAACATTCAATGCATCTTCGCCGGTTCCTTCAATAATAAGTCCGTCAAGAACTATATTATCTCCCCTTACCGAAACAAGCGTATTTTTGCACTGCGCATATGTAATCCGGATTTCGGAAACATCCTTGTCAGGATAAAAATAAAGCAGTCCGCTACTGTCAATATAATATTCGCCCGGAACATCAATTTCGTCAATAACATTTTCAAAGAAATATCTTCCGCCTTCACGGTATTCCTTGTTTCCGGACGGTATATCTACGGTTATTCTACCGGCATCCGAATCATATCCGGATATAACTCCGTTAGTCTGGATCCAATCAATTTGAAAATGTCCTCCAAGCATAACACCTTCGGTGCTATGCCAGGTTGAAACAACCGGATCAGCAGCACATGTAAACGGAACCGTTCCGTCAGCTCCTACAGCGCTGACATCAGTAAGGTTCAGCGGTTTACCGTTTGGATCCCATGCATTTGGATATCTCGCAAGAACAGCACGGGTACCGTTATAAAAAAGACCGCAAGATGAATCAATTTCCACTCCGGCAGCCCTAAGATCGTATACCACTACGTTTTCACGGGCTGTCTCGTTCTTTATCCATGCTGCAACATCCGGATCCGGACGCCTGAATCCGTTAGCTCCAAGAACATATCCGCCGTCTATAACAGCAGTTTCATTTTCATACGCCTTATAAATGACAGGCGCATTTTTATTTCCTGATATTTCAAGTTTAAGTGTATCAGTCTGATAATATATTCCCTCACGAATATATACAGTTGCACCGTCAGACAGTTTTCCCTTGTTTTCTAACACTTTAAGTGCTTCATTAGCTTCCTGTATCGTAGCAAACGGTGATTCAAAAGATCCGTCTCCTCCTGCAGTCGCATCAGCGGAAACGTACAATGCTATTGCATTATCTTCTGATGCATACATCGCCAGTTCTCCTATCGTTGAAGCCATACATACAGAAGCAATCATTGTGACAGAGAGTGCGGCAGAACATAATCTTTTAAATATTCTGCCATGGGTTACAGATGCAAATCTATCCATCGCAAAAACTCTCCCTTTCAGTTTCGATATGACACCCGAAATATTTCATATGTCGGTTCACATGCAGCGGTTCTTAAAAGAACCGCCGTATGTGAATCAAACTGTTTATTCAAACAGTCAGTCGTTGTAATTCAATATTCTGTTGAGAACCCACGACTTATCAGGCATATCAATAACAGACATCATCCATTCCTGATACTGCGTTTTTGCGTGAGATGCAGGCGAAGACTGGTAACGGGAGGAGATCATACGTGCAAGATAGCTATCGTTTCTTGCGAGAGTCTCGTTGTACGGATGTACAGATTCCCACAGCTTATATGCTTCTTTTGCAAATGCGGTATTATAACCCTCAACACCGTTTACCTCAGCTTTCATAGGAAGAATCTCTGCCGGCTCGGAATAAATGTTGAAACACTTTCCGTCTTTTGTCGCTTCCTTTGTAAAGCGATCGATATATGTCTTGAGATTTTCCGCATTTTCAGAGCCGTAGTAATGAGCAAGACCGCTGATCATAAAATCATTGTATTCAGCGTCCGTCATGTTCGGGTTTTCAAGAAGAACTCTTGCAAGATACAGACGAAGGTCTGCAAATTCAAGGCAGGACTGTGTTGTATCAAACTGGAGATATACAGCATATACACCCTGAGATTTATACCACTGGATGTTCTGTTTCATTGTATAGAAGTTCGGGAAGGTTACAGGGAAATAGTAGTAGTCTGATGTAAAATCAAGAATACTTACATGTCCGCAAACCTTTTTCCATTCTTCAACAGTCTTAACGAACTCAGCGTTTATTTCACAGGCAGGATCATTTACAGCGTGTGCAGAACAGAGTTTCGGATTATAAATAATAACCTCAACGTTATCTCCGAGATATGATTTAGGCGCTTTATAGGTTTCATTTGCAGCAAGTATACGGACGGTTTTTCCGGCATCTACTTCAGCAGCTGCGCGCTTAACGATCTGGAAGTAGGAGCCCATATCGGTTCCTTCCTCCTCTGCCGCCTTACGGCAAGCCTCGCATGATTCAACACCTCCGCATTTGGGTGCAGCAGTAGTGTTATATACAAGACTTCCTAAATTCGCTTTAGCAAGAATTTTATTATAATTACTTTTTGTAAGCGTAGCATAACACGGACTATCTGTACCCGGATTTGCATACGCTCTGTGTTCCATAAGTTTGGTATAATCAATATCGCCGTACTCAGCAACTGTAAATCCGTCAATTACTGTATTTTCCTTGAGTCCGGGTGTTACATAAGGATCGTCATACTTATAATTTACTACGTCAAGCTTAATTCCTTTTGTAGCAGTAGGAGTTACCAGTGTCGAGGAAACATCATACTTAAGGTATTCCTTTACAAAATAATCAACTGCGTTCCAGATACCATCTGCAAGATCATAATTCTGATAAAGATTTTCCTCTGTTCTCGGATTCTCGGCAGCAGCAAGAAGAATCGTATTTCCCTTTCTTACAATTTCAAAGCTGTCTCCTTTATACGATGTGAAGTCAATCTCCGGGAATAATTCATTTCTAGAGGTCGAACCGATTATTATCTCATAGTCAGCATACTCTCCGCTTCTGCGTTCAGTATCATTTACTATTCTGATATTGCACCCGGTCATAAGTTTTATGGTATTCTGAAGCGCAACCGCAACCTCATACTCATGTGTAGCAAGCGCAAAATCCTTTATGGATACCTGGGCCTGATTCGATGTTACCTTGTTAGCAGCACCGACGCACACGATCTGATAATTTGATTTCTTATTAGCAGAAACAATCTCAAGAGCATCTGACTTGTTGCTTACAACAAGATCGGATACGTCAGCAGGCGTTCCTTTTGCTTCAAGATCAGGATAAATCTCATTATCAAAATTTGCTGTTTCAAATATCGTCTCAGGCTCTGTATCAGGCGGAGTAGGAGCCTTTGTATCGTCTGCTGTTGTATCGTCAGGCGGAACAGGTCTATCTGTATCGTCCGTTGTTGTATCATCAGGCGGAGTAGGCTTATCTGTATCAGAGTCGGGAGCTGTTGTATCGTCAGGCTTTACAGGCGGTACATATTCAGGATCAGCAAGAACTTTCATAAGACGTGTCAAATCCTTTGCATTAATTTTACCGTCATAAGTAAGATCGGCATCGAAAACTTCCACATCAACTCCAGCCGTATATTTCATAAGGCGTGTCAGATCTTTGGAATTGACTGCTCCATCCCCGTTTACATCCCCATATAATTTGTTCCCGGTACTTCCCGCCGCAAACACAGCCGGAATCGAGCTTCCTACCATGAGACAGCTGAGAATGAATGCTATTGTTTTGATATTCTTTTTCATGTTATAGCCATACCTTTCATTTATTTTTAATCTAAACGTCATCCAGTATGAATATATAATCTTTCATATAAACTTACCGAAAAATTATGTTCATCTGCGTCTGACGCTATAAATTACCTTCCGAGTGCGGGTATAAACCTTTCCCGCGTTATCTTACTCCTATCATTGAGAATTCACATTCTGCAAAGCCGGGAAGATCATGAAATACTTTTGACTCAGGCTTGAGTCTGTAATCTCCGTTTTCGAAATCAACAAATCCTATATCCTCAAGCGAATCATACTGAATGTTATCGCGGAAATCAGAGAGACGTCTTGTATCGGGAAGCGCGTCCATCTTGTATCCGCCCTGGTGATATGTAACATTGTTACGAACCACAGTATGCCCGAAAGCGTAAGGAACAAAACGGCTGTTATAATCTCGGACATTTGTTGCCTTTATAAGCAATGTCCTTGGATAACGCAAAGCCCATTCCTTAGTTCCGTAAGCCGGATCACGGAGAAGATTGCCCCACAGACCGCCGGTCTGATATACTGCATTGTGCATTTCCCACTGATCGTAATAAAGACGTTCGTCATAAGAAAGTCTTGTATTTACCATGATATTGTCTTCGATTATATTATCACGGCCGCCTCCCATTGCAAATGCATTTCCGTTAATATTGATAAACAGATTGCTGCGGACAGTTTTTCCTCCTCCGCCGTCATCGTTGTAGTATCCGTTAGGATAACCCGTTCCGTAAATATTCTTTACATCCCTGATAATGTTATGATCAAAGATAATATCCTGCGGAGCCCAACCGCCGAGATAAACCGCGCCTGCATCATTAGCTTCATAGCAAACGTTATGAATACAGTTATAACGGATATCAAGATCGCTCCCGGATATCGACATTGCCAAATGAGGAGCATTATAAAATTCATTGTGAATACATTTTATTCCTCTTCCGCGCAGGAACACGCCGCCGTTATAAACACGGAATACTTCTCCGAAATCATGAAATACAGTATCGGAAATCTCGGATTCTGACGGGAGAAGCTTTTTCGCATCTCCGCCGCCCATATCGATTCCATCTCCGCCGATCGTATAGAATTCACAATGAGAGATAAGTCCCTTATATCCATCGAAACGCAGACCGGTTTTATATGTTCTGCGGACTGTACATCCGCGAAGCGTAAGCCCGGTACCATTGAATACTACAGTCACTTCATTTCCGCACTCGATCGTGCAGCCTTCGATAGTAATATAGTCAGCCTTTACCGAGATAACTCCTTCGGCACACTGCCTCATTTGGATCTGCATCTGTGCGATATCGCCATCGCAGTAGAAATACAGAATACCATTCTTTTTGTCAATATAATATTCGCCGGGAGTGTTAAGCTCCTCAAAAATATTTGAGAAATAGTAACGTCCGGTATCGCGAGCTTCTCCGTTGCAGTCAATCGTTATTGTTCCCTTTTCCGGATCGCAGCCAATAATATATCCGTCTGTACTTGCCCAGTCAAGATAGAAGTTACCGATTATTCTTACGCCTTCAAAGCTTCTCCACGTCTGAACAATATTATCGAGATCCTTAAAGGTATAACGCCATCTTCTGTCTTCGTCGCAAGGAAGCTGTTCAACACCCTCCATGTAGTGATAAGGCTCGTTAGGATATCTGGCAAGGATTCCGCGGTTTCCGTTCCAGTAAATCTGCGATTCACCTTCCCATGAAAGCCCATCTGCCTTAAGGTCGTATGCGACTATATGCTCGACCGCATCGGGATATTTCTTAGCTATCGGTTCCATAACTTCAGCCGACGGCTTGTAGAATTTTTCGGGTTTCAGCGTGCGTGCGCCGGATATGTAAACCTTTTCATCCTCATATGCCTTGAATGTGACAGGCGCAGTTTCCGTTCCTGAGTCTCTTTCATCAAGTTCAAACATATGAGCCTGACAGTATTCACCTCCGCGAAGAAGCACCGTAACAGCATCTTCAGCAGAAATCTTCCCCTCCGATCGAAACACTCTGATTGCATCTCTGGCTTCTTCAAGCGCCGAAAAAGGCTTTTCGATGCTTCCGTCTCCGCCGGACACAGCACCGGCAGATACATAAAATTTTCTTTCCATTAATTCTCCCTTCGCCCCAAGCAGGGCAACCAGTATACTTTATTCATTGTCTTATTTTAAAGTCAGTCAACAACAGTTATATCTGCCCCTGCATCTTCAATCGGATTTGTAACATTCTCGAATCTGTTTCCGCGAAGAACGACACTGACACCGTCTCCGAGTTCAATACCACAGTCTGAATCCTTAGCAAGATTATTCTCAAATACAACGCCGCGGTAACTGAAGCTGCCGTCCTCATGTGTACGGCGAGGTAAAGCAGTGAATGTACAGTCATCTTCCGCAACATTGTTACGGATAACAACAGATAGGGTTGTATCGTGAGTTGAACCGCCGAGAAGTCCGATCGACGCACTATTGCTGTAAAAGGCGCGTGAACGGTAAACACGGTTGTTTATTATCTGACCGAATATCTCTCCGGCACTGCTCCATGTTTCGCCGATACCGCTGAGATCCTCCATAAGAACGCCGCCGTTCTCATAAAGCTTATTGCCGTCGACAATATTGGAGTAAGTTCCGCCCCAGTAATAAATACCGCGTCCGAGCGCTCCGACCTCATTTTCGATAACATATGTATTTTCAAACTTCTTGAAATCAGACAAACAAACAACGCTGGTTTCATCAAGCTCGCAATCCGGAACATTTTCCACAGTCACGCCGTCGCCTCCGCTCGATTTGATCGGCATGCGGAGTCCTGCACCGCGTCCTGCGGTAACATATACGCATCCGCGGTCAAACGCCCCTGCTATAACCTCTCCGTCCTTGAACAGCCATTTCAGAGGAGCTTCCCCGTACTGCTTATAAATACCGTCTATATCAAGGGTCAGGCGGTCGCCCTCGAACTTCTTGATCGGAACGATCATATGGTTGCTCCAGATATGGAAGCAGAAGCCCTCCGAATCGCAGTGCCAGTGGAACGGCTTTATAATATTGTTAGCCATATAATAGTTCGCATGTTCCTCCATGATCCAGAACACTGCACGGCTTGTTTTTGACTGAGTTCCGAGAATATTGTTCTCAAGGATAATATTACGGCACTGACGGCGCCAGTTGTAATCTGGATTGTACGATGTTGAGAAAAAGTCAATACATCCGGCCATGTCTCCGCCAATAAGATTGTTGCCGCTTATAACAGAGTTCTGGGCGCCCATCAGCGAAAGACAGTTTCCGCCGCCTTCTATATAGTTATCAAGGATCTTTATATTTCTTCCCTTTATGGCAACAACATCCCATACATTTGTCACTGCTGCATAGTTTGCAGTTGACTGTGCATATTTTTTTGCATTGTTATATTCATCTACATAAAAGGGTTCAGTTCTGTCTGCCTTTCTGTGCTGAATATATGTAGGCGACTGATATATATGACAATTTCTGATAACGACATTGTCAGCATCTCTCGTTTCATCTATCATATTAGCCGCACAAGGTACACGGTTAAATTTGTCCTGTCCTATCTTCGGACCGTCCGGACGAATCGGAGCGCCAATAACAAGCGGTGAATAAACACTCATTATGTTAAGATCTGCAATCTCAAAATCACCGTCACCGACAATAAATACATCTATATTAGTACCCTGAGCATAAGTTCCCCAACCGTCGCAGGGATTCATGCCGAGAGGAAGTTCAAGCCATACACGGTTAGGATTCTCACCGACCAATTTTACATTGCGCGGAATATAGATCGAACCGTAGAAATGATAACGTCCGTTAGGTACAATTACCGTTCCGCCGCCTGCTGCTCCTGCCGCATCAAGTGCCTTCTGGAATCCGGGAGTACTATCGGGAAGATTTTCAAATGTTTTTCCGCTGGTATAATCCGAAGATTTCTGGAATGAGCCAACAGCTCCGAAATCAGTAACCTTGAATATCTTATCAGCGCCCTTAACGGCATCGAAATGACCGTTTTCAAAAACGTCCGCCTCTACAGATGCAGGTACACCGCTCTTTTCATTTACAATATATATCTTACCTTTTCCGCAAGGAACGCAGGCGGGAACATTTGCACGCACCTCATAACAGCTTGCAGCGGTTACAGGAAGCTCGTGAACACCCCCATTGCAGTCACAAAGGAACACAGACACTCCATGGCCGTCGCTCAGCATACGTCCGAAACCGTGTACCTCATCGCCGGAAACATCGATATCACCGTAACAATCCGGCGTTGCAAAACACTGACCGAACACACGAAGCTCGTCGCCGACAACAGCGGCATCATTCTGTACCCACTTTATTTCGGGAACATTCATATTGAAAGGAGCGCTTTCATGTCCGTCACATCTTACCGTGATCTGCCAGCCGCTGAATTCCTCCGGAGTTATGATCGTCATAACATGACTGTCTGCGGTCTTGACTATCTTTGCTTCCGTCTCATTCTCATCGACGGTATATGCTTCAGCTAAGTTTCCACTTTTCAGCGCGTTTTCAAGCATTTTCTTTCCGCCGCAGAGCTTCCTCAAAAAAATCTTTGCACCGTCGAAACCGTCTCCGGTAACTACAGCAAGCTGTCCGGCAGGTGTAGCGTTCGACACATGGCGAACGATTATTTTATTGTCTTTTTTGCTGATATTCTGCATAAAATTTTTGCTCCTGTAAATATGTCAAAATTTCATATTGACTGACACCCGGTTATACATGAAAAATCGCAGATGTCAAAAAGAGAGCTGTACCACATAGAGCATACGAAACAATCATTTTCAGGAATTTTATATGAAA
>ENA-UOJO01004555-UOJO01004555.1-human-gut-metagenome-genome-assembly--contig:-P57-NODE-4555-length-11807-cov-3.932948_pt1 | contig 11807 bp, 9 predicted proteins | sample MGYA00242351_ERZ723898 | MGnify/ENA metagenome assembly ERZ723898 | reverse complement strand
TCGTAAAAATAGTTCCATTTTTTTCATCGCTTCGAACAAAAATATGCCCGCCGTGACGGCTCACAATATTCTTTGCCACAACAAGTCCAAGTCCGGAGCCTTCTTTTTCACCGTGGCTGCTTGCCCGGTAAAATTTTTCAAAAACATTTTTCCATTCACTCTCCGGAATAACGATCCCAAAATCGCGCACTGTTGTCACAATCAGTCCTTCTTCTTTTGCAACATGCATGGTAATCTCTGTTCCCTCGTCCGAATATTTTACGGCATTTTGCAAAAGAACGGTAAACAACTGGCGGACTCTGTCGTAATCTCCCTTCATCAGGGAACATTCGTCGTCATAGGTAACACTGCCCGTCAATTTTTTCTCCTGCATAAGAATACGCATTCCACGCATCGCATCCTGTGCCACGGCAATCACATTTAACACTTCGACATTTAATTCGTAATCCGGATTTTGCATCCGTGACAAAATCAAAAGATCAGACACCAGATGTTCCATACCGTTACACTCGCTCTGAATCCTCTGCAAATATTCTTTCTGCTTGGTTTCATCCGTTACATAACCAGCCACCAGCGTGTCAGCATAACCTTTCATAACAGCAATCGGTGTGCGGAGTTCATGCGATACATTCGAGAAGAAATCCCGGCGGCTCTGCTCTAAGTCCTCGCGAAATTCTTCCGCTTCCACCAATTTATCCGAAAGGGTATCCATACTCTCTGCCAGCGCCCCCAGTTCATCTTTTCGACGGATTCCGGTTTTATGAGCATAATTTCCGGCAGCCAGCACAAGAGCTGCCTCTTTAATCCGGATAATCGGACGGACAAGCTGCCTAGAGAAGAAAAAGGATAATAAGAGTGCCAAAAATGCTCCTACCATAACGCAAATCAGCATGTATTTTTCGTACTGAATCACGGTATTTTCCTGCATTTCCATCGGTCCCGATACGACAACTGCTCCCGACACGTCACCACTCTTATCACGAACCGGCACTGCCACATGAAGCATAACCGTCTGGTAAACTTCATCGTAATCGCTGTAACTTTTCTTTTTCCCCCGAAATGCCATTTTGATAATATTCTCTGTTTCCTTCGGAATATCCAATCCATCCATCTGCACATTGGTATATGCGTCAGATAATTTATGTTTACTCGATTCGTCTGCTACAATCCAGATGTCAACATTCTGCATCTTTCCAAAATCTTCCATTGCGCGCAGATAATCCATAAATTCATCCGCTTCATGGTCTTTTACTGCCTGACTTGTCCGAGTGACAACGCCATCTGCCAAATCCCCTAACTGCTGTTTGTACGCCCCGACAATATTCGTGCGGTTAAACCGTGTAAACATAAGTCCAATCAGAATTGTAAACACCAAAAGTACTACGCCAAAGGCAACGAACACACGCCAAAATATTTTCTTCATAGCGGCTCCTTATACAGTCAGTTCAAACTTATATCCTAAGCCCCAAATCGTCTTAATCTCCCAATTTGGATGTGGTACTTTATCTAATTTCGCACGCAGTCTCTTGATATGGGAATCCACGGTACGGCTGTCACCAAAATAATCCTGCCCCCACAAACTGTCCAACAAGTTATCTCTGGTAAATACCTTGCTTGGATTTCCGGCAAGAATCCACATGGTCTCCACTTCTTTTTTCGTCATCGGAAGTTTTTCCGCTCCTACATAAACGGTGTAAGTCTCAATATTTACCGTCAAATCACTGACGTTTAAGATTTTCTTTTCCTCTGTGGACTCCGAACGTCCCATACGCCGTAACACCGCACGGACACGTGCCATAACCTCATCTCCATTAAAAGGTTTGACGATGTAATCATCGGCTCCGATATCCAGTCCCATCACACGGTCGTAATCGTCTCCTTTTGCTGTAACAAGGATAATCGGCACATCCGACTGCTCGCGGATTTTTTCACAAACTTTGTAACCATCCATGCCCGGCATCATAACGTCAAGCAGTACAACTGCCGGATTGGCTTTCTTAAACAGGTCAAGTGCCTCAAATCCGTCCTTTGCCACAACCGGCTCAAAACCTTCTTTTGCTACATAAGTACCTAAAACCTCTCGAATATCTTCATTATCATCTACAATTAAAATTCTCTGCATGGTCTTTCTCCTTTCCCATCTCTTCCTATTGTTTTTTTTCATCATAACAGTTTCAAAAACCAATTTCAAGACCCCTTCACAAAGTGACAAGTTTGTGCCACAAGCACATACTATAGTTACAGTACAAAGTAAATATGCAATGGAAAGGAGCCTTTTCATGAAGAAAAAGTTTACCTCTCTTTTGGTATTTGTACTTCTAATCAGTATGGTTTTACCGGCCGGCACTTCTTTCGCCGCAGGAAAAAAGCCAAAGCTGAACATGAAAAAATTAAATATGACTGTTGGAAGCACCCTTTCGCTTCGCGTTTATACCGCAAAAAAGAAGCATAAGCTTACTTTCACTTCCTCAACACCTTCGATTGCAACAGTAAAAACCGAAACGCAAAATGCCAGATATGCCAGTGTATCTGCCCTTGCCATTGGTTCTTCGGTCATTACCGTTACTGTAAAAAAAGGAAAAAAAGTAGTCCGCAACCTCAAATGCCGGGTTCGTGTTTCACCAAATGCAGTAAGTATTAAATTTATGAAAAATCAGGTTTCTGTTCCTCTCTCCCAGAGAACAAGACTTGAAACCATTATTAAACCAAATACTTCTGCCGAAAGACCGGTGTTTGAAAGTTCCGATGAAAGTATTGCCATTGTAAATTCCCGCGGCGTAGTAATGGGAGTTTCTCCCGGTACGGTAACACTCACCGCCACCTTACTTTCACGTAATTTAACGGCATCATGCGTCGTAACCGTACTTCCGGACAGTACGACTTCAAGTACAAAGCCCAAAAAGTACTACGAAAAAAAGAAGCTGCAGAGCATCACCTATTAATCGGCTGACACTCTGTAGCTTCTTTTTTATCTTTACTTTTTACTGTTGCGCATGAATAACTTTCTTTGGACATTTTTCCGCACATTTTCCACAGCCCTGACACTTTGTGCCATCAATTACGGCAATATTGTCTTCCAATGTTACGGCACCAAATTCACACTGTCTCACGCAAAGTCCACAACCGATACAGCCGGACTGGCAGACTTCCATAACTGCTTTACCTTTATCCTTCGAACTACACTGTACCGCATAAGCAGAAGAATACGGAATCAAATCAATCACATGATTTGGGCAAGTTGCTACACACTGACCACAGGCAACACATTTGTCTCGGTCTACTTTAGCAACTCCATTCTGAATGGATAATGCATCAAACTGACAGACTTCCACACAGGAGCCGAGACCAAGACAGCCATATGAACATGCCTTTTCACCACGTCCCGGTACCATCGCTGCACGGCGGCAGTCCATCTCACCAACATAGTGATATTTATTTGCTGCCACATCACAAGTTCCGGCACATTTTACAAATGCCACCTGTTTTTCTGAACTTCCGGCTTCCACACCAAGAATTTCTGCAATCTTGCCGGCTACCGGTGCTCCACCGACCGGACAACCGTTTACCGGTGCATCCCCGGCTACAATCGCCTCTGCCAAACCATCACAACCCGGATAACCACAGCCACCACAGTTGTTTCCCGGCAGACACTCACGTACTTTTTCAACTCTTTCATCGGTCTCTACGGCAAATACCTTACCTGCTACCCCAAGAAGAATACCAATCAGGATACCAAGCACCGCAAGGAGAACTACTGAGAAAATAAATACTGTCATTTCAATTTCCTCCTTTCCTAAAAGCTAACGCCGCCGAAACCGCAGAAAGCAATCGCCATCAAACCTGCCGTTACCAGCACAATCGGTGTTCCTTTCAATACGCTCGGAATGTTACAATTTTCAAGTTTCTCACGAATACCGGCCATCAGTACAATCGCAAGGAGGAAACCAAGTGATGCACCAATACCGTTTACGGTACTAGCCAGTACTCCATAGTTGTTCTGTACGCTGAGCAGTGCCACACCAAGTACCGCACAGTTTGTCGTAATCAGCGGAAGGTATACACCAAGTGACTGATACAGAGCCGGCATCATTTTTTTCAATACCATCTCAACGAACTGAACCAAAGCTGCAATTACCAAAATAAATACGATAGTATTTAAATATACCAAATCATTTGGCAAAAGCAGGAAGTTATACAATAAACTGGTAATAAAGGAGGCAATCGTAATTACGAATACAACTGCACCGCCCATACCGGCAGCGGTTTCCACTTTCTTGGATACACCAAGGAACGGACAAATACCAAGGAACTGACTCAATACGAAGTTATTCACAAGTGCCGCCGTAAAAAGAATGGTAAAAATACTCATGCGTTTTCAACCTCCTTTTCTTCCTCGTCCTCTTCTTCTTTGTTTGTTGCGCTCGGCATTTTCAGTTTATTCTGAAGGGCAGTAAGTCCTGCCAGAACAAAGAATGCGCCGGGAGCCATAACAAAAATTGAGATATTTACTGCGCTTGGAAGGATTGTGAATCCAAAAATGGAACCACTTCCAAGGATTTCTCTGAAAATACCAATCAGCGTTAATCCCATCGTAAATCCAAGACCCATACCAATTCCGTCAAATGCTGATGCAATAACCGGATTTTTGGAAGCATAGGCTTCGGCACGTCCTAAGATGATACAGTTTACTACAATCAACGGAATGTAAACACCAAGTGCCGAGTACAAAAATGGAATGTACGCCTGCAAAAGCAGCTGAACAATCGTTACAAACGATGCTACAATTACGATAAATGCCGGAATACGAACTTTATCCGGTATAATCTTACGCAATGCTGAAATCAGCATATTGGATAAAATCAATACAACCGTTGTCGATAATCCCATGCCCAGACCATTCATGGCTGAGGATGTAACCGCCAAAGTCGGACACATACCAAGCATCATGACAAACGTAGGGTTTTCTTTGACGATACCGTTAATAAGGCGCTCGCCACAAACATTTTTACTCATACTGACCAGCCTCCTTTCCGGATGCATCATAGAACAAGATTCCCTTTACCGCTCTCGTAATCGCACGGGAAGTAACCGTAGCGCCCGATAATGCCTGTACCTGGGTATCTGTTGTCTCATTTTTATTATACATTTCTTCCGATGTGCTCTCCGGTGCTTTGATTCCTTTGAAACGCGCCTTAAACTCATCGTTTTCACAGTTTGCACCAAGACCTGCGGTCTCGCTCTCACTGGTAATCTGTATACCGGTAATCGCACTCTGTGCATCTACACCAAGGGCAAAACTGATTTTACCACCATATCCTTTGAGTGCGTTGGCAAGATATACTTTTCCGCCATTTGCCGTTGGATGTACTTCGGTAATCTCTACATATTCGGAAAGCAAATCGCCTTCTTTTACTTCTGCATTTGAAAGGTCATGCTTACTTAAATAAGCAGCCGCGCCGGATACCGCTTCTGCATCGTTATCCTTTACGGAATCACCCTGTGCCACAACAACAGCGCAGGCTTCGTTATTTGTTTTTTTCTGAGCATTGTCAATCGGGTCCTTTGTCAGCATATAAACACCTGCCAACACGGCACCGAGAATCAGGGTAATCGCACATAAGATAATGGCGTCCTTCATCATACTGCTTTTCTTATCCATTTGCTTTGCCCTCCTTTCCAAATGCCTTTGGAACGGTATAGCGTTCAATCAATGGTACGAACAAGTTGCCGATAATGATAGCAAAGGATACACCTTCTGCGGACTCACCGAAGAATCGGAACAAGCCGGTCAAAAGACCAAGTAAAATTGCATAAATCACTTTACCCTTTGAGGTAATCGGACTCGTCACGTAATCAGTTGCCATAAAGAATGCACCAAGCATCAAGCCGCCACCGCAGAGTTCATACAAAAGCGGATAAGCAGCCGCACCGGCAATTACCATATACAAAATATCAAATACGGCAAATGTTGCGATGTAAATAACCGGGATTTTCCAGTCGATAACACGACGGAGCAAAAGGTAAATGGCACCAAGCAAAAGTGCTGCTGTCGATGTCTCACCAATGGTTCCTGTCGTTGTTCCCAAAAACATCTTCAAAAGACTTGGGTAACCGCCTTCTTTGACGTCCATAAGTGGTGTGGCAGAACTTGCTGCATCAACGGAAATACCGTATAACCAGTTACTTCCTTCTTTTACCGTAAAACTTGTCATAACGCTACTGAATGACAACATCAAAAAGCAGCGGCCGCCAAGTGCCGGGTTCATGAAGTTCTGACCCAGTCCTCCGAATAACTGTTTCACAACGATAATGGCAAATACACTGCCAAGAATACACATCCACAGATACTTTGGATTTCCCATCGTAGCCGGCAGATTCAATGCTAACAATAAGCCGGTCAAAAGGGCACTAAAGTCATTTGTTGTTACCTTCTGTTTCATCAATCTCTGCCAGATGTATTCTGCCAACATACAGGATACACAGCAGGTTAAAATTACTAATACTGCACTTAACCGGAAATTATAAATACCAATGATGGTAGCCGGCAATAAGGCAATTACGACATCTCTCATGATGGACTGCGTAGAAGAATGGTCACGTACATGAGGAGATGAAGAAACGTTCCATAATTTCTCTTCCATTGTTTCCTCCATTCTGCTGCTTTTGCAGCATATTTTCATAGCTAAACATGCTTATTTTTTTCTGTTCTGGTCCATAACCGCACGTCTTGCCTGTTTGAAAATCTGTGTCAGGCGTCTCTTCGCCGGACAAACAAATGTACAAGTACCACATTCATAACATTCCATACCATTAAGCTTCTGGAAGTAATCCAAATCATTGCGCTCAGCAGCCTGTGCCATCATCTGTGGCACCAGGTGGCTCGGACATACCGTCGCACAACGGCCGCATCGAATACAATTCGTCGGCTCAAATTTTTCAACTTCATCCTCGCTCATTGCCAAAATGGAAGAACTTGTTTTCGTAATCGGCGTGTTCAAATCATACATTGCCATACCCATCATCGGGCCGCCGGAAATCAGTTTCTTCGCATTCTCTTTGAGTCCGCCTGCTTCTTCTAACAGCTCGGCATGGCTCATACCAAATTTAACTTTATAATTCTGTGGTTCTGCCATCGCATCGCCGGTCAGTGTTACCACGCGGCTCATCGACGGTGTTGTCTTACATACGGCATCGTAAATAGCAAGTACCGTCTGTACATTATCCACGATACAACCCGCATCAGCCGGCAGCATTTTGGAGTTAATCTTACGTCCGGTCGTTACATAAATCACCTGACGCTCTGCTCCCTGTGGATATTTTGTTTTTAATACTTTTACCTCAATTTCCGGATCGGAATCCGTGAGATACTGAAGTTTTGCAATTGCCTCCGGTTTGTTATTCTCGATGGCAATGACACCTTTTGCATTGTCAAACAGAGATAATACAACATGAAGTCCCTGAATCAAATCCTCCGGACGCTCTAACATCAAGCGGTAATCCGAAGTCAGATAAGGCTCACACTCTGCTCCGTTTACAATGACATAATCAATTTCTTCTTCATTTTTCGGCGTAACTTTGACGTTTGTCGGGAATCCGGCTCCTCCCATACCGACAATGCCGGCATCTTTGATAATCTGACGGATTTCCTCCTTTGTCAACTGGGTGTAATCCCTGTCTGCGCCAAGTCCTTCAACCGGCTGATATTCCCCATCATTTGCAATTACAACGCAGGTTGCTTTTGCTCCCGATGATAAAAGTCTAGGCTCTACGGCTTTGACCTCACCAGATACAGAACTTACAATGTTGGCGGAAATAAAACCACTTGCTTCGCCAATAATCTGTCCCATCTTCACTGTATCACCAACAGCTACGACAGGTGTTGCCGGGGCTCCAATATGCTGGCTCATAGGAAATACAAGTTCCTCCTTCGCATCCATTTCACGAATTGGAGAATCCATGCTGAGTTCCTTGCCCTCATAAGGATGTGCTCCCCCTTTAAAGGTTGACTGTCCCAATGAAACTTCCTCCTTTACCGAGTTTTTGATACATATTTATCATTATAGCACATTCGACAAAAATGACAAGTTATCGTCTCAATTTTCAAAGTTTGTACACATTTTTTCCTTTTTTTCCCGTTTGAATATGTAAAAACAGCGCCACCCCGGATAGACCGGACCAACGCCGTTTCATTAACTCATTCGATTTTCCGGAAACATCTGTCTTTCTGCATGAAGATGGCTGTATTTTTCCTTTGTCGCCATTCCCCCGCGGATATGCCGTTCGGATTTATTTACATCAAGTATTTTCCTTGCTTTTGCAGCAAGGGAAGGATTAATCCTAAGTAACCGCTCCGTTACATCTTTATGTACCGTACTCTTGCTCACGCCAAACTGGCCTGCCGCCTGCCGTACGGTTGCCTTATTCTTTACAATATATTCAGCAATCGCCACCGCACGCTCTTCAATCGGTGTTTTTTGAATATGATATCCTTTCAAAAAAATCCCCCTGATTTGGTGTTTGTATAATCTATGCACCAAAGAGGGGGATTATTCGTCTATTTAGAGCAAGGCGTTCCTATACATAAATCTGCCATTCAGAATCTCCCTGATTATAGGAAGAAATAGCCTCAATCACCTGAAAATAATGCTCTTTTGCTTTCCAATATTTACTATACAAAAGCGGAACACCTTCGCTTCGCCAGGAGTGGTCATCACTTGGTCCCCACCAGATAATACCTGTGATTTTTGCACCACTGTCCTTTTCTGTCATCAGAAGCATCATCAAATTATACCATTTTGCGATCTGATTTGCCTGTGATGTTTCACTTTGCACTTTATCTGTCAAATCCATTTCTGTTAACTGGATTTCAAAACCTGCTGCCTTAAACTTATCAATTGCATTTGTACCAATGGATTCTATATCCGGGTATCCCATATCCAGATGTGTCTGCATACCGACACCGTCACAAATAACTTCTCCCGTCGGATTTACTTCATCTTTCGTGTTAAAATATTGAACCATGGTAACAATTTTATCCGCCACCTGATAAGTATTATAATCATTGTACATCAGGCTCACCTTATCCGTCAGACCAAAGTCCTCCAAAATGGAATGTCCAATCGCAAATGCTTCTTTGATGTAAACCGGTGTATAAATTCCACTGTGTTTTTTCTCACTGTATTCATAGTCCGGATAATACACTTCATCCCAATAACTCTTTTCTCCACCATCGTTATTGTGTGTGTACTCATTTGCCATGTCCCAGTTGTCAATCACTTCGCGTCCGATATAAACGCCATCACTGTTTTTATAAGAATAAATATGCGTCATAACATTGCGCACCAGATACTCCAGTCGTCCATCCATAACTTCTTTCGAGACATATGCACCATTCTTGTTGAAATTTTCTTTAAAAAACCACTGCGGTGTCTGTTTATGCCAGACAAATACGTGAAAACGCATTTTCATTCCATTCTGATAAGCAACATTTATATACTTATCAATGGAGTCCATATCAATAACCGGATATTTGCTGTCTTTATACTTATAGGTGAATTTCGCCGTATCGACATATCCTTCCGGGTTTGTATCTGAAAATGTGGGATTCCAGATTTTCAAAAGACTGTCCGGTTTCATTTCATTTCCCATAGTTACAGAATTATACTGGGATGTCGCGAAATTTACACAGTTTTTATCCGTCATCTGATTACCAACAAGCGCATTTCCGACTTTACCAAACATGTCGCCATATGCACGTTTCAGAGAGCTGCCATCTTTTACATTGGTAATCTCACCAGCTTTTAATGTTATGGATTTTACCTCAATATAGCCAACTGACGCCTGCATATTCTGTACGACAAGATACAAATCTCCACCTTCATATCCCGCAAGAGATAACTCGCCGGTGCGATTTTCATACGCATCTGTAAAACCACTCCAGTCCTCATTTTTATTTGCTAATTTAAATCCTACAAAACCCGTCGATGTATCCGAAAGTATATTCCCATTTTTGTCATATACCTCCGTTGTTACATTCATTGTTGTATACTGTGATCAATCAACGCCCTCAATAAAATCATTCAACTGTCCGCTGTAAGCTGTCTCATTCTTCCATGTACCACCGGACAAATCAAGTTTTTTATCTGCGATTCCACTTGTAATCGCAGTCCCTGTAACATTTACATTTACGTAAATGGAAACCTCACGGTATGTCACATTATCAGAAGGGGTAAAGACCGCCATGTAATTTGCCCTGCCGGGGGTTGTAAGCATAATTTCAGGATTTGCCCAATGAAAAGAACCGGAAACCGCTTTTCCTTCTGCATCTACGGCTCTTCCACCGGATAAGGCAACCTGGCTTAATTTCTTCCCGGTTGCTGCACCGGAGCAGGTAGGTTTTCTCTCGATTTTAACAATATTTTTCATCGTGTGAACCGGAATCGAAATTCCTTTAATTTCTGCAAATGTACTGTCTTTTGGAACAAACTTTACCGTTGCATGAGTTTTTCCCATTGTCTCAAGCGTCGTATCCGGCTGTTCCCATTCGTAAGTACCCTTAATTTCTGTACCGTTGCTGTCAACAATTTTTCCGCTCGAAACTGAAAGTTCGGATAATTTCTGTCCAACACTTCCCTGCGCTGCAAATGGCTTGCGCATAAGTGTGCTTGTGCCATCCGGTACCGGTGTCGGCTCCGCCGTTGGTTTCACGGTAGGTGTTGACGTTGCCTGTACAGTTGGCGAGGTCTGTCCGCCAACATTTTCCGGCTGCTTTGTCGGACTTACTGTCGCATTTGCAGTCGGTGCCACACCCTGCCCTTTGTTTTCTGTCCGGACATTTTTCACGACGACCGTAATAACCGTTTTTTTCTTTTTATTCGTCTTTGACCGCACGGTAATTTTGGCCGTACCCGCCTGACAGGCAGTAAGTTTTCCCTTTGACGAAACTTTTACTACCTTTTTCTTTGACGATTTGTATGTCACCTTTTTATACTTCGCCTTATTGGGCTTAACTTTAACGGATACTTTCAGTTTGAAAGAATCTCCTTTTTTCAATGTCAGCTTCTTTTTTACATTTTTAATTGTTACTGATTTTACTTTTGCTTTTGCCTTTGCATCGGCTGACGCAGGCTCATTCAGTGAAAGTCCGGAAACCATCAGCCCCATCGCCGCAAAAAACGCCACAACTCTTTTTGTTGTCTGCTTCATAACAAAAACCTCCTTGTTTCATAACATCCATCGTTATGGATATTATACGAAACAAAGAGGTTATAAGACAATGTATTATCCTAGCAAAAGACTACATTTTTAGACATGTTTATAAATCTTCATCCTCATCATAAATTTCATATTTTTTCGCTGCCTGCGCAATATTCAATGAATGGTCCGCCACACGCTCCAAGTCTACTAAAATTTCATTAAAGTATAAGCCCTGAACTGCTTCACATTTCATTTTGCTCAAGCGCTTACTGTTGGACGCACGCATCTTGTCAACCATCTTATCAATATCCGCTTCCAAATCATAAATAACGCGGTACAATTCTTCACTTGGATTTGAGAAATGCTCACATGCCAAATCGTAAATCTTATAAACTGCTTGTGACAATTCCTTCAAGTTCTTCAATGCCTTATCAGAGAACTTACGCTTGTCCTCTTTCATCTGCAGTGCATATCCCAGAACATTTTCCGCATGGTCGCCGATACGCTCCAAATCCGTCACAATATGATACAGATTACCGGCATGGGTCGCTTCTTTCTCAGAAACTCCAAGCTGGTTTGTACGAATCAGTGCTGCCACGATTTCTTTATTC
>ENA-UOJO01004546-UOJO01004546.1-human-gut-metagenome-genome-assembly--contig:-P57-NODE-4546-length-11825-cov-25.191079_pt1 | contig 11825 bp, 8 predicted proteins | sample MGYA00242351_ERZ723898 | MGnify/ENA metagenome assembly ERZ723898 | reverse complement strand
ACTGATCGTCGACTTGGTGGGCCGTTACCTCACCAACTATCTAATCAGACGCGAGGCCATCTTTCAGCAATAAATCTTTGGTATTCCGATCATGCGGTCAGAATACATTATGCGGTATTAGCAGTCGTTTCCAACTGTTGTCCCCCACTGAAAGGCAGGTTCCTCACGCGTTACTCACCCGTCCGCCACTAAGTCATCCGTTCAACTTGACCGAAGTCTTGTATCGCAGAGCTTCGTTCGACTTGCATGTGTTAGGCACGCCGCCAGCGTTCGTCCTGAGCCAGGATCAAACTCTCAATAAAATGGTATCTTAAAGCCGAAGCTCTAAAATCAATTTCATCTTGGTTCGCTCTTAGCTATACTCAAGAATTTTCGTTGGCTATTCAAAGAATCTCATTTCTGACATTCACTGAACAACTCTTTTGGTTCTTTTTCAGAACCTTAATTGTCCAAGGTGTTTGTTCATGTTTCTCGTTGTTTAATTTACAAGGTGCACTCCGCAGTTTCGCGGGCTTTTATTGTATCACATCAAGTTTCATTTGTCAAGAACTTTTTTAAATTCTTTCGAACTTTTTGTGATCCGCTCGTCGCTTCGCGTTTTCTCGTTCGGCAGCGAACTCATTTAGTCTAGCACATCTTCATCCGTTTGTCAAGAACTTTTTCGATCTTTTCAATCTTTTTTCTTGACTTCCGTCCGATTTGCCGCGCTCCTTCAGAACGCTCGGCTATGATACCATCGAAAAACCAGTTTGTCAACCCTTTTTTTCATTATTTTTCACTCTTTTTTATATTTACTATTACTTGTGTTAATATCGGCACGACACCCCAAAATATAGCCGCTCCCACAGCCCAGCTCCAGATCGGCAGCCGGTACGCCAGAAAGCTTCCGCCAAATGCCAGCAGGCAGAACACACCTCCGATGCTTCCCGTGCCATTTTTCTGTCTGACAGCTCCCAGCATACGTTCTGCCGCACACACCAGCATCGTCAAAAGCGCAAACAGCCCCAAAAGCTGCGCGACTGACAGCAGCAGCTCGAACCGCTGCATGACCGACAGCACAGACAGGCTTTTCGTCAGCGTGAGAAACGGCAGCGGCTCCTGCCGCGCCAGCTCCGGCGACAGGCAGGCCGCCGTCAGAAATGCCGGGGCTGCCGGCAGGAGCGCAGATGCTGCCGCCGTACCGGGTGAAATGCGCGGTGTTTCCTCCTCCGCCGTGACAAATGCCATGCAGACCGGCCCCAGACACAGGCAGAACGCCAGCGCGGCATCCGCTGGAACGCCCTGCGGGCGGCTCCAATCTGCCTGCACGTGCCGCAGGGACGCTGCGGCAATGACCGCATACAGTCCCGCGAGGCACAACGCAAGCACTGCACAGACACGTCCTGCTGCCAGCCGTCCTTTTTGTCCGGCCAGCGCCGCCAGCAAAAGCGGGATCGCGGGCAGGAACGGGCCAAGGTCGTCTTCAAACGCGATCTGACTGGCCGCAGCAGCGCCCGAGGCCGCAAACAGCAGCCACAAAAGCTCCGCCGCTGCCATGATCTGTCCGCCAACAGCTCCGAACGCGCAGGCAAACGCCTGCCGCATACACAGGCCAGATTGCCGCTGCATCGCCTGCTGGCAGGCGGCAAGCGCGCAGGCGAGGATACTCCCGCCCAGCACCCACAGCCAGCCGCAGCCCGGCAGCGCCATCGCCGCCGGAACGCTCAGCGCGCACAGGCTCCACGCGCGCACCTGTCTCGGCGTCAGCTTATCCTGCAAGAATGATCCCTCCGTTTTCCCCCGGCAGCAGAATCGCCGGGTCGAGTGCTTCGCCGCGCAGAAGCGCGGCGTGCGCGTCCGCAAGCGTCACCGCACCGGGGTGCGCCTGCAAAAACTCCACGCAGCCGTCTGCATCCAATGCATCCATCCGCGCCAGATACAGCTTTGCCGCCGGGCGGAACTGCCGCTGCCGCACCGCTGCGGGCAGAAGAGATTGTGTGCTTTGCAGGAGAATAATATGCTCCGCCGTGTCCAGAAAGAGCGTGCCCTCCGCCCCTTCCCGCATGGCGGCAAGCGCGTCCGGGAGCGTCGTGCCGGAGCCGGATACGCCGTTGTCGCTTTCCACGGTGATCCGCCCGTCCTCCTGCGCGATCACGAGCACCTGCGCAGGCAGGAGCTTCGCCGCGTCCGTCCCCGTGCGCGGCAGCATACAAAGGCTGACCACCGACGCGGCCGCCAGCAGCGCGATACTGATTTTATTGAGCATGACCGTCCCCCTGATTTTTCAGATCCTGCGGGTGCAGCGCCGCGTCGCGCCATTTCTGCCGCACCAGAAGCGGGCGCAGCACGGCGCGTCTTGCCCGCGCGTCGGAAAACGGCGCGAGATAGGACACATCCAGACTCGTCAGCCCCGACAGGTGGATCAGCAGCGCAATGCCGCCTGCCGTCAGGGCGAACAGCCCGCCCGCTCCCGCCAGAATCGCCAGTGCGAAGCGCCAGATGCGAACGGCGTCGGACAGATCCCGGCTCGGAAGCGTAAAGCCGCAGATCCCGGCGGAGGCCGTGACGATCAGCGCGGCGGGCGAGACGAGCCGCGCATCGACCGCCGTTGTGCCCACGACGAGGCCGCCGATGATGGAAACCGCCGTGCCGATGGCCTGCGGCAGATGAAGCCCCGCCTCCTGCAAAAGCTCAAACGCGGCAAGCAGGCCCACCACCTCGAAAACCGTATCGAACGGCACCTCGCGTTTGGATTCGATGATCGCCAGCAGCAGCTTTGTCGGGATCATCTCCTGATGGTACGTCGCCATGGCGACATACAGCCCCGGCAGCAGCAGCGCGGCCAGCAGTGCCAGATACCGCAGCACGCGCAGGCAGGACGCTGAGAGATAGTCGACCGCGCGGTCCTCCGTCGATTTCATAAGAATGCCGAGATCGACCGGGGCCAGATACCCCAGCGGCAGCCCGTCGACCAGCAATCCGACCTGTCCGTTCAGAAGGCCCTGGCAGAAGGTGTCCGGGCGCTCGGTGTATTGTAATAACGGAAAGGCTGTCCGGCGGGAACCGGTCACGTATTCCTCGACGCTTGCGGGCGTGAGCATCCCGTCAATGTCGATATTTTCCAGCCGCTTTTCCATGCGCCGGACAAGCTCCGGCGCGGTCAGGTCGGCGAGATAGCAGACCGTGACGGCGGTTTTCGTGCGCAGGCCGACGGTCTTCTGCAAAAAGCGCAGCTGCGCCGTGCGCAGATGGCGGCGCAGGAGGCTGGTGTTGATGCGCATCGTCTCTGTAAACGCGTCCTTCGCGCCCTTGACAGTGTTTTCCGACTCCGGCGCGGAGGGGCCGCGCCGGGCGCTCGTTTTCGTTTCGAAGCAGAGCGCCGTGTCCGTGCCCGGAAAAATGACAGCGCAATAGCCGTGCAGCAGCTTGTCCGCCGTCTGCGCGGGACTCTGCGTGCGCTCGGCGACGGCGCAGTAGACTCTCGCCCGCTCCGCCTGCGTCAGAACCTCCTGTATGCTCCCCGGCGTGACCGTCTCCATCAGCGGCTTTAAGACCTGCTCGGCGATATCCCCGCCGGAGGTCAGCCCGTCCAGAAACAGCAGTCCCAGCCTCTGCCTGCCGACCGTGATCTGCCGGGTATTGAGATCCGCCGTATCCCCAAAGCACGCCTGCACGTCCTCCATGCCCCAATGCGCCATGGTTTTTCCTCCTGTTTGGATGATTCTTCTGTCATTTTTCCGCAAACGCAGAAAAGTATACCTGTTTTCCGCGTCACAGGTTTGCATATCCCGGCTGTTTGTGGTAGACTATAGCGAAAGCGATTTGAAATCACACATATTTAATATGTATCTGGAGATGTACCGCCATGTATGAATTGATTACCGACAAGACGCTTGCGGAATACGAAGCGTTTGTGCAGAGCCACCCGAAGGGCAATTTTGCGCAGAGCAGTCTCTGGGCCAAACAAAAGCCCATGTGGACATGGGACGCCGTCGCCGTGCGCGGCGAGGACGGGAAAATCAAAGGCTCTCTGGCTCTCATGACCCGCAAGGTTCCCGGCATCGGCCGGACGCTGATGTACGGCTGCCGCGGCCCGGTCTGCGATCTGGACGACCGCGAGACGTTTGCCCAGCTGCTGGAGGGCGCGAAGGCGCTGGCGAAAAAATATAAATCATATGTTATCAAGCTCGACCCGGACGTGCCGTCGAGCAACACGGCATTCGCCGCGCTCATGCAGTCGTTCGGCTTCCGGTGCAAGGAGGGAGGGAAGAATTTTGAGGCCATCCAGCCGCGCTATGTCTTCCGTCTGAACGTCGAGGGCAAAACGGAAGATGAGCTTATGGCGTCCTTCCACCAGAAATGGCGCTATAATATTCGCCTGGCTGAGCGCAAGGGCGTAAGCGTGAAGATCTGCGGCAAGGAAATGGTCCCGGCGTTCGCCGATCTCATGCTGACGACCGGCGTGCGCGACGGCTTTGTCACGCGCAAGCCGGAGTATTTCGCGAATATGCTCGACAATCTCGGCGAGCACGCGCGGCTCTACATGGCCTTCGACCCCGAGGGCGCGCCCATCGCGGGCACGCTTGCCATCCACTACGGCGACAAGGTCTGGTATCTCTACGGCGCGTCCAGCAACGAGCACCGCAATCTGATGCCCAACTATTTATTGCAGTGGCGCATGATCCAGTGGGCCGTTGAGACCGGCTGCCGCATCTACGATTTCCGCGGCGTGTCCGGAAACGTCTCCGAGGATAACCCGCTCTACGGCCTGTTCCGCTTCAAGCAGGGCTTCGGCGGAGACTTCACCGAGTTCGTCGGCGAAGAGGATCTGGTGCTCTCGCCGGTCATTTACTGGGCCGTGGAGCACGGCACGTCGGTCTTCAAGGATCTTCGCAAGACCGTCTATCTCATCAAGAACCGAGACAAAAAATAACGCAGGAGGCGCAGCATGAAAGCGTATGTCGTCGACTCCGCCGCCGTGCGGAGCAATCTGCAAATTTTAAAGGAGCGTGCAGGCAGCGCGGTCCTCTGGGCCGTTTTAAAGGGTGACGGCTACGGCCTCGGCCTTGTCCAGATGGCCGCGATCTGCCGGGAAGCCGGCGTCACGCACTTTGCCGTGACGGAGGTTTCCGAGGTCAGCCGCCTGCGCGCAGGCGGGTTTCAGGATTGTGACATTCTGATGCTCCGCCCGACCGCCGACGCGCAGGAGCTGACGCAGCTTCTGAACCTCGGCGCGATTCTGACCGTTTCGAGCCAGAACGACGCAGCCGTCCTGAACGGCGTGGCGGAAACGCTCGGTGTCCAGGCACAGGTACACGTCAAGATCGATACCGGCATGGGCCGGTACGGCTTTTTGCCGGACGAGCTGGATCAGCTGCTGCCCATTTTCAAGTATATGCCCGGCCTGCACGTGACCGGCATTTATACGCATCTGCATTCCGCGTTCTGCAATCAGAAAGCGACAATTGCGCAGGCCGAGGCGTTTCAGGGCGTTCTGGACAAGCTGCACGCCGAGGGCTGCGGCACCGGCATGGCGCATATGCTGAACTCCGCCGGGCTTCTGAAATACCCCGAATACGCGATGGACGGCGTGCGCGTAGGCTCGGCCATTCTGGGGCGTGTGTCTGTGCGCGGAAATTGGGGTCTTGTCCGCGTGGGCGAGTGTCAGGCAACGATTGAAGAGCTTCGCTGGCTCCCGAAGGGCCACAGCTGCGGCTACGGCGCGGGCTGGACGGCGAAAAAGCCCACCCGCGTGGCCGTTTTTTCCGTGGGCTGGTACCACGGGTTCGGCGTGGAGATGGGAAACGATCTGTTCCGTTTCCGCGACTGTTTGCGCGGCGTTCTGCGGAATCTGAAGCAGATGGTCTTCAAAAAGCATATCTATGTAACGGTAAACGGGAAAAAGTGCCGCGTGCTGGGCCATATCGGGATGCTGCACACGTGCGTGGACGTGACGAAGCTTCCATGCGCGGTCGGCGACACGGCGGTTTTTGACATCAAGCCGCTGCTGCTCAAGGGCATCGAGGTCGTCTACCGGTGAGGAGGGGCCATGTCTGATAAAATTGCCGCCATTGCCACGGGCCGTGCCCGCACGGGCATCGGCATTCTGCGTCTATCCGGCGACGGGTGCATTGAGGCCGCAGGGCAGGTCTTCAGGCTGAACTCCGGCAGACCGCTGACCTCCCTCCCCGACCGGAAGCTTGCGCTCGGCACGCTTTTCGACGCGCAGGGACGCCCCATCGACCACTGCATGGCGTTCATCTCCCGCGCCCCGCATTCCTACACCGGCGAGGATACCGCCGAAATTCAATGCCACGGCTCCCCCGCCGCGCTGACCGCCGGGCTTGAGGCGCTGTTCGCCGCAGGCTTCCGGCAGGCGCGGCCCGGCGAATTCACACGCCGCGCATTTCTAAACGGCCAGATGGACCTGACGCAGGCCGAAGCCGTGATCGATCTCATCGACGCCGAAACTGCCGACGCGGCGGCAAACGCCGCCGGGCAGGTCGCGGGCGCGATCCGAAAAAGGATCGACCCGATCTATGACAGCTGGGTCGACCTGTGCGCGCATTTCCATGCCGTGCTCGATTACCCCGACGAGGATATCGACCCCTTTGCGCTCTCCGGCTACGAAGCGTCGCTGACGGAAAGCAGCCGTCAGCTTACCGCGCTGCTTGCCTCCTGCCATCGGGGCCGGATGGTGCAGTCCGGCATCAGGGCCGTCATTCTGGGAAGTCCAAACGCCGGAAAATCCAGTCTTCTCAACCGCCTGTCCGGCTTTGACCGCGTCATCGTCACCGACATCCCCGGCACGACGCGTGACACCGTCGAGCAGACCGTCACACTCGGGCGGCATCTTGTCCGTCTGGTTGATACCGCAGGCATCCGCGACACGCAGGATGTGATCGAAAAAATCGGCGTTGACCGCTCGATGGAGGCCGCGAAGGACTGCGACGCGGCGCTGTTCGTCGTCGACGCGTCCAGACCGCTGACGGACGAGGACCGCCGCGCGATGGGCGCGGCGCTCGAAGCGCCGGAGGCGATCGCGATTTTGAACAAACAGGATCTGGCTGCCGTGATCGAACCGTCCGATCTGCCGTTTTCGTACATCATCCCCGTCTCCTGCAAGGACGGCACGGGCTTTGATCTGCTGGAGCAGGCGTTTGATATGCTCTTCCCGGACGATGCGCCGTGTGACGGCTCGCTTCTGACGAACGCGCGGCAGGCCGGTGCCATTCTGCGCGCAAAAAAATCCGTCGACTCCGCCGTGCGGAGCCTGCGTGCGGGTATGACGCCCGACGCGGTGCTGGTCGATCTGGAAGCGGCCATGGATGCGCTCGGCGAGGTCACGGGCCGGACGATGCGCGAGGATATCACGAACCGCATTTTTGAGCGGTTCTGCGTTGGAAAATAAACCACAGAAATCAGGTTTTACTATGATCTATCTCGACAATTCCGCCACCACGCAGCCCTGCCCCGCCTGCGTGCAGGCCATGACAGAGGCGCTCACGGACTGCTGGGGCAATCCGTCGTCCGTCTACGCGCTCGGCATTGACGCCGCCCACCGTCTGCGGCAGGCGCGGCAGGCGGTCGCCGCCGCCCTCGGCGCAGAGCCCGACCGGGTGTTTTTCACCTCCGGCGGCACGGAGGCCGACAACTGGGCCATTCTTTCCGCCGCCGAGCGTCTCGGCAAGCGCGGCCGCCACATCATCACGACCGCCGTGGAGCACCACGCTGTCCTGCACCCCATGCAGAAGCTGGAAGCGAAGGGCTTCGAGGTCACATATTTGCAGCCTGACCACGACGGTACTATCACGGTCGAAGAACTGAAAAAGGCCCTCCAGCCCGATACCATTCTCGTCTCCGTCATGATGGTCAACAACGAGACGGGCGCGGTCATGCCGATTGCCGACATGGTCAAGGCCGTGCGCCGCTCTTCCCCGCTGGCGCTGTTCCATACCGACGCCGTGCAGGGCTTTTTGAAGGTTCCATTCCGCGCCAAAGCGCTCGGCGCGGACATGATCTCCGTCTCCGCGCACAAGATCCATGCCGCCAAAGGCACGGGCGCGCTTTATATCCGTCCCGGCCTGCCCCTCCCCGCTTTCCTGAATGGCGGCGGGCAGGAGAGCAATTACCGCTCCGGCACGGAAAATATGCCCGGCATCTGCGGCTTCGGCGCAGCCTGTGCCGATACGGATGCGAAAGCAGACATCGCGCGCATGGCGCAGCTGCGCGATCTGGCCCGGGAAAAGCTGTCCGGCATCGACGGCCTTGTTCTGATCGGCAGCCAGACCGCGCCGCACATCGTCAACCTGTCCCTGCCGGGCCTCCGTTCACAGGGCATTATCAACTGTCTGCAGTCAGACGGCATCTATGTCTCGGCAGGCTCCGCCTGCTCCAAGGGCTACCGCAGCCACGTGCTTGAGGCCATGCACCTGTCCCCCGCCGTCATCGACGGCTCCATTCGCGTCTCGTTCTCCCGCGACAACACGGAAGCCGACGTTGACGCGCTCTGTCAGGCGCTCCTGCACGCAAAGCAGACGCTGAAGGGCTGAAAACGACACGAATCCCCGCTTGCTTCGCTGAAAACCCCAGTGAAGCAAGCGGGGATTTATTAAGTGCTGCCCCTGTAGGGGTCGATGCCCACATCGACCCATTGGGAAGTTCTGAATTCGCCGAAGATTACCGTAAAAACAGCACATTCTGCCGGGCCGATGCGATGCCCGCAGGCTAGTTTCGAGGCGCAGCCGCGCATAGCGCAGCTCTTAGCGTCGAAGTGGGCATCGGCCCCTACTCACAAAACAGAGCGCCTTCCGCAAAACAGCCGCCTCCGCTCAGTTTTTCAGGCTCTGCATCGGGGCCGGGATCCTGCCGCCGCGGGCGATAAAGTCCGCAGAGGACTCCGGATGCACCGGCATGATAGGCGCTGCGCCGAGCAGGCCGCCGAAGGAGACTTCATCGCCGACCGTCTTGCCCGGAGCCGGGATGAGGCGCACGGCGGTCGTCTTGGAATTGACCATACCGACGGCGGCCTCGTCCGCGATGATGGCGGAGATCGTCTCCGCGCTCGTGTCGCCGGGGACGGCGATCATATCAAGGCCCACCGAGCACACGCACGTCATGGCTTCGAGCTTATCCAGCGTCAGAACGCCGCTTCGCGCGGCGGCGATCATGCCCTCGTCCTCGGACACCGGGATAAACGCGCCGGACAGTCCGCCGACAGAGCTGGACGCCATCAGCCCGCCCTTCTTGACCGCGTCATTGAGAAGCGCCAGTGCCGCCGTCGTTCCATGCGTCCCGCAGGTTTCAAGGCCCATTTCCTCCAGAATGCGCGCCACGCTGTCGCCCACGGCGGGTGTCGGGGCGAGGGACAGGTCGACCACGCCGAACGGCACGCCCAGCCGCCGGGACGCTTCCCGCGCCACCAGCTGGCCCATACGCGTGATGCGGAAGGCCGTTTTCTTGACGCACTCGGCCACCTCGTCAAAGGGCCGGCCCTTGACGCTCTGCAGCGCGTGGTACACCACGCCCGGCCCGGATACGCCGACGCTCACGACCGCGTCGGCCTCGCCCACGCCGTGGAACGCACCCGCCATGAACGGGTTATCCTCGACCGCGTTGCAGAACACGACGAGCTTCGCGCAGCCAAGTCCATCGCGTTCCTTTGTCAGCTCGGCCGTCTTTTTGATCGCCTGCCCCATAAGGCGCACAGCGTCCATGTTGATGCCCGCCTTTGTCGAGGCGACGTTGACGCTGGAGCAGACCAGCTCCGTCTCGGCCAGCGCCTGCGGGATGGCGGCGATCAGCCGCCGGTCGCCGGAGGCCATGCCCTTCTGCACGAGCGCGGAAAAGCCGCCGATGAAATCCACGCCGCAGGTCTTTGCGGCGCTGTCCATCGCCTTGGCAAACGGAACAAAATCCTCCGTCTCGCACGCGCTTGCGACCAGCGCGATGGGCGTGACGGAAATGCGCTTGTTGACGATGGGAATGCCAAGCTCCCGTTCGATCTGGCAGCCTGTCGCGACCAGATGCTCGGCCTGCCGGCAGATCTTGTCGTGAACTTTCCGGGCGCAGGCCTCCGGATTCGGGTCGGCGCAGTCCAGAAGCGAAATACCCATGGTGATGGTGCGGATGTCCAGATGCTGATGGTCGATCATATCGACCGTGGACATGATATCGGAATGGTTCAGCATGGTCTGTCCCCTCCGTCAGATGGTGTGCATGGCCGTGAAGATGTCCTGCCGCTGGATGCGGATGGACAGGCCCATCTGTTCGCCCTTTTCTGTGACGCGGGCCTGTACCGTGTCAAACTCCGGCGCGCCTGCCGTCCATTCGACGAGCATGATCATGGTAAACGTGCGCTGCATGATGGTCTGGCTGATCTCCACGACGCTGATGTGGAGTTCTGCCAGCAGCGTGCAGACCTCGGCGATGATGCCGACCCGGTCGGGGCCGACGACGGTGATAATGGCTTTCATGTGTCGTTCCTCCTGTGCGCGGATATGGAAAAGGGGCCGTGCGGCCCCCTTTTTATTTTTAGAATTTCGTATGCTCGGCCAGCCAGTTCTTCAGTTCGCTGATGGGAACGCGAACCTGCTCCATAGAGTCGCGTTCGCGGATGGTAACAGCGTTGTCCGCCGGGGTCTTGTCGTCGCCGACGGTCGCAAAATCGACCGTGATGCAGTACGGCGTGCCGATCTCGTCCTCGCGGCGATAGCGCTTGCCGATGGAGCCGGTGTCGTCGTAGTCCAGCATGAAGTCGCCGCACAGGTCCTGATAGATCCTTCTTGCGGGCTCGGCCAGCTTCTTGCTCAGCGGCAGAATCGCAGCCTTGTACGGGGCCAGCGCCGGATGCAGGTGCAGGACCACGCGCACGTCGTTCTTTGCCTCGTCGATGACCTCCTCGTCATACGCTTCGCACAGGAACGCCAGCGCCACGCGGTCGCAGCCGAGCGACGGTTCGATGACGTAGGGGATATAGTGCTCGTTCGCTTCCTGATCGAAATAGGTCAGATCCTTGCCGGAAGCCTCCTGATGGCGCTTGAGGTCATAATCGGTGCGGTCGGCAATGCCCCAGAGCTCGCCCCAGTCGGTGAACGGGAACGCATACTCAATATCGGTCGTGGCTCTGGAATAGAAGGCCAGCTCCGCCGGCTCATGGTCGCGCAGGCGCAGGTTCTCCTCGCGGATGCCAAGGCTCTTGAGCCAGTTCACGCAGTAGTCCTTCCAGTATGCGAACCATTCGAGGTCCGTGCCGGGCTTGCAGAAGAATTCGCATTCCATCTGCTCAAACTCGCGGGTACGGAAGGTAAAGTTGCCCGGGGTGATCTCGTTGCGGAACGCCTTGCCGACCTGGCACACGCCGAAGGGCAGCTTGCGGCGGGTGGTGCGCTGGATGTTCGCGAAGTTCACGAAGATGCCCTGCGCCGTCTCCGGCCGCAGATAGCAGGTCGAGGAGGAATCCTCGGTGACGCCGATGGCGGTCTTGAACATCAGATTAAACTTGCGGATGGGGGTAAAGTCGTGCTTGCCGCAGACGGGGCAGACAATATCCTCATGCTCGGCAATGAACTTGTCCATCTCGTCAAAGCTCATCGCGTCGACGTTGACCTCGTGATGCTCTTCGCCGATGAGCTTGTCAGCGCGGTGGCGGGCCTTGCACGCCTTGCAGTCGAGCAGCGGGTCGGAGAAGCTGGACACATGGCCGGTCGTGATCCACGTCTGCGGATTCATGATAATGGCCGCATCGAGACCGACGTTGTACGGGCTTTCCTGCACGAATTTCTTGAGCCACGCCTTTTTGACGTTGTTCTTGAACTCAACGCCGAGAGGGCCGTAGTCCCAGCTGT
>ENA-UOJO01004542-UOJO01004542.1-human-gut-metagenome-genome-assembly--contig:-P57-NODE-4542-length-11833-cov-4.718968_pt1 | contig 11833 bp, 6 predicted proteins | sample MGYA00242351_ERZ723898 | MGnify/ENA metagenome assembly ERZ723898 | reverse complement strand
AATATTGAAGAAGCTTATGTTTATTTGAAAAAATATGAGTTATTATCTGACAGCCTTGATCAAAGTAAACAGGCAACTAAGGTCATAACATTGCAGCAAAAACATGAAGAGAAACAAATAAGCGAAAAGTATATATCACGCATACGTTCTAAAAATTTATTTATAGTAAGTTTGGTTATTGTTTTCTTGTTTCTTTTAGGGGGATTAGTTTATATAATGCAGAGAAGGAAGAATTATTTGCAAAATAGAATTAATAAACTAATTGATACTATTCGAGAAAATGAGATTCTTATTAATAATATTCAGGAAAAACAAAGCATAGATCCAGAGAATTCAATAGAACATTCCATATTAAAAAAACAGATAGAACAGGAAAATCAGAAATTATTGAGACTTTTTAATCGTTCGAATATGGAAATATGCCGGAAAAGTAAATTTCTGAAAAGACTGTATGGCGGGAAGAAAGACATTGTACCGGTTTTCGGGCAGACCGAATGGGCTCAATACGATGAGGCCTTTCTTTCTGTGTATCCTTTTTTCACGGCTAGTCTGAAGAAATCTTTTCCGCATCTTTCAGAACAGGAAGTCCGCATTTGCCAGCTTTCGGTGATGGGTGTGAAAACATCTAAAGTGGCTGATGTGCTGCTGCTCCAGTCTGATACTGTTTCTTCGTATAAACAGAAAATCAAGAAAGCATGCTTTCCCAACGCCTTTGGAACATTGGAAGAATTGTTGCTGCCTTTTATTGTCGGCTAGATGTTACAAAAATCAGATTTTTTAGACATTGATGATAAGACTAATTTATAATTCGTTGTTCTATAGCAGTTTATATACGATAAAAAGAGATGTGAAACTTAGATTTTTTAGTGAAGAAATCGCTTATTTTGTCTTTGTAAACTTATAAAAAGATATCTATAGAGTTTTTTAAAGGAGTCATAAGCTTTGTCGAATTTTATGAGAAATCTGTTATTTTTATTAGCTTTTACTTTATCGAATAATATTTACGCTCAGTTGATAGGAGAAGTAGTTGATTCGAAAAAACATCCGATAGCTTATGCGAATGTTTGCCTGTTATCGGAAGACTCTGTGTTTATAGCCGGATGTGCCACTGATGAGCAAGGTAAGTTCAGTTTTGCAGAAACGCCGGCATCTGCTTTCTTGCGTATTTCGTGTGTCGGATATCAGAATTTGTATGAGAAGCTGGATGCCCGGAAGCATCAGTATGTGTTGTCGCCGCTTGATATGAATCTGGATGAGGTGGTGGTTACGGCTCATAAGAAGGCTATCAAGATTCAAGGAACCAATCTTATTGCTGATGTGGAGCATTCTTTGTTTCGCGACTTCGGTACGGCCAACGATATTCTGGATAAAATTCCGATGGTGTATGGCAAAGATGGTAATTATAGTGTTTTCGGCAAAGGATCGGCTGTAGTCTATATCAACCGCAGAAAAGTAACCGATTTGTCAGAGCTTTCACGGTTGGATAGCAAGGATATTGCTTCTATCGAGGTGTTGAGAAATCCGGGTATTGCATACGATGCAGATGTGAATGCGGTTATTAAGATAAATCTGAAGCGGAATTTTATTGAGGGCTGGGGCATACGGGCTTCGGTTAAGGATGAGCAGGGGAGAAGAAACTCTGATAATGAGCAAGTGCAGGTGACGTATGGAAACCGGCGGGTGAATGCTTTTGCCACATTTGCCAATTCGTCTGCGCGTATGTCGACGGACCAGCAGAATATGGAGCTGATTGATACGGATGAGCGTTTGTGGCAGCTTCAGACCGATATGAACGACTGGGACTCGAATTATTACAATCAAAATATAACGGGTGGACTGAGTGTCTATCTTAGCGACAGGCATACGGCGGGCGGACAGTTTTCGTATTCTAAGGAGACAGACCGTTTGGAAGGAGTGTCTTCCAGTAGGGTGATGGCGGACCAGACGGAGTTCGAGCAATTGTATTCGGTGATGAATTCGAATTCCAATTATAATCAGTGGAATACCAATTTGTATTACGAAGGAAAGTTATCGGATAAGCTGACTTTAAATTTTAATGGAGATATGTTGCGCCGGAAGGCAAACGATCATGGAATAAATAGCGAGAGTGGAACTTTGACAGAGCAGCATGAAGTGACAAGCCGGAACCAGAATAAATATGGAATTTATGCGGGTTTGCTTACGATGGATTATGCTTTTAATAAATCGGTGTCTTTTTCCTGGGGAACCAATATATCGTTTGTAGAAAACAAGTTGTATAATCGGACTTTTGATGAAGAACAGGCGTATAATCTTTCGGATTTGCATTCGGAAGAGACTAAATATGCTTTCTTTGCTGAAGGTGGGTATGGCAATAAGGCTTTTTCTGCCCGATTAGGAGTACGTTATGAGGTTTTCAAGATGCTTTATACAGACGACCTGGCTCATGCTACGCTCGAGGACCGTACTTATAACCGGTTTTATCCGTATGTTTCTTGTTCGTATTCAGGAAAGGATGTACGGATGGGGATAAGTCTTTCTACGAAAGTTAGACGTCCCAGTTATTATCAGTTGCGCAACAGTACCGAATACTTGAACCGCTATACGATGTCCGAGGGAAATCCGATGTTGTTGCCGCAATATACGACCAGTCTGTCGTACATGGCGCAATATCGTGGGGTTACTTTTTCGCTGGACTATGAATGGGTGGATGACTATATGATGTCCAGTAACATCGTGAAGCAGACTGAGCCGCTGGTTGCTGTATCGAAGCCGGTGAACCTGCCGAATTATACGGCGCTTAATGCCAGTCTGGCTTATAATACGAAGATAGGTGTGTGGGAGCCTTATTTAAGTGCAAACCTGACGCGTACCTTTTTGGATATATACGATGAGAATCATGTGCGTATGAACGGAACTCGTCCGTATGTGATGGCGTCGTTTAATAACTATTGGGAGCTGAAAAACGACTGGATGCCTTATTTGACATTGGGGTATAACAATGACGGGTATCTGCGTGAATATCGGGTAAAACAAAGTTTTTTGGTTGGGCTGGGACTGGTAAAGCGTTTGCTGGATAAAAAGCTGTATATCCGTTTAAGTGTAGATAACTTGTTGGGCACTAAGGAGCGGGAAGTGCGTTATGATACAAATTATATTTTCTCGAAAGAGAAATTCAGGGATAATCAGCGAATCGGACTATATGTACGCTATAGCTTTAATAACAAGAAGAAATATAAAGGAAAGTCGGCTGCCAGTGAAGAAATTAATCGTATGTAAATTATGAAGCAGCATTTTATCATATTTGATTGAATAATTTTATTCTACAGTTTTCAGCAACATTTCCATTACATGGCAAGCTGACTTAGCTACAGAAGCACTCGGATCAAAAATAGCTACTACACCTGTCTTCTTTCTTCGCAGCTAGATATAAAATGGAGTTGCTTGTTGGCTTCATGACACAGACACAGAGAAAGATAAAACATTGGGAAATAATAAGAGAATTGAAATCTTTTGTTTACTTTTGCCAATTTTATCATTGTAATTGTAAGTGAATTTGGCTTTTTAATAAAAAAAGCATTTTCCTAATTTGAAAATTGAATAAAAACAACAATAGAAATTTGAAATATGGCAAACCTATTAGATGAAACAACAGGGCCTGTAAATGAAAATGGCCGAGATATTCACGTTATTGATCGTCAACTTCCGGTAGAGATTGGATTCGGATCTGTTCTTTTTGAAATTGCACTTTGGGTAACAATTCCTATACTGGTTTTATTGTATATACTCATTATGGGTGATACTATTAACAATGTTCTTCTGGTGGGTGTCGTTGGCTGCTTGGTGGGCATATTGCCAGGTATAATATTCATTTTTATGAAAATATCAGCTCATAATTATTTTCAGCAACTTGAACAACGTATACAAGCGGAAGCTTCTAATATCGATAACTATCTTGAACAGCGTGTACAGATACTTCAAAATGTAGCAGGTCTTGTAAATCGGGCTATTGAGTTAGATAAAGATGTGATGAAATCGGTTGCAGCTCTTCGCAGTGGAACGGTGAACGAAAGTAACCGCAATGAAGTGGACAGACAGATAAATGATGCATTTGGTCGGTTATTTCCGCAGGTCGAAGCCTACCCGGAATTGAAAGCACACAATGCCATAGCTGATGCAATGCAGCAGAACAGCTATCTGCAGCGAGAGATTACTGCAGCTCGCACTGTGTATAACAGTCGTGTAACTCAATGGAACACTGATATCTATTCATGGCCTACAAAGATGATAGTAGCAGCACGCCAGAAGTATACAACTCGTATACCTTATACAGCATCAGCCGAGACAAAAAAAATAGCTGAAAGTAAGTTCTTTTAAATTTTAGAAATAGCTTATGTCTCAAGAAATATACGATCCATTGGCGGAATACGCTAATGTATTTCAGGATCGATTCAAGGAAGTTGCCAAAACTACCTTTGATGAATTGGCAGGTGAAGCGCATATTGATGTAAAGGCAAACCATGAAACATGCCGTGAAATATATAATAACGAAGGAAAACTGTCATCGTTAAAAAAAAGTATTAACTGGTGGATAGCATGGTGTGTAATGACATGGTTAATTTTTATAGGAAGTGCTATCTTAGCTTATTACTTTTACACGGAACACGAAATAACGAAAACAATTATCTTTATTGTATTGGGGATACTTGCAGTTATATATGCCACAACTTTTATGCGTAAGCGTATCAAGAAGTTGAAGAGCGAAAAAGAAGGGTTAATGTCGATTATTGACAACTTGAAAAGTATAGCCTGGAAGCAAATGGAACCGCTAAACCGCCTTTACGACTGGGATATATTGACACGCATGATGACGAAAACTGTTCCAAGACTAGAGTTTGACCCATATTTTACGACACAACGCCTAGCCGACCTGCAAACTGTTTATAAGTGGGACAACTCGTTTAATGCTGAACGTTCGGTAATATATTCGCAGTCGGGACTTATAAACGGTAACCCGTTCGTGTTATGCAGGACTCGAAAAATGGAGATGGGCGAAAAAACTTATACGGGGTCTAAAACTATTCATTGGACTGAAAATGAACGTGATGCTAATGGTAAAGTTCGTACGGTAAGACGTTCGGAAGTCCTTACGGCAAGCGTTACTGCCCCATATCCGGAATATTTTGAAAAGACCAGACTGATATATGGTAATACGGCTGCTCCCGACTTGACTTTCAATCGAAAACAAAACGGATTGGCTGGAAAAGAGAATTCGTTGTCGTTTAAATGGAATAAGTATAAATTGCAGCGGAAGGCACAAAATTTAGAGGATTCAGATTTTGCAATGATGACAAATGAAGAGTTCGAAGTGGCCTTTAATACCAGTAACAGAAACAATAATCAGCAGTTTGCACTCTTGTTTACTCCTCTTGCACAAGAAAATATGATGAGACTGCTGGAAGATGATGAAGTAGGATATGGCGACAGTTTCGATTTCGATAAAAATAAAATGATAAATGTCATAACAGCTGCACATATGCAGGAACTTAATCTGGATATGAATCCCAAACAATACCAGCAGTTCGATTTTGACAAGGCTAAAGAATGTTTCTATACCGTCAATGCCAACTACTTTAAGGCAATATATTTTGCTTTAGCTCCATTGTTGTGTGTTCCGATGTATCAACAGATACGTCCACAGCACGAAATTTATGGTCGTGAAATGGAGAAACAAAGTGCATTCTGGGAACACGAAGCATTGGCTAACTTTTATGGACAAGAGCATTTCAAGCATCCTGATTGTGTTACCGATTGTATTTTAAAAACTGAGCAGGTAAAAAATACAGATGGAAGTTTAACTATTGATGTACATGCATATGGATACCGCGTAGAAAAAAGACTTACACATGTTCCTAAATTTGGCGGTGATGGACGTATGCATAATGTGCCTGTACATTGGGATGAATACTTTCCTGTTACCGGTCAGGGAAAGTTCCGGATGAAAGAGGATAACACGGATATAGATACCCAAGTAACTCAAACCGAACGTATTGAACATATTAATCAAGTTTTAAAAGCTGATGGGATGAAAATATATCGGCGACACATTGCGTTGGAAGGGGTATAAATTTTATATCATGTAAACAATTCAGGCTGTTTCAAATTGAAAATCTCAATTTGAAACAGCCTGAATTGTTTATTTAAAGATGAATAGTTATTCTTCTACAGTTTCCAGCAACATTTCCATTACCTGGCATGCTGACTTAGCTACAGAAGTACCCGGACCAAAGATCGCTACTACACCTGCTTTGTACAGGAAGTCGTAATCCTGAGCCGGAATAACTCCACCAGCAAAGACCAGAATGTCTTCACGTCCCAGTTTCTTCAGTTCCTCTATGATTTGCGGAACCAGTGTCTTGTGGCCTGCAGCCAGTGAGGAAACACCTACAGCATGAACGTCGTTTTCCACTGCTTCGCGGGCAGCTTCAGCCGGTGTCTGGAACAACGGTCCCATGTCGACATCGAAACCACAATCGGCAAATCCGGTTGCTACTACTTTGGCACCGCGGTCGTGTCCGTCCTGACCCATCTTGGCAATCATGACACGTGGACGGCGGCCTTCTTTCTTCGCAAATTCTTCGGTCAGTTCGCAAGCCCGTGCGAAATCTGCATCCTTCTTACTTTCTGATGAATACACGCCTGATATTGTTCTGATTATTGCTTTATAACGTCCTACTACAGCTTCGCAAGCGTCTGAAATTTCGCCCAAGGTAGCGCGGACTCTTGCTGCTTCTACTGCCAGTTCCAACAGGTTGCCTTTGCCGGTCTTCACGCATTCGGTAATGGCAGCCAGTGCTTTGTCCACTTCGGCCTGGTTACGTCCTTCTTTCAGTCGGCGCAGGTTTTCAATCTGTTCCATGCGGACAGCAGTATTGTCGACTTCCAGAATATCAATCGGGTCTTCTTTTTCCAGACGGTACTTGTTGGTACCTACGATGGTTTGTTCGCCGCTGTCGATACGAGCCTGTGTACGTGCAGCCGCTTCTTCGATACGCATCTTAGGAATACCGGTTTCGATAGCTTTGGCCATACCTCCCAGTTTCTCGATTTCCTGAATATGTTCCCAAGCCTTGTGAGCCAGTTCGTTGGTAAGTGCTTCTACATAGTAGGAACCTCCCCATGGGTCGACATTCTTGCAAACGTAAGTCTCTTCCTGAATATAAATCTGGGTATTGCGGGCAATACGAGCCGAGAAATCGGTAGGCAGTGCGATGGCTTCGTCAAGCGCATTGGTATGCAATGACTGTGTGTGGCCCAGTGCAGCAGCCATAGCTTCGATACAGGTACGTCCCACATTGTTGAACGGGTCCTGTTCGGTGAGCGACCATCCTGAGGTCTGTGAGTGGGTACGCAATGCCAGCGACTTCGGATTTTTCGGATTGAACTGTTTTACAATCTTGGCCCACAACATACGTGCTGCACGCATTTTGGCGATTTCCATGAAATGATTCATACCGATGGCCCAGAAGAATGACAGACGTGGTGCAAAGGCATCGATGTCGATACCTGCTGCCACACCGGCACGCAAGTATTCCAATCCGTCGGCCAGTGTGTAAGCCAGCTCAATGTCGGCTGTAGCTCCGGCTTCCTGCATGTGGTATCCCGAAATAGAGATGGAGTTGAACTTCGGCATTTTCTGAGAGGTGTACTCGAAGATGTCCGAAATAATCTTCATAGAGAATGCTGGCGGATAGATGTAGGTATTACGCACCATGAATTCTTTCAGGATATCGTTCTGGATGGTTCCGGCCATTTCTTCCAGTTTGGCACCTTGTTCCAGTCCGGCATTGATATAGAAAGCCATGATAGGAAGTACCGCACCGTTCATGGTCATGGATACAGACATTTTGTTCAAGGGAATGCCATCGAACAGCACTTTCATATTCTCGAGTGAGCAGATGGAAACACCGGCTTTACCCACATCGCCCACTACACGCGGATGGTCGGGGTCGTAGCCACGGTGTGTAGGAAGGTCGAATGCTACAGAAAGGCCTTTCTGTCCGGATGCCAGGTTTCGGCGGTAGAAAGCGTTTGACTCTTCGGCCGTAGAGAAGCCGGCATACTGGCGGATGGTCCACGGACGGAAGGTATACATCATGGAGTAGGGACCTCTAAGATAAGGTGGAATACCGGCTACATAATCCAGATGTTCCATTCCAATCAGGTCTTCCTTGGTATATACAGGTTTTACCAGAATTTGTTCGGGTGTTTTCCAGTCGGCAGTAATATCGTTTGCCTGCTGCCAGTCCATCCCGTTTTGCGGACGGAAACCGGCATATATATTGATGTCTTTAAAATTCGGTTTCATGGTATCAGATTACTTAATTCCTAACTTTTCGTTATAATCTTTCAGTGTATCCAGCACGTTGCAGCGTACGTGAATGAAATTCTCGATGCCTGCTGCTTTCAACTCGTCCATGCATGCTGGTGCACCGGCTACGATAAACATGGCTCTTCCTGCCAGTTGCTGGTAGGCCGGGATGGCATAGGTAGCATATTCGTCATCGCTGGAGCAAAGGACTACGATGTCTGCTTTTGCCTGCATGGCTGCTTCGATACCTTCTTCAACAGAGGCAAATCCCAGGTTGTCGATAACTTTATAGCCGGCACAAGCCAGGAAGTTGCAAGAGAACTGTGCACGTGCCTGTCGCATGGCAAGGTTACCGATGGTAAGCATGAAGGCAACCGGACGTTTGCCCGACTTTTCGGTAGCGATGCGCAGTGCTTCGAATTCGCTGGCTGCTCTGTCCAGATTGAGTTTGGTAAATTCACTTTCGGTTTCTTCTTCGTGGCCATTGCAACTGCAAGTCTGCTGCAATGCTGCTTTTTCGCCTGCCAGTTCGTTGAAGTTAGGATACTGGTTGGTTCCCAATAGGATTTCCTTACGTTTGGAAACAGCTTCGTGACGTGCTTTACCGCTGGCATTGACAGCTTCCTGCACTTTACCGTTGAGGACTTCTTTCAGCATGCCGCCTTCGTCTTCAATCTGCAGGAAGAGTTTCCAGGCTTCCTGTGCGATGGAGTCTGTGAGGTTTTCTATATAATAAGAACCTGCTGCAGGGTCTACCACTTTATTCAGATGCGATTCTTCTTTCAGCAGCAACTGCTGGTTGCGTGCGATACGTTCCGAGAAGTCATTCGGAGTTTCGTAAGTAGCATCAAACGGAGTCACTGTAATTGAGTTGACACCAGCCAGTGCTGCACTCATGGCTTCGGTCTGGGTGCGCAGCAAGTTTACATGGGCATCGAACAAAGTCTGGTTGAAGCTGGAAGTTTCGGCATGGGCTACCATCTTGCAGGCACAAAGACAAGTGCCGTCGGCTGCTGTGTTCTGGCAGTCGGTGCGTGGACATACCGGTTTATAGGCATTGACAATGTTGGCCCAAAGCATGCGTGCCGCACGGAATTTGGCTATTTCCATAAAATAATTGGAACTGATGCCAAAGTTGAATTTTATCTTCTTGGCTGCCAGTGCTGCCGGAACACCTGCTTCGGTCAGCAAATTCAGGTATTGGTTTCCCCATGCAAGGGCACAACCCAGCTCCTGGAATATGTAGGCACCGGCATTGTTCAGCAGGATAGAGTTTACTGCGATACAGCGGAAGTGGGGGAATGCAGCGGTGGCTTCGACCAGTTGTTTGGCAAAATCGAGTACTTTACTGAGGTCTTTGCCTTTCAGAAGCATGCGGCTGATGGGGTCGAAATTGACAGAACCTTTTATTTGTTTCGGGTCGTAACCTTTTTTCTGGAAATAGGCGGTTAAAATCTGAACCAGTGCGAGAGTCTTGCGCTGGCAGGTAGAGAAGTTCAGCTCTACGCATTCGCAGCAAATACCTTCGAGAAGTTTTTCAATGAATTCTTCAGAAACATTTTGCGAAGGGATGTTGAAACCTAACGAATCGATACCTTTGTTCAGAATGTCGAGCGCCTTTGCATTGGCCGCTGCTGCATCGTCTGCCTGGATATTCTGCCGGACTAACCACGTATTGTCTTTTTTATTGATACCACGAAGATATGGATATTCTCCCGGAAGAGCTTCTGTAGATTTCAGATTCTCTAAATCTTCTTTGCGATAAAACGGTTTGACCTTGAAGCCTTCATTGGTTTTCCAAACCAGTTTTTTTTCATAGTCAGCTCCTTTTAAGTCGACAGAAATCTTTTCCATCCACTCCTGTGTGCTTACAGGCGGGAAATCTGAAAAAAGTTTTTCTTTACTATCTGCCATAGTGAAAAGTGTTTTATGATATTATGATTTAATGTTATAATTGTATGCTTTTTTTGATAACACACATAGGCAAATATAATAAAATCTTCCGATTTGCCAGTTTTTTTGTGATAAAATGCTTTCTGAATAAAGATAAATTGACTTTTTTATGTATAAAAATCTACTTTTTGCAACCCCTACATGGCATATAGCCTTATTTTGTGGAATAAAATTTGTTTAGTGTCTGATAATGATTAAATTTGCTCACAATTTTAAATCTAATCAAAATATATTATGAATTGGCTAGAATCGTTATTGACAGATCCCAACTCGATAGCGCACATCGTATTGCTGTATTCCTTTGTGATAGCGGTCGGTGTCCTATTGGGAAAGATTAAGTTCTTTGGAATTTCTTTGGGAGTGACCTTTGTCCTTTTTGCCGGAATTATTGTAGGCCATTTCGGATTTACCGGAAATGATGCAATACTTTCCTTCATTCAGGACTTTGGTCTGATTTTATTTGTTTTTTGTATTGGCTTGCAGGTAGGACCTTCTTTCTTTTCTTCTTTTAAAAAAGGAGGTATAGCCATGAATCTGGTTGCGGCAGGTATTGTAATGCTGAACATTGCTGTGGCACTGGCTCTTTATTTTGCTTTCCAGGGTGAAATTGAGTTGCCGATGATGGTAGGTGTGCTTTGCGGTGCTGTTACCAATACGCCGGGACTTGGTGCTGCCAATGAAGCTTTACAGCAGTTGAACTATAACGGACCTGAAATTGCAATGGGTTATGCCTGTGCATATCCGCTGGGTGTGGTAGGTATTATCCTTTCTACAATCTTGATTCGTTATATCTGTCGCGTAAACCTGGATAAGGAGAACGAGATGATTAAACAGTCGGAAGAAGCAAATCCGCATTTGAAACCGTTTACAATGCACTTGAAAGTTACGAACGAGGCGTTGGATGGAAAAACAATCCGTCAGGTGCAGTCTTTCCTGGCACGCGACTATGTTTGTACACGTCTTTTGCAGGGTGGACATGTGATAACTCCTAAAGGAACTACCACGATTCATACCGGAGACCAGATGTTTATCGTCTGTGCTGAAGATGACTCGGAAGCTATTAGTGCATTTATTGGTCCACGTATCCAGGTAGACTGGGAGGAAGAGTGCAAGCAGGATAATGTTCCGATGGTTTCACGCAGAATCCTGGTAACCCAGCCTGATATTAATGGTAAGACCTTGGGAGAGTTGCACTTCAGCAGTATGTATGGTGTGAATGTAACCCGTGTCAACCGTTCGGGTATGGACTTGTTTGCAGCCCGTCAGCTGGTATTGCAGGTGGGTGACCGTGTGATGGTTGTGGGTCCGCAGGATGCAGTAGACCGTGTTGCCGGCTTGCTGGGTAACCAGTTGAAACGTCTGGATCATCCTAATATCGTAACTATCTTTATTGGTATTTTCTTGGGTATCCTGTTTGGTAGTTTGCCGCTGGCTGTACCAGGAATCCCGACTCCGGTAAAATTCGGTCTTGCAGGTGGTCCGCTGATTATTTCTATTCTGATTGGTCGTTTTGGTCATAAACTGAAGCTG
>ENA-UOJO01004540-UOJO01004540.1-human-gut-metagenome-genome-assembly--contig:-P57-NODE-4540-length-11835-cov-27.829117_pt1 | contig 11835 bp, 13 predicted proteins | sample MGYA00242351_ERZ723898 | MGnify/ENA metagenome assembly ERZ723898 | reverse complement strand
GGGATATTACACAGGGTGTACTTTTCCATTATTTCCCACTAAGGTCAAAGTCAATCAAAGTCATTGTGCAAATTGCACAAATTATGAACAGTGATAGTATAATATTATTTTTCAATTGTAAATAATAAAAAAGTTAACAATTTATTAATATAGTGTACACTAATATGCTATATAATTATTATAACAGCAGTGTACATATGCAGGCCCGGAAAGCCGTACATGGGGGAGGCATCCCCCTATATGCTGTCTAATAATGAGAGGTGGTTATATTGGATATTACACAGATTACACAGCTTATCAGCAGTATCGGGTTTCCGTGTGTTATGTGTTTGTTACTATTAAAATACATGAATCGTATGCAGGAAGCCTTGATAACCAGTGTAGAGGGGTTAAAAGTATTAGTAGAGGAGATGAAAGACAAAATTGAAAAAGGGGATTGACATATCGCATTGGCAAAAAGGACTAAGCATGAATATTGTCAAACAAAGTGGGTATGATTTTGTAATATGCAAAGCCGGCGGGCATGAAAGTGACATATATTACAAGGATGAGTGTTTTAAAAACTTTGTAACTGATGCAATATCTATCGGATTAAAACTCGGCGCATATTTTTACAGTACAGCCAAAAGCATAGAGGATGCTAAAAATGAAGCTGATTACTTTAATAGTATACTTTGTGATTATACGCAGTGTTTTGAATTTCCTGTATTCATTGATTACGAGGATTCTACATGCCTTAAAGACTCAGACAGTGTATTATATGTAAATGAATTTGTCAGAAGTATAGAAAAGCATGGATATAGTGCAGGTCTGTATGCATCAGCATATGTACATAATAATCAATTAGCAAAGTATAAATACGGAAATCGTTGGGTTGCGCATTGGGGAATCGGAGAAAATAAAGTATATGCAGACAGCGGGATTCACCAATATACAAACCGTGAATATGTCGGAGGCTATATGGTCGATGCAGATATAACCAACATTGATTATCCACAGCTCATAAAGCAGAATAATAGAAATGGTTTTTCAAATTGTGATACTAATGCTGACGGAAAAGTAAATTCTAAGGATATTGTACATACAATAAAACATGTAGCAGAGAATAAATCTTATGATGTGGCACAGGATGTAAATAAAGACGGCAAAGTAAACAGCAAAGACATAACTAAAATAATGAAAGAGGTATCAAAATGAAATTAAGTGATATTGTAACACTTGTTAAAGCTGGATATAGTAAAGCTGAAATAGCTGAGCTGACAAAATCAATAGACGCTCCCGAAGTTGCTGAATCTGCCGAACCGGATTTACTCGGAAAAATGTCAGAAATTGTAAATAAAATGAATGATATTGAATCACGTCTGAATGCCAATAATATACAGACAACCGAAGTACACGAAAACACAAATATAGATCCTGCCAAAGTATTGGCAGACATGATTAGATAGGAGGATTATAAAATGGGTGTAAACGATACAACAAATTATTACAATCAAGTTTCAACAGTTCTCAATTCCCTTTTAGGTCAGAATCGCGGAGGGAATCTTGTATCTGAAGATTCCGGAACTTTCACATCAGTATTTTCTACAGGATTTACTGTACAGAATGACCCGATTACAACTCAGTTGCCTTTATTGATAGGAAAGACACTTTATGCATCGCGTCCCTGGGAGTCATCGCTTAAAACTCTTTACATGGATTCTCAGACGTATGGCTTTGTTACACGTAAGGTTTCATACTGTGATGAGGAAATGGAAAACAGCGGTTCATATCCTACTGCATTAGGAGAAGACGGTACATCATCTGACATGTATAAAATAAGCAGGCCGTCAATACTTGTTTCAAAAGTAACAGGTACAAACGTATGGCAGAAGCACAAGACGATATTCCGCAATCAGTGGGACGGTGCGTTTAGAAACGCTGACGAAGCTATGCAGTTTATAGCGGGTCTTACTCAGGAAGTTAAAAACTCGCTTGAACAGTCAATTGATTCGTTAGCGCGCGGAATGATGGCAAACTATATAGGCGGTAAAATTTCAGCAACTAACGGTGTAATACATCTTCTGACCGAATATAACACTGAAACAGGCCTTTCGCTGACAGCCACCAGTATATATCAGCCAGAAAATTTTGCGCCGTTTATGCGTTGGGCTTGGGCAAGAATCAATAGCGTTTCAGATTTAATGGAAGATAAAACTCGTAATTTTCAGTTACAGATTACAGGAAAAAATATCAGCCGAACAACTCCTAAAGCATATCAGAAGCTTTTCATTTATTCACCTATGTATCGTAAAGTCGAAGCGAATACATATGCAACAACATATCATGATGAAATTATCAGATATAACAGCTTTGAGCTTGTTAATTATTGGCAGTCTTCTGCAAACGGCAGTGCTATTAATGTAACGCCGACATTTATAGATGTAGCAAACGGAACAATCAAAAAAGCAACCGCCGCAGTATCACAGGCAAATATATTTGCGGTTCTTGTTGACCGCGATACAATGGGATACACGATATTTGATAACTTTGAGGGTGTTACGCCTTTCAATTATGAAGGTGACTATCGTAATATGTATTGGAAAAACAGTATCAGATATCAGGAAGATTTTACTGAAAAGGGTGCAATTTTTGTACTTGATTAAGGTTTGATATGGCACAAACATTTACATTTTATTCAGGTTTTGCAAAACGTTCAAACAGTACTAAGCGTCCCCCGTCGGGGACGTTTAGTATAACATATGATTCCGTATTGTTTAAAGACAATACGTCATTTCGCAATCCGGTAATACAATTAAATGTATCATTAGATAATAATATGTATGTATATAAATATTGTTATCACGCAGATAGCGGGCGATACTATTTTATCAATGATTGGCGTTGGGTAAAGGGTATTTGGGAGTGTTCGCTCACATGTGATTTACTTGCAACATTCAAGACTGATATTTCATCTTATTTAGGTATTTTAGTGAGAGCAACTCCGGCAGATACATCTCCGATTTTCATTCCTGATTCTTTTACACAATCTTTAGTCGCAACACAAGTTGTGAATATAACACCGTCTGATACATATATTGGTACAAATAATTACATTTTGGGAATAAAGGGTAATGTAGGCATAGATTATTATGCTTTTGATAGTTATTCGGAAGTATCTTCAGTTCTATCAAAATTTTACGGCAGTATGTCAGAGTTATTTCCGGACGTGGATTATAATACTTTCGATCCGGATAAATATATATATTGTCTCAATGTTGTCCCGTATACAGTATCCGGAACAGCATATTCGCAAATTTTTATAGGTCCCTGGGGGGTAGACGCAAACTGCCGGAAAATAGATTCAACATATAAATATGACTCGATTTCAGTATTTACGGCGCGGGCGCACCCGCAGTCCGGAACTGTAAACAGAAAAGTTTACTTGGATACAGCTCCATATTCAAAAATATATGGGTCGTTGCCGGGATTTGGTACATTCTCATTTGAACCGATTTCAAATCAGTCAGAGGAAGATATCACATACACAATTGAAGTACACGCAGACCCCCGGACATGTGACGCATATTGCCTGATAACTAATGGTAAAAGAACACCGTATTTGAAGCTTCTCGGTAATTTGGGAGGAAGTCTTCAGATATCCGGTGCGCAGCCTACTTATCCTATACGTGATATAGCGGCAGATTGGGCAATGTCATTTGTAAGCAATATAGCAACTAAAAAAAGCCGGGGGGAGCGCAATTATATATTGGGCGGTAAAAGTCCGTATGATTCTGACCCTATAACAAATATTGAGAATAGGATAATGCCGGGCATTGAATGGGCCTCTGTTAATCTTCCGATTTTAGGCTTTAATGTAACTTCTGTAGGAACACAGAAAACGCCTGTCTTATATGACCCATTAAATGTATATGAGGTATTTCAGTTGGTTGAGACAGCCGACTATAATATAGTAGGTGCCCCCTGTTATAAAACAAGTGTTCCGGTTAGCGGATTTAACCAATATATATCAGCGTCTTTCAGCTCCGCGAAGGCATATGCGAATGAAATATCATTAATTAATGAATATTTGGAAAGCGGGTTTTATTATGAATAGTCCACCTTTTACATATAATGAACTTAACAATTGCGAATCCAGGATATATACATCGGCACTGCATACACATGATAACATTGCATTTAAAAAATATCAGGATCAGTTATTTAACATTGCAGTTGCCAGGTTTGATTGGGAACTTCCCGAAACATGGGATAGGGGATTTTTTCTTGAACTCCTATACACAGGCTGGATATCAATTGTTAACGCTCCGGGCTTTGGCTGGATTCCACAGCTTTCAACATTAAGCGGGTATAATATATATTATGAGCCAACACGTGTATTAATTTCATCTCCTATTATTAAAAAGAAACAATACAGAATAGGTTATGACGCGGTTGTGATAAAGTTGCACCCCAATTTTACAGGATTTTGGGGAATAATAAATTCATATGCGGATAAACTTGCATTATGTGATGAATGCTCAGTATCTAACCTATATGCGTCAAGACTCGCCTATTTATTCTTTGCTGAAAATACGCGTGAAGCAGAGACATTTAAAGCCGCAGTAGATAAGATAACTTCAGGTAATGTCTCTGTTGTATTGGATAAAAAGGTACGCAGTGACGATAATAAAACAGTTGATACGTTTCTTAATAATCTCAGCGTCAATTTTATTGCGCCTGATATTCAGAATTTACATAGAACAATTCTAAATGCGTTTTGTACTGATATTGGTGTTACTAATGCAAATACAGTAAAAAAAGAACGTCTGATAACAGCAGAAGTAAATGCTAACGGGAATGAAACAGATGTTAATGCAAGAATCATAATAGATTCTGTAAATGAGGGTATTGCTCAGCTTAAAAAATTAGCTGGTAATATCAATTTAAGTATAAGCGACCCATATAATAAAGAGGTGTTAGAATGACCGGCGGATTTACTGTCAGAGCTTTGTATGAATGGGATACAAAGAAATTTACAGATTCATTTATAGCTCCTGTTGATAAATCAGGAAATTTGTTCATGGATAAAGATATTTATATACAGAATATTTTATTAGAACTCGGCGATTTGCCGTTATGTTATCCTAACTTCGACTATATGTATATATCAATGTCAGCATGGTCGAAAAGCAGTGCTTATGAATGGACTAAATTTGTTGAACTTCTTAAAACAGAATATAAGCCGCTCGAAAATTATAATCGGAATGAAGATATAACAAATACAACCGAGTATAACAGCACAATATCAAAAAATTATATAGATTCTGGTAGAATAGAAACTAGCAGAGATTTAACAAATGCTAAATCCGGAAATGATATATCATATACAGAATATAATACTAATCTTAAAGATACCGGAACTGTAAAATCTAATACAGATATGACAAAGACATCGGAACAAACCGGAAACATAACCAGGAATAATACTGAAAAACTCAATGTCGGTAACACTCAGACAACCACTCAGACAGTAACGCCGAATTCATTAACGTCGACAACAAATGTTTCAGCTTTTAATGATAATGTATTACGTCCGAGAGAGAGCGTCGTGCAGTCCGGAAGTCAGAAAACCGACACAACCGTGGTAACCGTCTATGATGATACAAGCGGTAACGGAAATGTCAGAGATGAAAAGGAAACATATAATAATCTGAAAACAGCTACTAAGGATAGCGGCAGTATTACAGATACACATGATATGTCTCATACGCATACCGGATACGAAAAAAATACTTTTACACACGGAGAAACTCTTAAAGATTCCGGAGATATTACTGAAACCCGCGATCTAAATAATAGCGGCTCTGATATACATACCGGTACTGATAAGGTTACAATTAAAAATAATACATCAGGAAACATAGGCGTTATGTCCTCGCAACAGATGTGGATTCAGGAGTATGAACTGCTCCCGCGCATGAATATAGTTGACTATGTTACTGAATCGTTTAAACAAAAATTTTGTCTTATGATATATTAGGAGGCTTATAATGTTTCAGGAATATCCCTATACTAATTACCATGATATTAACCTTGATTGGATTATTAAGATAATTCAGGAGCTGAATGACAAATTCAATGGTGATTCCCCGGTACTGACAGAGGATAATATTGTACAGATAAAGGGGACGCAGGTTGATAAAGTTATATCACAGAACGCCGTAACAGAATTTTTTGATGAACTCGATGATATATATGTTGATAAAACACGTGTAGTCTCCTCTTCTGATATTACGCCGTCACAAGGGCTTATATATGACAGTGTTGCTGTAACTCAGCTTACTGGGGATTTAACAACCGGATATCTTAAAAAATCCGAAATTGTTCAGAATCTCGGAAACAACACAACAGTACCCATGTCGCAAAAAGCTGTTACAGATGCGCTATCCGAAGTCAACAATACAAGACAGATAATTCTTAATTTCACTGAAAATGTTACGCAGAGTGCTTCTTTTATTGGCACTTTATTTAATCTTGCTAATCTTCCGGCATATCAACAGACTGCTAATATTGTACTTACTCCGAACGCTAATCCCATACCGTCTGCTCTTAATATTACATCAAGAGATTTATCAAATAATGTTATCGATACACATTCAATATCTTTTAATGGTCTCAATCCTGTTAATTTTCCTTTGACGGTTGCCCCTAATGCTGGTACTATAAGAATTACAGGACAGTCAGGGCAGAGCTTTACTCTTGCTATTCAGGTTACCTTAAGTCAGATTATTGATTCTACATTATTACAGACTACCGGTAACAGCACCACACAGGCAATGTCACAAAAAGCCGTTACAGACGCACTGTTAAATGATTATAATTTATATATGTTAGAAGCTAATGATACGGGGGTTCCGTCTTCTCCAATAAGCGGATTATATGATTCGTATGAAAAAAACGCCAATTATATTTTAAAATTTAAGGGTGCCTATTATATATGCAATCGTATAGGGGCATATGAGTTATTGGCTATCTCGCACTCGCCGGGGAATATAATACAGTATGTTACTGTGAATATTTCCTCAGACGACACGTTTATTGTTTATAATACTTATTCTTATGATATTATTAATTTTCAACAAAACCCCTCAATGTATAGTATATATAGCGCACCTGCCATTAATTCAATGATACCGTCATATCAAACGATTACTGTAGGAAACTTTAGCGCGTCTTCGACTTTAGGGAGTTTATATGTTTGGAGAGGGTATACTACCGATTCAGTTCCTCTCAATGTTATGTATTTTCCCACTGGTCTGAATACAATACAAGCAGTCGGAACTTTTATTTATGGATTTAAAAGAGCAAATGAAAATACAATAACACTAATAACAACTACGAGCATGCCTGCTGTGGCACAAACTATATCACTGGAAGTTTTCAAAGTTGTTGTTATGAAGAATGAGTGAAAAAAGAGGGGGTCACCCCTCTTTTAATATAGTTTTTCAAAGTTGTTATGAAGACTGAGTGAAAAAGAGGGGGGGTCACCCCTCTTTTAATATAGTTTTCAGTCTTACGAATGTTCCATATGAATCATATATTATTTTATTATCGTTATATGCTTCAATTATATTTTGGTATCTTCGTGCAAACCTATATATATCATAACTATTATATGTGTCAATTCCTTTTACAGTTTTATCATAACAATATATTTTCCGGTTTCCTTTATTGCGGTAGAATGTCAGTGTACATACTGTACATATGGGTACTAATTCAATAAACGGTTTTATATTAATCGGAACTTCCGGAATAATAAAATTATTTCCGGTCATTACACCTTGAATTTCAGAATTAAGAAGAGAAGAAACCGCCGTTTTATTCTTCCGTTCGGAGATCGGGCTATGTCTGAAATTTATAAGAAGAATACTACGGTTTTCTATTGCTTTTATGCTTTCGTTGTTTTTCTGCATATTAACAAAATCATTGACAACATTAAGACCGTCCAATATTGGATTAAATATATCTTCGCTGTTTGAACACAATAAAACCCGAACAGGAGACTCTCCGCTTAATTCCCGGTTTCGGTTTATTGTTTCATATGTATTGCAAAATGCTTTATATTCCCCTCTTATAGATTTTTCATGTGTTTCTTTGATATATTCATCGTAGAAAACAAATTTTACATCGCTGTAATCAACACCTCTTATTGATGATATTAAAGATAATGCAGTATTATATATCCTGCATTTTCCGTTTGTATCATAACTTCCCATTACATTTTTTACTATAGGTTCATTATTAAATTCAAGCAATCCGTCAGTCTGCAATTTATATAAAGGGTGAAGCTGTGTGCTTTTAATAGTGTCAAGCTGGGTTCCGGTTCGTCTCATATAAACTGACTTATCAACATTTTGCCATATCCATTTCAGGCCACCGTATGTCTTTCCTATACCGCGTCCGCCTACTGTAACTATGAATGTATATGGAAATGACATTATATAATCAAAATTTACCCAACCGTCTGAATCATATATCATAGACTCATCAAGTTTCATTCCATATATCCCCCATTTCATTCAATATATTATATAACTTAAGTACTAATTTATAATCAGGGGTCATTGACATAGTATATTCATTCGGATAAAGCGATACATTTTTTGATATATATATCCTGTGGCCGTCTATATTATACCAGCCAAAATCTTTATCATTCCATTGCGAAGCCAATTTCCCGGCCTTGAATACCATGTGTCTGAGTGCCTCAAGGCCTCCGCTCTTTTCAAGTTCTTTGACAGCGAGGGAATTTCCGTCCGTATCCTTTTTTGTAGATACTCCGGCAACTGTTATATGAAGCTCTCCGGTCTCTTTGTCACGGTATGCATATTTCTTTGCTCCCAGCGTTATAAATTCGGACATATCAGGCTCTTTTTCAAAAATTCCCAAATAGTGTATTTTTCCCTCCGTGTCATATGCATAGCCCCCCATTTTTTTATCTATCTCGATTCGTCTGTTATTAATAATATCAATATCAGCAGTATAATCCCCGCAAAATTTACAGCTGTCAGTATCCCCATATATCAAATCACTCCGTACAATATTCTGCAATTCCCATAAATTATAGCGTGCATGTGCTGTTGTCCATACCCCCCACGAATAACATGTAAATGCATGTTTTTTTGATTTGCACAATTCTTCCTCAATATATTCATCTGTAATACTCTTCTTACTATAACTACCATTATTATACTGTACATTCTCATGTACCGGATTTTCGGCGTTCATACCATAAACAGCATTTACTTTGTTTTTGCTTTTTGCATATATGTAAGTGCCTTTTAGATTCTCTGTTTTTTTCCTGAAATATTCAAGCGTTGTCTCACGGTACGGCTTCGGCAGATATCCATATTCAGAATATTCAACGTCCATTATATCAATACTGTCCCATTCATACTCATTATCTATTATTTCGATATCATAATCAGTCAGACATAGTTTTATATTATCAGCTGATAATATCCTGCCGTTATCCAAATTCATATCACCGATTTCACTATCCGGTAATAACTGTTTGCTGTTTGATATATATGGGATTGAATCAAAAAAGGATTTCAGCCGGATATTTTTAAATGAAGCGTAAAAAATATATGCGTATCTATGGCTTTTAATAAATGATAAAGTTGGTATTCTCAGGCACTTCTGAAACGGCGTTACCGGGTACTTTTCACATACAATACTATAAATATAAGCAGACGTTTCATCATATGAGTGAATTGTCCCGCGTATTATTTTATCGCTGTATAATCGATTTGCGTGCGTATCGCCCCCCCGGATTGCGTCTCTCAGTTTTTTATACAGCTTGGAATCGGGACAGCAGTCGCGTATTTGTTTTAAAGACCATGGAACAGCATATAACGAAGTTTTTAAATCCCGGCGTACATATGAAGTCGATGTATAGGGAATCGACAAAAGATTATCGCCGTCAAATTTCATTTCAGCGTCTAATGCTTCGCATAATGCTTCGACATCACGGCAACTATAATCAATAATATCGGAACTTAAAAATGTCCATGGATATCGTTTTTCTTCATAGTCCATTGTGGTTTTTAGTGTTACTTTCCACATCTTCGCATATTGAGCAAGACTCATATTACTATGAAGATATGAACAGCGGAATGTTATATTGCGATCCGTTGCTTTTAATATCTTTCGCGATTTAAGACAGAATACATTATCTTTATCAAATGATATATACCCTGATAAAAACTGAAACTCGTGCGACAGATTATGTACCCATATCAGTAATGGTTTATCCAAAGCTTGTAATCTATTATATAAATAAAAGAAGCTTTTCCATGTTCTGCCGTATATTGTATATGTGTTATCTTCATATAATACGGCAAACTGCCATAGATACATTACGGATTGGTGATTAGTTCGCGTTATTTCGGGTATGTCTACACGTGTGGTTTCAATATCAAAGGATATTATAATGTCAGCAATCTTTTTATCTTTTTTCTCTAATATGTTGCTATGAGATATGATATCAATTATTAGATTAATACCCTCTGATATTGAATACCTATTTTTCATAATATCCCGCCTAATTCATTCCATTCATCTACCCATTGCGATGATATGAGTTTCCATAATTCCTTTTCTACTGTTATACGCTTACGTTCCATAAAATTACCAAATCTCTTTAAATCATCATCGCTGTTAATATGTTTCACCTCCTGACGTATTATTTCGCCCTCAGGACTGTATTTTACCTCACGAAGAGTCTGTTTTGTTTGTGCAATAATATTTTTAATGCCTGTAACTGTAGAAGTTGGAGCGCTTAAACGCCCTCCCAAATATGAAAGATTTTTATATAATTCGGCTTCTGTTTTTATATCTGATATATAGAGTATTTTACGATCTATTCCATATTGTTTGTATATAGGATTCTTATCTATTGCTCTTTGCCTTTTACGCATTATATTTGATAAACGTATGTATTCCTGCCGTATTTCCCGCGGGGAGATATCTCCCCGCTCTACTTTTTGTTTTAATAACGACGGAATATATACACTATCAAGTTTTAATTTAGCAGACGGTGTAAATTTAGGCATTGAACAGCTCCGGGAAAATTATTTCTATTAATTCTTGGGAAGCGTCATTGAAAAAATAATATGATGAATACTTGGAATCACCATTTTTCGGGTAAAAAAGTTTTTTAGTTTCTTTACTTATTGCCATACTTCTCAGGTGAAGCTCGAAAAAATCGATTAAAATACTCATGCTAAAATAAATATATTTTTCAGATTCATATATACCGTATACACAACATTCATTTCCACCGATTGTAATTAAAATATTATCTGTATTACTTAACACATACTCAACGTGATTTTTTTTCATTGTTTTCCTTTCATTTGTTGCCATTGCTTTCCTTTCATTTGTTGCCATTGCTTTCCTTTCATTTGTTGCCATTGCTTTTGTTGGCATTGCTTTCCTTTCATTTGTTGCCATTGCTTTTGTTTTCCTTTCCAATTTTATTATATTTTATATATGTGAATTCCCCGATTTTATAAAATTTTTTCATGATCATCTTAGCACCTCCGTATTCTGACACTTTACGGTCAATTAGGATAGATGCCGGATATTCGTTTTTTACTTTCAAGTAAATTTTATATATAAAATCTGTTGGGAAATTATTTTTTTCTTCATCTATATATATATCTAGATATGTATTATCTCTGAAATCAATTCGTTTAATCATTTAACACCTCGTATAATATTTTATTATCGTGTACTTCCTTTTCGTATCACAATTAAAGTATATCACAATTAAAATAAGAAAAAAAC
>ENA-UOJO01004539-UOJO01004539.1-human-gut-metagenome-genome-assembly--contig:-P57-NODE-4539-length-11837-cov-5.174334_pt1 | contig 11837 bp, 9 predicted proteins | sample MGYA00242351_ERZ723898 | MGnify/ENA metagenome assembly ERZ723898 | reverse complement strand
GACTAAAACGCCAGCTCTCGCATAACGAGAACTGGCGTTCTTTGACAGGCTGAAAGGAACCCCTTCGGTTCAAAAACCGAAGGGGTTCCTTTTGCTTACTCTGCCTGCGGCGGCGTGAAGGAGAGAATGGGCTCCCACGTCTGCAATAGCACTGCCAGCTCCGGCGTCAGCCGGTGGCGGCACTCGGACTTCAGATCGTCCGGCACGCCGTAGAAAGCCTCGGCGATGCTGCCGGTGATGGCGGCCAGCGTATCGCTGTCGCCGCCCAGGGATACCGCTGTGCGGAGAGCGTCCTCAAAGTCTGTGCTTTCCAGAAACGCGGTGATGACCTGCGGCACGGTTTCCTGACAGCTCTCCACATGGCGATAGGCGGGGCGGATCTCGTCGCAGGTGCGGCTGAGCTCGTAACCGAATTCCCGCTCCACATAGGACTTGATGGCCGCCTTGCTGTGGCCGGTGCGGGCCAGAAAGATAGCCGCGGCGGTGGCCTGTGCTCCTTTGACGCCCTCCGGGTGATCGTGGGTCACTTCGGCGGTGAGCCGCGCCAGACGCAGCGCCTCCGCCATATCCGCCGCCAGCCATGCCGCCGGGGACACCCGCATGGCGCTGCCATTGCCGAAGCTGTGGTAGGGCTGGGGATCGTCCGCATACAGCCAGCTGTTGAACCGCACGCCGTATCCCTTGTCGGGGTAGGCGCGGCCCAGCCGCTGCATCTCCCGCACCAGCAACCCTTTGACGGCGGCGTCCTCCTGACCGCGGGTATCCCGCAGCGCTTTCGCCACCGCCAGCGTCATCACCGTGTCGTCGGTGAATTCGGAGCGCCGGCTGAACAGGGGGAAGTCCTTGGCCTTGTAGTTGTTGCAGTCAAACTCGTAGGGGCTGCCCACGATATCGCCCAGAATCGCACCGTACATCAGTCGTCCTCCCGGTTTTCAAAATCTTCTTCTATGCGGCTTTTCCATCCGGCGGAAAGCTCCTCCTCGCAGCGGATGGTGGATACCGCTTCGCTGATAACATCGTAGTTCAGCGCCGTGCCGCGGCTGTCGCAGCGGTAGTTGACGGCGCGATCCGCGCCGATGCCGAAGTGTTGGGCGGTCTCCACCGCGTCAATGTTGGCACCCAGAAACAGGAACTCCCAGCCGTATTTGGCCTTCTGCCGTTCAATCATCCTCTTTACCGTGTCGCTATCGTAGTGATGGCTGGAGTTTTCCATGCCGTCGGTGGTGATGACGAACAGCGTGCGGTGGGGCACATCCTCCGGACGGGCGTATTTGTGGATGTTGCCGATGTGGTGGATGGCGTCGCCAATGGCGTCCACCAGCGCCGTGCAGCCGCCTACCTGGTAATCCGCGTCAGTCATGGGCGGCACCTTCTGTACCTCCAGACGGTCATGCAGTACGCAGCCGAAGTTGTTGAACAGCACGGTGGATACATAGGCCGTGCCCGGTTCCTTCTTCTGCTTTTCCAGCATGGCGTTGAAGCCACCGATGGTGTCGCTCTCCAGTCCGGCCATGGAGCCGCTGCGGTCAAGAATAAATACCAGCTCTGTTACATTGTTCATCAATAAAACCTCCCTGTGTTTTTGTTGTCCTCAGGATAACAGAACACAGGATGGCTTTGGTCGCCTGACAGGCGACATTTTTACCGGCTTACACGCCGATCAGGTTCTGGTCAAAGGCGAACAGCGCTTCGTTGATGGTGAACACGTTGTAAATGCCCTGTGTCACGAAGTACTCCACGATGATATCGAACTCGCTGGCGTGGGTCAGAGAGTAGCCCGCCTTGCCCAGCAGCTCCCGCAGCTCCTCCATGGGCAGCTCCAGCGCCAGACCGAAGGCAATCACGGTGGACTTGGAGGGCGTGTAGTGTTTATCATTTTTGATCTTTGAGAACAGTCGCCGGTCGATGTTGGCCCTTTTGTAGCATTGGGCGTCGGTCATGCCGGATTCGCCGATCTTCCGCAGCAGCATTTCCGAGAAGCCCTCGTCCAGCTGCTTCACGGCGTCCTCCAGCGACAGGGACGCCAGCGTGTACGTGGAGGGCGAGGGGGAGCAGTCCGGCATTCGCGCGCTGTACAGCCGTTCCTCCTGCTGGGCGATGGCCTGACTGATGGCATATACGTCCACATAGCGGCCGTTGATGTAGGCCCTGATATCCGCGCATACCTCTCCTTTGAGCTGATATGCCGCGCGGTCGAAAACGACCAGATACACCGTCATGTCGCTTTGCAGTACGAAATGGCCGATGGTGTCGATGGCGATATCCAGCGCCTGCTCCCTGGGATAGCCGGGGCTGTCGGAGGAGAGCAGCGGAAAGGCCACGCTCTCGCAGCCGTGCTCATCCGCCAGCACGAGAGCGGCCAGATAGCAGGAGACTAGCAGAGCACGCTCGTCGTGACAGCCGTCCTGCCAACGAGGGGTGACGGTGTGGATCACATATTTGCAGGGCAGGCCGTAGGCGGCGGTCAGCCTGGCGCTGCCGGTGGGGCAGTCGCCCGGCAGAAGCGGATCGGCGGCGTTAACGATGGCGTCCACGTTCATTTGGGTAATGTCATTCTGGACAATATGCAGGGGCATGGCGATACCTCCGTGGCGTGAGTGAGAGTATTGCGGCAGGCGGACGGGGCACGTTCTGCCCTGCCGAGAGAAAGCGTTTATTCCTCCGTGAAGGTATAGCGGACGATATAGCCGCTTTCATTGCCGGTGGTGATGACCATGCCGCCGTCGGAGGTGCGGCTGATGTCCCGGATGGGGAAGCGCTTGTTCTGCTCCACGTAGGCCTCCGGGCTCTCCGCCTCTGCCTCGATGATCGTTCGGATGGCGTGCTTGGAGCCGCCGCAGGGCGTCATGGATTCCACGATGATCTCATAATCTTTCATGTTCTGTCGCTCCTTTTGCTTCACTGTCAGTCGACATATCTTGTATTCTTTTGACAGTATAGCACATGTCATTCGTTTTGTCAGCGTCTCAGACACAAAAAACAGATACAGGTCTGAGCGCGGAGAAAAAGCTACCGGGCGGAAAGCAAAGCTTTCCGCCCGGTAGCCTTTTATTCTGTGGGGGATAAGGCGGAACGGATCAGTCGGCCTTCCGCTTGCGGCCCAGTACCACCGCGCCGCCCGTCAGGGACAGTAGGCTCATGGCCGCGTACAGGGCGACGCCCGCGTCGCCGGTCTTGCTGGACTGGACGCCCTTCTTGACGTCAGCTCCGGAGCCGGTGCTGCCGGAGGTTGTGCTGCCGGAGCCGGAACCCGTACCCGTGCTGCCGGGGTTGGAGCTGTGGGTCTTCCTGGGGATCACGGTGTCGGCCTTGGTGATCTCCTTGGTGGCCTCGGCATCGCTGTAATACTTGCCGCAGCCGGCACAGTACCAATAGGTGATGTTGCCTTCCTTCGTGTAGGTGGCTTTCTTGGCGTCCACCTTCTTCAGGTCGGCATGGTTGCCCTTATCCAGCTCGCCATAGGGCTGCCGGCACACCTCACACACGGCCTTGTCCTTGCAGGTGGCCGTGCCGCCGGAGTGCTTGCAGGCGATGCCGCAGGTCTCGCACTTGCCGTCCTTCCAAACGTGCTTGCAGGCGACGCCGCAGGTCTCGCACTTGCCGTCCTTCCAGACGTGCTTGCAGGCGATGCCGCAGGTCTCACACTTACCGTCCTTCCAGACATGCTTGCAGTCGGAGGTCTGCCAGCTCAGCACGGGATAACCGCCGTTGATATTGCCCAGATCCCGCTTGAAGCCGTTGCCCAGCGCGGCAGGCATGGCCTTGGCCTTTAGCTCGTCGGCGGTCTTGGCGGCAGCGGTGCCGTCACGGCCGACGCCCTTCTCGGAAGTACCTTCCAGATAGTAGACATTGGAGAGCGTATCGGCCCAGCCTACCGCAGCGCCAACAGAGCTGCCGCCGGATTCGCTCACGGTGATCTTACCGGTGCTGTAGCCATTGGTCAGGCTGGAATTCTCCATTTCGCCCACCAGACCGCCTACCAGATTCTTCGTGGTGGAGACTGCGCCGGTGTTGTACACGTCCTTGATGGCGGCCTGCTTGGCATAGCCCATGATGCCGCCTACACACGTGCCGCTGCCGGAGACAGCACCGGTGTTATAGCAGCCGGTCATCGTGCCTGCGTAAAACTCGTAGCAAAGGCCACCCAGATTCTTCACGCCGGACACATTGCCCTCGCTACCGCAGTTGGTCGCGGTGCTGTTGATCAGCACACCGGCCAGACCGCCCACACCGCAGGCACTGCCGACCTTAGCGTCCACGGTCACGTTAACGCGGGAGATCACGCCGGAGACATCCACATAGCTGCCGCAGGCCACCACGCCGGCCACGTTGCCCGAATAGACGGAGAACTCGCTGCCGGCGTTCACGCTGCCCTGAACCGTCAGGTTCTTGATGGCGGCGCGGTTGTCCTTCGTGCCCTCCGCGTAGCCGAACAGACCCAGATATAGCCGCTCGCCGGATTTGGCCGTCTGGTAGTCGATGGTCAGGTTCTTGATGGTATGCCCCGCGCCGTCGAAGCTGCCGGAAAATTTCTTCGCGCTGCTGCCGATCGGCGTCCAGTCGAAGCCGTTCAGGTCGATCTCCGCCGTCAGCACGCCGGAGATGGCGGTGCTGCCGCCGTTGACCTGCTTGGCGAACCAGACCAGCTCGTCCGCCGTGCCGATCTGATACACGCCGTCCTTCTGAGCGGGTGCTACGGGAGCCTTCACGGTGACGGCGCACGTGGCCTTTGCTTCGCCGCAGGCGGCGGTGATGGTAGCCGTACCGGCCTTCACAGCGGTGACGGTGCCGTCCTTGACAGTAGCGATCGTTTTATCGGAGGAAGTCCAGACGATGGTCTTATCGGTGGTGTTTTCCGGTTCCACGGTGGCGGTCAGTTTGGCGGCGTCGCCCTCGTACAGCTTCAGCGCCGTCTTATCCAGCGTCACGCCGGTAGCCGGAATGGGAGGCAAAACGGTGACGACACACTCTGCCTTCGCGTTGCCGCAGGCGGCGGTGATGGTGGCCTTGCCCTCCTTCACGGCGGTGACAACGCCGTCCTTCACGGTGGCGACCGCGTCATTGGAGGATGTCCACACCAGCGTGTCGGTGGTGTTCTCCGGGGCCACAGTGGCAGCCAGAGTCGCTTTTTCAGTGGGGTGCAGGCTCAGCGCCGTCTCATTCAGCGTCACGCCGGTGGCGGGAACGGCTTCGCGGGTCAGCTCGATGTACAGCTCATAGGTGGTGCCCGCCATAACGTCCATAATGGACAGATAGGCGACCTTGCTGGCGCTGTTTGCCGGGGTGAACGGAATATCCTTGTTGATCAGAAGCTTGTCCAGCTGCGCGGCGGTCAACGTAAAGGGATTGCTGCCCTCATCATTGAGGTAGCCGCCTTTGCTGTTCGTTACCATCAGGAAAGCAGCGTCCTTGACCTCGATGGTAGCGTTACTGCCATAGGGGACGGCAGCGTGATATTTTCCCGCCTGACCATCGATCGGCTTGACCGGATAGGCCGCAGTACCCACCTTTACGCTAAGGGGGCCTGCCGGTGCCGCCGTTACCGTGACGGTGCATTCCGCCTTTGCGCTGCCGCAGGCGGCGGTGATGGTGGCCGTACCGGCCTTTACAGCGGTGACAACGCCATTTTCCACGGTAGCGACCGCGTTATCGGAGGAAGTCCAGACGATGGCCTTGTCGGTGGCGTTCTCCGGTTCCACGGTGGCGGTCAGAGTGGCGGACTCGCCCTCGGTCAGGCTCAGCGTCGTTTTGTCCAGCGTCACGCCGGTGGCGGGAACGTCCGCGCCAGCCTTTTCAAACCGCACCGCCACATCGTCATAGGCGAAGTAGGCGGGCTGGGAGAAGCCGTAGCCGTTATCGCTGGAACCGGTGACGTTGAACGTTACCTTGCTGACCTTGCCCAAACTGGACAGATCCCACTTCGTCCAGTCCATGATAATGTTATCCGGGCCGTTGCACAGATAGATGACGGTCTCGCCGGTCTTTGCGCCCTTGGTATCATAGCCGGTAGCCACCAGCTTTACCCAGTCGTCCGGGCCGATCTTGGCGGTCAGGCCGTTGCCGTCAATATAGCAGTTCAGGGCATAGGTGGTGTTGGTGACATATATGTGGTCAATGACCCGCTCCGCGCCGTCGGCAAAGGTCAGGGCAGGCAGCGCGTCCGCACCAAGTCCATAGCCGGAGTTGTCCGCATAGCCATAGTGCACGGCGAAGTTGTTGGAGCCGTTATGGCCACCGCCGGTGCGGGACAGGCCGGAAACGCCCTTTTTATAGACGGTGAGCTGTGTGTTAAATCCGCCGTAGTCCGCGATGTCACCCGTGTTGTAGTTGGAAATGGCGTGGCCGCCGCTCCAATAGCACCAGCTGCCGTAACCCTCGGAGAGAATGTTGTGCAGCCAGGTGTTGTTGGTGTCCGTCCACTGGTAAGCCTCATCTGCGGAGGAGACGCCTGCGCCGCTGCCATACAGCAGTGAGCCGCCGTACTGGGGATCGTCGATCAGGGACGACCAGTTGCTGCCGCCTGCAAAATTGGTGCCGCCCTTATAGTCCGCGTCCTCAAAGGTCAGCACACGCAGGTCATAGTTATCCGCCGCGAAAGCGCTGACCGGCAGCAGCGAGACCGCCATCACCAGCGCCAGCAGCAGCGAGAAGATTCGTTTCTTCATGTGTGATTTTCCTTTCTCGTGTGATTTTTTCTATATTAAAAGGCCGCATGGCCTGAGTTTTTGATAGGTACGGATATATCTTTGGCCCCCTCTGACGAGGGGGCTGTCGAGCGCAAGCGAGACTGGGGGAGAGACCGGAAATGCAGCGGTCTATCGTCGCTCCCTCCGTCATGACCTGCGGTCATGACACCTCCCTCTGATGAGGGAGGCTTATTTTGCGTCCGTAGGGGAGGGGCTCTGCCCCTCCCGCCCAAATTTGAGGAGGATGGGAGAGGGGAGAGGCCCCTCTCCCACCGATGGAAAAAAGCGGCTGGCCGCCGCGCACGGCTGCAAAAAATAACGCACAGCCAAACCCGGCCGTGCGCTCCGCACAAAACAAAAGCGCACGGCCAAAGCAGGTCGTGCGTTAACAAACACTTCTCGCTTCGGCTTCGGGAATGGCGATAGCCCAGGAGCAGCGCATCTCGTATCTGACTTATCCCGGCGCTTTACGCGCGGGCATCACAGTGACCTTCTCGCGGGGCATCTCACCCCATTCCGCCGCCAGTCTCTTACGAGACCGGCACGCTGTCCTGTTATGAACTTGTCGAAACTCAGTGTAGCACAGCCGCGTGCCAATTGCAAGGGAAAAGTGCGAGCTATTGGGTCACCGGCGCGTCGGGCCAGTAGATGACGTAGCACTCCTGCATCTCGCCCATGAAGAAGAAAATGTTTTCCCCCATTTCGATATGCCGGCCAAAGGTCAGATCCGGCACGAACAGCCGCCCGCTGGTGCGCTTGGGGCCCTTGATGGTGAAGCCCTCTGCCGTGGGGTGCTGCCGCAGCTCATTGGCGGCCTCCTCCAGACCGGGAAAGCGCAGGGTTTTCTCCAGCTCTGCCAGCTGCGTCGCGCCGTTGATGTAGATGAGGTTGTTCTCATCCCGGAACCAGTTGATATGCATGGTGTCTCCTCCTTGTGATGTGATGGCAGCAGTATACCACAGTCCTTCGGATTTGTCACCAGTCAATGGCAGAGTCAAATTTTCACTTTCGCACCGCCGCTGTTTTTGCACAAAATTGTGCAGCTGCTGTATTTTGCCCATGGCGTCCATGGACAGATTCTGCTACAATACGGACAGATGCCGCGTTTTGACCATGGTGTCTGTGGGCGGAATCTGCTAAAATGCGGACATACTGAAGGGGAGCGCACCTGCCATTTTCGGCCGCCCGGTTGAGAAGCGAGTGATTAGTATTTTGAATGATACTCCTTATAAAAAATATTGCAAATCATGAAGTTTGTATTATATAATAAATCTAATATACCTACAGGATTATCTATGAATTTTTGCGAAGAAGGTGAATAGTATGGAACTTCAGATTCAGGATCTTGTTTCTTCCATCAAAAAGGACGGCATCGACAGCGCCAACAGGGAAGCCGCCGCCATTGTAGCAGAGGCCAGAAAGCAGGCGGAGGCCATTGTGGCCGACGCCAAAGCGGAGGCGGACAGGCTGCGCGGCGACGCCAGGGCGGAGATCGAGGTGTTCAAGAGCAGCGCCCAGCTGAACGCTGAGCAGGCCAGGCGGGACGCGGTGCTGGCGTTCCGGCAGGAGATTCAGAAGGAATTCGAGAAGCTTCTGGCCGCCGACGTGGGCAAGGCGCTGGATCAGCACACGCTGGCCAAGCTTATTCAGGCTGCCGTGCAGGGGGAGGACGTTTCCGCCTATACGGCAGAGGTGGGTCAGGTGACGGAGGGGCTCCGTCAGGAGCTGGCCCAGGAGCTGAAGGCCGGGCTTGAGATTCGCCCCTCCAAAAAGGTGGGCGCGGGTTTCCGGCTGGCCGCCAAGGACGGCTCCGGCTACTTCGACTGCTCTGAGCAGGAGATCGCCAACATGCTGACGCCCTTCTTCCGGGATATGCGCCTGTAAGGGGGTGCCGCTGTGGCTTCCTATTACTATCTGGTCTCCAGCCTGCCGATGCTGAAAACCCAGGGCGAGCCGCCCATGGACTATGCCGCGTTTCTCGGCATGTGCAAAACGGCGGTCAGCAGCGGGGTGTATCAGACGCTGGAGGAGCTGACGGTGGAATCGGACAAGGGGCCGCTGCTGTCGGAATGGGCCGCTTTTTATAAGGCGCTGTCCCGCGAGCTGACCTATCAGCGCAGCGTGAAGCTGGGCCGCGCCTGTCCCGTTCCCTCTGACCGGGACGCCGCCATCGTGCAGACGGTGACGGCGGCGGTGAACGCCGAGAATCCGCTGGAGGGCGAGCGGCTTCTGCTGGACTTGGAATTCCGCCGTCTGGACGACATGATCGGCCTGCACAATTTCGATGACCACGCCCTGTACGGCTACGCCATGAAGCTGCGGCTGCTGGAGCGGCAGCGGGGCTTCCGGTACGAGACGGGCAAGCGGGCCTTCGACGGCCTGATGGACAGCATCCGGCAGCAGGTCGCCAGCCTATCATAAAACAGGAGAATCAAAATGGACAAAGTGACAGGATATGTGACCGGAGTGAACGGAAATCTGGTGGCTGCCAGCTTTTCCGGCTCCGTGCGTAAAAATGAAGTGGGCTATGTGCTGGTGGGGGATGACCGCCTGAAGGGCGAGGTCATCCGCGTCAACGGCGACACGGCCAGTATGCAGATCTATGAAATGACCAACGGCATTCAGGTGGGCGACAAGGTGGAGCTCTCCGGCGAGCTGATGAGCGTGGAGCTTGGCCCCGGCCTGTTGACCCAGGTGTTCGACGGCTTGCAGAACCCCCTGCCGGAGCTGGCCGAGAAGTGCGGCTTCTTTTTGGAGCGGGGCGTGTATCTGGATCCCATTCCCAATAAGGACTGGGAGTTCACCCCGCTGGTGAAGCCCGGTGATACCGTCACCGCCGGCGACGCGATAGGCAGTGTGCCGGAGGGGCTGTTCACCCATCTTATCATGGTGCCTTTTGGCTTGAAGAACGAGTGGAAGGTAAAGTCCGTCCGGGAAAAGGGCGTGTATAACGTCCGGGATACCGTGGCGGTGCTGGAGAATGAGCAGGGCGAGGAGAAGGAACTGACCATGGTGTTCTCCTGGCCGGTGAAGCAGCCCATCCGCTGCTATGAGGAGCGCCTGCGGCCCGATGAGACGCTGGTAACGCAGCTGCGCTGCGTGGATACGTTCCTGCCGGTGGCAAAGGGCGGCACCTTCTGCGTGCCCGGCCCCTTCGGCGCGGGTAAGACAGTCCTGCAGCACATGGAGGCCAAGAACGCCGACGTGGACGTGGTGATCGTGGCGGCCTGCGGCGAGCGTGCCGGCGAGGTGGTGGAGGTGCTGACGGAGTTTCCGGAGCTTACAGACCCCCGCACCGGCCGTTCCCTTATGGAGCGTACCATTATTATCTGCAACACATCCTCCATGCCCGTGGCCGCCCGTGAAGCATCGGTGTACACCGCTGTGACCATGGCGGAATACTACCGGCAGATGGGGCTGGATGTGCTGCTGCTGGCAGACTCCACCAGCCGCTGGGCTCAGGCTATGCGTGAGATGAGCGGCCGTCTGGAGGAGATCCCCGGCGAGGAAGCCTTCCCCGCCTATTTGGAATCCGTCATTGCCTCTTTCTATGAGCGGGCCGGCAAGGTCCGCCTCAAGAGCGGCGAGATTGCCTCCGTAACCATCGGCGGCACCGTCTCCCCTGCCGGCGGTAACTTTGAAGAGCCTGTGACCCAGGCCACACTGAAGGTGGTAGGTGCGTTCCACGGCCTGTCCCGTGAGCGGTCCGATGCCCGCAAATACCCCGCCATCCATCCTATCGATTCCTGGTCCAAGTACAAGGGTGTGGTGGATATGGAGCGAGTAGAACATGCTCGGTCCATCCTCAAGCGCAGTAACGAGATCAATCAGATGATGAAGGTCATCGGCGAGGAGGGTACCTCCGCCGAGGACTACATCATTTACCAAAAGGGTGAGCTGCTGGATGCGGTGTATCTGCAGCAGAACTCCTTTGATCCCATCGATGCCGCCTGCGACCCCGAGCGCCAGGTGTACGAGTTCGATATACTTTACGATGTGCTGACCCGGGATTTCGACCTGGAGGACAAGAAAGAGATTCGCGCCTTCTTCAATCAGGTTCGGCAGGAGTTTCTGGATTGGCACAACACCCATTTCCGCTCGCCGGAATTCGAGGCCCAGGAAAAGAAGCTGAAGGACTTTTACCTGAGCAAGGTCCAGGGCTGAGGAGGGAAGCAATATGCAGAAAGTTTATACAAAAATCGAATCCATTGTGGGAAACGTGGTCACCGTCCGGGCCTCCGGCGTCCGTTTGGGTGACCTGGCCCTGGTGGGCAAAAGCTATGCCAACGTAATCAAGCTAAATAAGGACCTGGTTACACTCCAGGTCTTCAGTGGCACCCAGGGTGTCAGCACCACGGATCCGGTCCGCTTTTTGGGCCGGCCTATGATGGTATCCTTCTCGGATCATCTGCTGGGCCGCATTTTTGACGGCGCCGGTGTGCCCCGTGATAGCGGACCCGCCCTGACCGAGAATATGATCCCCATCGGCGGCCCATCCGTGAACCCATCCAAGCGTACTGTTCCCAATAAAATGATCCGCACCGGTATCCCCATGATCGATGTATTCAACACCCTGGTGGAGAGTCAGAAGCTGCCCATCTTCTCCGTGTCCGGAGAGCCATACAACCAGCTGCTCTCCCGCATTGCCATGCAGGCGCAGGTGGATGTGATTGTCCTGGGCGGCATGGGCCTGAAGTACGATGACTATCTGTTTTTCCGGGATACCCTGGAAAAGAGCGGTGCCATGGGCCGCACGGTGATGTTTATTCACACCGCCTCCGACCCCACGGTGGAATGTACACTGGTGCCGGACCTGGCTCTGGCCGTGGCCGAGCAGTTCGCGCTGGACGGCAAGCGAGTGCTGGTCCTCCTGACCGATATGACCAACTACGCAGACGCGCAGAAGGAAATGGCCATCACCATGGAGCAGGTGCCGTCTAACCGTGGCTATCCGGGTGACCTTTACAGCTGTGTGGCTGCCCGCTATGAAAAGGCCGTTGACTTTGAGGATGCCGGCTCCATCACCATCCTTGGTGTAACCACCATGCCCGGCGATGACGTAACCCACCCCGTCCCCGATAACACCGGCTATATCACCGAGGGCCAGGATTATCTGAAAAACGGTCACATTGAGCCCTTTGGCTCCCTGTC
>ENA-UOJO01004530-UOJO01004530.1-human-gut-metagenome-genome-assembly--contig:-P57-NODE-4530-length-11855-cov-5.879237_pt1 | contig 11855 bp, 7 predicted proteins | sample MGYA00242351_ERZ723898 | MGnify/ENA metagenome assembly ERZ723898 | reverse complement strand
AAAAAAATTTTTGAAGGGTAAATTCTTTTTACACTGATGATTATAATATAAATTATTAAAAAAAGCAACAACATTTCGTCAATAAGTTCCCATAGTAACCGCGCTGTGTTATAATTGTCTGGAATTTGAGTTTATCTGCTTTGAGCAGATGAGAAAGAGAGGGTAACGTGGAGAGAAAAATCATCCAAGTAGAGGACAAAGTACCTGTTAATCTGTTGATTCCCCTAAGTATTCAGCACATGTTTGCCATGTTCGGCGCCTCTGTTCTGGTTCCGTTTATGTTTGGGATCAACCCGGCCATCGTTCTTCTGATGAACGGTGTCGGAACACTTTTATTTATTCTTATCACAAAAGGCAAGGCACCTGCATATCTGGGTTCCAGTTTTGCATTCCTGTCACCGGGACTTCTGGTTGCATCAAAATTCGGTTTTCAGTATGCACTGGGCGGTTTTGTGGTTCTCGGTATCTGCGGAATGATCGTTGCGCTGATCATACGTCAATGCGGAACAAACTGGATCGACATTGTTCTTCCGACCGCAGCTATGGGACCTGTTGTTGCACTAATCGGTCTGGAACTTGCCGGAAGTGCTGCCAGCACAGCCGGTCTTCTGGACGAAAACATTGATATGAAAAATGTGATTGTATTTCTGATCACACTGGGAGTTGCTGTATTCGGCCAGATCCTTTTCCGCGGTTTCCTGTCCGTTATTCCGATCCTGATCGCAATCATCGCAGGTTATGTTGCCGCAGCTGCATGTGGCATTCTTGATTTCACTGCCGTAAAAGAAGCTGCATTTTTTGCACTTCCGAATTTTCAGGCACCGAAATTTAATCTGGAAGCAATCCTTACCATTCTTCCGGCACTGCTTCTTGTAACTTCCGAACACATCGGACATCAGATCGTAACAAGCAAAATCGTAGGCAAAGATCTTCTGAAAAATCCGGGACTTCACCGTTCTCTTTTTGCAGACTTCTTTTCCACTACGATTTCCGGATGTCTCGGTTCCGTACCGACTACAACATACGGAGAAAACATCGGTGTTATGGCAATGACAAAAGTCTACAGTGTACAGGTTATCGGAGGCGCTGCAGTTCTTTCCATCTGCTGTTCCTTCCTCGGCAAACTTGCCGCCCTGATCAACACGATCCCGGGACCTGTTATCGGCGGAATTTCATTCCTGCTGTATGGTATGATCGGAACTTCCGGTCTGCGTATGCTGGTTGACAATCAGGTAGATTACAGCAAATCCCGTAATCTCGCGCTGACCTCTGTTGTTTTCATCGTCGGTCTTTCCGGAATCGCACTGAACCTCGGAAATGTCAAGCTTACAGGAATGGTTCTCGCATGTGTGGTTGCCATGATCCTTAGCCTTATTTTCTATATTCTTGACAAATTACATCTTACTAACGACTTATAATTGGAGCAAAAAATGAAATCGTATCATCAGAAATTTATATCCGATCATCCATATGAATCCGTGCCAATGGCGGAAATCTCCGGATTTCCCGTACGTCCGGGTATCTATGATCTGAACGGAGCCACTCCGCTTCAGAACGGAGTGAATTTTACTATTCATACCTGCGGCGGAACTTCCTGTGAACTGCTTCTGTTCCACCGCGCACAGGAAGAGCCTTTTGCCGTCATTCCATTCCCGGAGGCCTACAAGATCGGTGATGTCTATTCCATGATCGTTTATGGACTCAACATCGAAGAATTCGAGTATGCATATCGTGTGGATGGTCCTTATCGTCCGGAAAAAGGGCTTCTCTTCGACAAAAACAATATCCTTCTGGATCCTTATGCAAAAGCTGTCGCAGGACAGCGTACGTGGGGAATCCGCTGGGATCACAACTATCATGCACGGGTTGTCCGCGACCGTTTTGACTGGGGTGATACTCCACAGTCAAAAAAAGAGCTCTGTGACCTGATCATCTACGAATTACATGTTCGTGATTTTACACATCATCCATCTTCAGGTGTCAAACACAGAGGTACTTTTTCCGGCCTGATGGAAAAAATCCCATACCTTAAAGAACTCGGAATCAACGCGGTAGAACTCATGCCGATCTTTGAATTTGACGAAACCATGAATTCCCGTACTGTTGACGATAAACAGCTTCTTGAATGCTGGGGCTACAATACTGTCGGATTCTTTGCACCGAACAGCAGCTATGCGGCAGCCAATGAGCACAACCAGGAAGGTACCGAACTTAAGACGCTGATTCGTGAGCTTCATGCCAACGGTATTGAAGTCATCCTGGACGTTGTATTCAACCATACCGCTGAGGGCAACGAAAAGGGCAAAACCATCAGCTTCAAGGGACTGGACAATAATATTTATTACATGCTCACTCCAGACGGAAATTACTACAATTTCAGTGGCTGTGGCAACACTCTGAACTGTAACCATCCGGTTGTTCAGCAGCTCATTCTGGAATGTTTACGCTACTGGACGATCAACTATCGTGTCGATGGTTTTCGTTTTGATCTTGCAAGTATCCTCGGACGAAATGAAGACGGTTCACCAATGAACAATCCTCCTCTTCTCCGTACCCTTGCAAATGATCCGATCCTCAGTAATGTCAAACTGATTGCAGAAGCGTGGGATGCCGGCGGACTTTATCAGGTAGGAAGTTTCCCTGCAAGCGGCCGCTGGGCAGAATGGAATGGCCGTTACAGAGATGCCCTTCGAAGTTTTCTGAAGGGTGACTGCTGGCATGCGTGGGATGCCGCATGGAGTATTTCCGGATCCGGAGATCTCTATGGAGGATTTTATGATCATAATCACAGTAATTATGCCGGTTATAATTCCTGTGTCAATTTTCTTACCTGCCATGACGGATTTACGCTTTATGATCTTTATTCCTATAATGAAAAGCACAACGAGGCAAATGGCTGGAACAACACCGATGGTGCTGACGACAACCGAAGCTGGAACTGTGGTGTGGAAGGTGACACGGATGATCCGGAAGTGCTCGCACTTCGCAGGCGTATGATCCGCAACGCCTGTGCCGTACTGATGTGCAGTCGCGGAACACCGATGTTCCTTTCCGGAGATGAATTCGGCAATACAAAATTCGGCAACAACAACAGCTACTGTCAGGATAATATTACTTCCTGGCTTGACTGGCGAATGCTGGAAAAGAATAAAGATTTGTTTGAATTTTTCAAATTTATGATTGCATTCCGTAAACAGCATCCTGTCATCCACAAACAGCTTCCTACTTCTGTCTGTGGCATGGATCTGATCCATACACACAATGTAAATGCTGATCAGACAGATATTCCGCGTGATGCACGTACATTCTGTGTAAGCTTTGCAGGATATGATAAGGAAAAAGGACACGATGATCTGATCTATATTGCGGTCAATACTTTCTGGGAAGATGTTACGATCACTCTGCCGGATCTTCACGGACGTGGTGCATGGCATCTGAATGTCAACACTTACGGTGACGGCAATGGAAAATACTGCTATCCGGATGAGGAAGCGGCACGGATCGATCGCCGCTTTGTGATGAGACCTAGGAGCGTGACCGTGTTTACCGGGAAGGATTATTAAAATATCGGGGACCTGTTTCCGGAAATACACTGGTATGTTTGTGATTTAAAGATTATGTTCTATAAAAGACACTGGATATCCCGACAGCTTCGGAGACCGGAAATACTAAGAATATAACCTGTCTGTTAAAAACATGAACTCCCGGCACATAACTCACTGTCGTTCAGACAATGTGCCGGGAGTCCATAACACAGCCATTTTATATCCCAAGTATTTCTACGTTCTCCTGCAGAGGTCAGGCTATCTCAGTGTCTTTTTATATTACATTTCTTTATCTTTAACCCTCCTCCACCATCCTCCCTGTATTTCCGGAGCCTCAGGGAAGCCCCGGGGCCGCGTTCCGCTACCCCAGATAAAGTCCGGTGAGAAATGGCTGGATAAAAAGAAAGACTCCAGCGAGCTGCATGTGAGTATCCTCTGGAGCTGGCTCGCTTGAAAAAATTCGTCCAAGTATCGGAATGTACAGGTTTTTGCGTTGATACAGAAAATGCTGCTGTCTGAGCGACAGCGAGTTCAGCACTTTTCTGTATCGTTTTTAGCAAAGTTCTGTACTTCCTGATACTTTAGAATTTTTGATTTGAACCAAATCCAGAGGATACTTCACATGCAGTCCCTCCTGGAGTCTTCACTTTATCATTCCCTTCTCACCGGGAATCCTTTATCACTTTTTTATCTGTCCATAATAAGCATTCGCCCCGTGTTTCCTGTAGTAATGTTTATCCTGCAGTTCCTGCGGTGCCGGTTTTACCTGCGGATTGATCAGTTCACAGCGGCATGCCATCTTCGCCACTTCCTCAAGCACAACTGCATTGTGAACTGCCTCATGTGCATCTTTGCCCCATGTAAACGGTCCATGATTCTTGCAAAGTACTGCCGGAACAGCTTCATAATCAAGGTCTTTGAAATAATCTGCAATCAGCACACCCGTATTCTTTTCGTATGCTTCCTCAATCTCCTCTTTTGTCAGATTACGTACACATGGAACTTCTCCGTAAATATAGTCCGCATGAGTCGTACCATAGCATGGAATCGCTCTCCCGGCCTGTGCCCAGCTCGTCGCCCATTCAGAGTGTGTATGTACGATTCCACCGATCTTCGGAAATGAATTATAAAGAACCACATGTGTTGGTGTGTCTGATGACGGATTATATTCACCCTCGACTTTGTTTCCATTCAGATCAACAACCACCATATCTTCCGGTCTGAGTTTATCATATTCCACACCACTCGGCTTGATCACGAACAGTCCCTTTTCACGGTCAATGCCACTGACATTTCCCCATGTAAAAGTAACCAGTCCGTATTTCGGAAGATCCATGTTTGCTTTGTAAACTTCTTCTTTTAATTTCTCAAGCATTTATTTTCTCCTTTACAAAGAACGTAAATTGCCATTCATTTCTTTCACAGCAACTTACGTTCTTAATCTTCATTTTGTCTTATTACCAGATTTTTGATTCTACCGCTGCTCTCTCGATCGGCAGGCCCTTCAGATATCTGTCCATAAATTCATTAAATCCTTTGACACCTTCCGGTTCCGGATCCAGTGTACTTCCTTCATTTCCTGCAAATACACGGTTGTCCAGGAACTCATCCAGAGTCTCGCCGTCCTTCCTGTCCACAAGGTACGCAGCCAGAAGCGCAATACCCCAGGCACCGCCCTCACCTGCGGTTGACATAACAGATACCGGTGCATTCACTGCATCTGCAAGAATCTGCTGTCCGACACCTTTGGTCTTGAACAGTCCGCCGTGTCCTAAAAGTCTGTCGATCTTGACATGCTCCTGATCGATCAGGATATTTAAACCTACCCGCATTGCTCCGAGACAGGTATAAAGATTCGTTCTCATAAAGTTTGCAAGTGTGAATTTACTTTCAGGAGAACGTACAAACAACGGTCTTCCTTCTTCAAATCCTGTCATATGCTCTCCTGAGAAATAACAGTAGGACAAAAGTCCGCCGCAGTCCGGATCACCCTCCAGAGCTTTATTATAAAGAGTTCCAAACAGTTTGTTCATATCCACTTCCATACCCATTGCTTCTGCAAATTCTTTAAATACATTTACCCATGCATTCAGATCAGAAGTACAGTTGTTGGAATGTGCCATGGCAACTGCATCACCAGCCGGTGTTGTTACCATATCGATCTCTTTGTATGGTTTGGAAAGTGCTTTTTCCAGAACGATCATGGCAAATACAGAAGTACCTGCGGAAACATTACCGGTGCGCTGTTTTACACTGTTGGTCGCTACCATACCGGTTCCTGCATCACCTTCCGGCGGGCACATCGGAATGCCTGCTTTGAGTTTGCCTGTCGGGTCAAGGAATCTCGCACCTTCTTCAGTCAGAGTACCTGCATCCTGTCCGGCAACCATGACTTCCGGCATAATATCACGAAGTTTCCACGGGAATCCATAAGGCTCTACCAGTTTGTCAAATTTCTCAACCATCTCCTGGTTGTAATCTTTTGTCGTGGAGTCAATCGGAAACATACCTGCCGCATCACCGATACCAAGAACTCTTTTTCCGGTCAGCAAACGATGCACATATGCTTCCAGAGTGCACATATAATCGATGTCTTTTACATGCTCTTCTCCGTTCAGGATTGCCTGATACAGATGTGCAATACTCCATCTCTGTGGAATATTATACTGGAAAAGTTCCATCAGTTTCCCGGAAGCTTCACCGGTAATATTATTTCGCCATGTGCGGAACGGTACCAGAAGCTTTCCTTCTTTATCAAACGGCATGTAACCATGCATCATGGCACTGATTCCAAGTGCTCCGACGCTGGTAAGCTCCACGTCATATTTTTCCTTTACATCCTTCACAAGGTCGCTGTAACAGCCCTGCAGACCTTTGTGAATATCATCCAGAGAATATGTCCAGACACCGTTTTCGTAGCGGTTCTCCCAATCATAGCTTCCGGATGCGATCGGATTGTATTTATCATCCACCAGAACTGCTTTGATTCTTGTAGATCCGAACTCGATTCCAAGCGCTGTTTTGTTATTTAAAATTGCTGTCTTTGCTTCATTTACACTCATTTTGTAAATCCTCCCGAATGTTTTGATTGTCACATCCGCTTTGTTATTACTGTCCACTTCATTCGCAGTAACTCTTTATTTCCTGAATGCAAGCTCATTCCATCTCAGCTCATTCTTGAAATTGCGGATAGTCGTATCTTTGTCAATGTAGACAGCTTCAATTCCCATTGCAGCAGCCCAGTCACCCATCTGTTCTGCTGTAAGGTCATAGGAAAATGCAGTATGGTGAGCACCGCCGGCAAGGATCCATGCCTCAGCTCCTGTTGCCAGATCCGGCTGCGGAGTCCAGAATGCGCTTCCTACCGGAAGTTTCGGCATCGGTTTTTCTGTCTTCTTGCACTCAACATCATTGATGATCAGACGGAATCTGTCACCAAGATCGATCAGAGAAGTTGCAATTGCCGGGCCTGTCTTGGAGGTAAACACCAGTCTTGCAGGATCCTCTCTGTCACCCATAGAAAGCGGGCATACTTTGATACCGATCTTACCGTCAGCGATGGTCGGGCAAACTTCCAGCATATGTGACTGAAGAATGCCTTCCTTACCCGGAACAAGATTGTATGTATAATCTTCCATGAAAGAAGTTCCCTTCGCATCCTTCACACCTGCAGTCATGATTTTCATCAGACGTACCATTGCCGCTGTCTTCCAGTCACCTTCGGCGCCAAATCCATATCCCTTCTCCATGAGCCGCTGCATTGCCAGTCCCGGAAGCTGCTGTAAGCCGCCAAGATCGCCGAAATGAGTAACGACTGCCTGGTAATTCTTTTCTTCCAGAAATCTCTCAAATCCGATCTCAATTGCTGCCTGTACTGCTACATGACGTTTGAATTCTTCCGGGTCTCTGCCCTCAAGAAGAATGTCATATTTATTATAATATTCTTCGACTAAAACATCAATATCGCCTTTTGAAACATCCTTCACATAATCGCACACTTCATTGATCGGATAAGCATCGACTTCCCATCCGAATTTGATCTGTGCTTCTACTTTATCACCTTCGGTAACGGCTACGTTTCTCATATTATCGGCAACACGGCATACACGGATATGACTGCTTTCCATGATTCCGACTGCGGTACGCATCCAGGATGCCAGTCTCTCCTGCACTTTCTTATCAGCCCAGTGTCCGACGATTACTTTTCGCTCGATTCCCATACGGGTAACAATATGACCGTACTCTCTGCCACCATGTGCAGACTGGTTCTCATTCATGAAGTCCATGTCGATCGTATCATATGGAATTTCCTGATTAAACTGTGTATGCAGATGGCACAGTGGTTTTCTGTATTCTTTCAGTCCGAGGATCCATGATTTTGCCGGTGAGAAGGTGTGCATCCATGTGATAACACCGGCACACTCTTCGTCAGCATTTGCCTCGTTGAATGTTTTACGGATCAGTTCATTTGTGATCAGTGTCGGTTTCCATACCAGTTCAAACGGAAGTGCGCCGGATTTGTTCAGTTCTTCCACAATAATTTTGGAATGTTCTGCTACTTTTCTTAAGCACTCATCTCCATAAAGGTCCTGTGAACCTGTGCAGAACCAGAATTTATAATTTTTTCCTGTAAGCATAATTCAAGATCCTCCAGTTTTCATATACTGCCATTTTAGGTATACTATCATTCCTGACAGCTCGAGTACATTGTATTTTTTAAAGAATATTCTAATTTTCTAATATCTCACGATTTTTTCTTTTTCGCAGATGCCAGTACAGACTGGATAACAATGAAGAAGCAGAGCAGTGCGGAAAGTACGATTCGTACCCACCAGCTTGATAAAGTACCCTGAGCAGTGATCAGACTGGAAATCGTTCCTTTGATCAGTACACCGAACATAGATCCGATTGGGGTACCAACACCGCCAGAAAGAAGTGTTCCACCAATAACTGCTGACGAGATTGCATCCATTTCAAGGCCTTTTGCCTGCTCTACGAAACCTGCGCAGCTGTTCAGGCAGAAAAGGAATCCGCCGAGGCCTGCAAGAAAGCCATCCAGTACATAAGCGCGGAACATTGTTTTCTTTACATCAAGGCCCATCATAAGAGCACTCTGTCTGTTTCCACCGATTGCATACAGTTTACGTCCGAATTTAAAATATTTCAGAAGGATGGCAATGATCAGAACTACAACAATTGCGATCACAACTGTCGGCGGTATATATGCCGGGATAAATTTTCCTTTTTTGTTTGTGGAGCCAAATGGCATATAGAATCTGTAATTTGCCCATTTTAAAAATAATTCATTCTTAATGGAAATCATATCGGTGCTGATGATTGCTGTCATGCCACGTCCGAAGAACATACCTGCAAGTGTTACGATAAATGGCTGGATTCCCATATAGGTTACCAGGAATCCCTGTACGATACCAAAAGCAAGGCCGATCAAAAGTGCTGCAAGTACCGCAACATATGCGCTTACCCCTTTGTTTTCCATAAGGTCTGCCATAACCATGCAAACAAGCGCTGTTACGGAACCAACAGAAATATCAATACCACCTGTGATCATAACGATCGTCAGTCCACAGGAAATTACAAGAAGACCTGCGTTAGATACAAAAAGATTCAGAAACATCTGCGGTTTAGCAAAACCTTTGTCTGCAAAAATCACCATACCTGCTGCATACATAACGAAAAACAGGACAATTGTGATCAGCAGCAGAAATCCGGTACTTGTCATTTTCTTTCTCTGTTTCATTATTTCTGACCTCCTTCTGCTGCAACGGAAACTTTTTTGCTTCTGTGGCTTTCTACGAATTTCTTAAATACATCACTCTGTAAAGTAACAATGATAATAACAACGATTGCCTTGTAAACAGGAAGCTGATCAGCTTTTACATTCATTGCATACAGAGTAGTTGTCAATGCCTGGATTGTATAAGCTCCAATTACGGAACCAATCAGGCTGAACTTACCGCCGCCGAGGAAGTTGCCGCCAAGTGCAACAGCAAGGATGGCATCCATTTCAAGGTTCAGTCCGATATTATTTGCATCTGCAGAATAGATACGGCTGGATGCTACGAGACCGGCGATCCCTGCAAGCACACCGCAGATCACATAAGTCAGGAATTTAATCATGGTGGAGTTCAGACCTACCAGTCTTGCCGCCTTACCATTGATACCAACACTTTCGATATAAAGTCCGAGAGCTGTTTTTTTCAAAATCAGAGCTACGATCACAACAGTTATGATTGCAAAGAGTACCGGGGTCGGAACCGGGGATTTACCGATATATCCACCTGCCATCTGGAAAGACGGTACACGGATATAAGTAATCTGTCCGTTGGTAACAAGCTGTGCGATACCACGTCCTGCAGTATAAAGGATCAGAGTTGCGACCATCGGCTGGATATTCAGTTTGGCTACCAGCAAACCATTGAATGCGCCGCACAGTGCAGAAGCAAGAAGCGCTGCCACAACTGCAAGAATAATAGAATTCTGATAAGCTGTTACAGAAGATGCTCCACCTGATAAAATCTGGCAGCACACAGCTGCTGCAACTGCCATAACCGCACCAACACTGATATCCTGTCCACCGGATGCCGCCGTAACAAGCGTCATACCAACAGCAAGAATAACAAGTTCTGATGCTCGGTTGATAACGTCGATAACATATCCGTAAAGAACGCCATTTCGAATTGTAATATTAAAGAAATCCGGTGTTTTGATCACATTGATCAAAAGAACCGCGATCAGACACACGATAGGAAGAAAAAGTCTCGCATGTGTGATCTTTTTTAATTTACTGTTATTCATTCTTATCGTCACCTCCTGCAATTGCTTTCATGATGTTGCTCTGTGAAAGCTCACTTTCTTCCAGTTCGCCTACTTTTTCTCCATCACGGAGAACAGCCATTCTGGAACACGTACGAAGCATCTCTTCTACTTCTGATGAGATAAAGGTTACTGCCATTCCCTGATCTGCCAGATCAAGCACAATCTTCTGTATTTCTGTCTTTGTACCAATATCGATTCCTCGTGTCGGTTCGTCCAGAATCAGATATTCCGGATTTGTCAGAAGCCAGCGTCCAAGGATAACTTTCTGCTGGTTACCACCGGAAAGACTCTTGATTGGAGTTTCACGGCTTGCTGTCTTGATCTGCAGCATATCAATATACTTATCTGCCGCTTCTTCCATCTCTTTGCGGCTCATCGGATGGAACATGCCTTTCTTTGCCTGCATTGCAATAATAATATTTTCTCTTACAGAAAGGTCTGCGATAATTCCCTCTGCCTTGCGGTCTTCCGGAAGGTACGCCATACCAAGTTTCATCGCATCCAGAGGACTGCTGATTTTTACTTCTTTTCCGTTTACTTTCAGTGTACCGGAATCTGCTTTATCTGCACCGTAAATGGAACGAACCAGTTCAGAACGTCCGGATCCAAGAAGTCCGGTAAGTCCGATTACTTCTCCTTTATTTATCTTAAGGTCAAACGGTTTGATCGTTCCTTTATGCCCGATACCCTTTGCTTCAATAACAGGTGTATCTGAAAAGACTTTTTTATCTTTATGGTCTCCCTTGATATCTGCCAGATCATCAAAATCTTTACCCATCATCTTGGCAACCAGCATAACTCGCGGAAGATCTTTCGTTTCATATTCTCCGACAAGTTCTCCGTTTCGAAGGACTGTGATCCTGTCACAGACTGCATATACCTGTTCCAGGAAATGTGTGACAAAAATAATTCCTACACCTTCACCGCGGAGCCGGCGCATCAGCACAAACAGCTTCTCAACTTCTTCATCATCCAGAGAGGAAGTCGGCTCATCCAGAATCAGTACTTTACATTTCATATCAACAGCACGCGCAATCGCGATCATCTGCTGAATTGCCACAGAGCATTCATCCAGCATCTGTGTCGGCGGAACATTGATATTCAAACTTTCCAGAAGCTTTGCAGAACGTACATTCATTTCCTTCCAGCTGATCATTCCTGCCTTGTTTCTCGGTTCACGACCAATAAACAGATTTTCCGCAACGGTAAGGTTCGGACAAAGGTTTACCTCCTGATATACGGTACTGATACCGTTCGCCTGTGCCTCCTGTGGTGAGTGATTGATGATATCTTTATTTTCACCATTCATATGAATGGAACCACTTTCGAATTCATGTACACCGGTCAAAACTTTGATCAGTGTTGATTTTCCGGCTCCGTTTTCTCCCATCAGTGCATGGATCTCACCTTTTCGAAGTGTAAAATCCACATGGGAAAGGGCACGGACACCGGTGAAATTTTTACTTATATCAC
>ENA-UOJO01004520-UOJO01004520.1-human-gut-metagenome-genome-assembly--contig:-P57-NODE-4520-length-11882-cov-13.654012_pt1 | contig 11882 bp, 16 predicted proteins | sample MGYA00242351_ERZ723898 | MGnify/ENA metagenome assembly ERZ723898 | reverse complement strand
GTACCAGTCCCATGGTTACGGGGAAAATAATCCAGTTTCCGATAACACGGGCAAGAATGGCGCAGATAATTACTGTTGCGGTTAAAACACCGGCTCGCATAGTAGATTTATTCGGTTTTGTCACAGTAATCACCCCGTTTCATTCTTTGTAACAATTAAATTTCTCATACAAAAGCGTATGGGCATAAGTATACATAATAATTATAGCACATAATATTGAATTTTTCTACCCTGCTTTTTTAATGTAGAAGCAAACTGGCAAATCGTCCGTTATTGGTCTGAAAGATTAACGATCTCTTTGTTTTTCTTTTTTGCATACTGCACGGTCTGAAAGGCACCGCCACTGTTATGTTCAATGTAGCAGACAACCAAATCGGAACGGTCAACCATCTCTCGGTTCCTCACCTGAATTGCCGCTTTATAATGACCTCCAGCAGCGTCCTGGCAGATTTCAATCTCATCATAATATTCGTGAAAAGACTGATGATTGTTTTCATATTCGGCTGTTAAATATGGCAGAACGAGCATGAGGGCACTGTTATCATCACGAAAATTCCGCTTGACACGGCGAACTGTCGAGGATACAAGTTGATCAAATTCTCCGTTTCGTCCAACTAAAAACTCAACAAAAGACAACAAGTGCGTAGTTTAAATATTGCAGGGCTAACAGCATAACTACCGCCCTGTGAATTAGCAAGGATTTTTGCCGTGTCTGAGGTACAAATTAGCAGGGGAGCCTCTTTTCTTAGCAGAACAGCAGTTTTCCTGCTAATAATTCTTAGCACGACCTTTCGCCTTTTTTAGCAAGAACGGGGCAAAAGCGATGGCAAAACGGAAAAGTTAAGATTGAATGATGCCGGAAAATAAGAAAAGCCGAAAACCTCGAAAAATCAAGGCTTTCGGCGTTGTTAGCTGGCGTCCCAAAGAGGACTTGAACCTCCGACCCCACGCTTAGGAGTGACCTCGAAACTCGGTTGTAGAGTCACTTCCTGTACCCGATAATCCCGTATTTTCAAGGCTTTTTCGCACTTTGAGTGTTAAGCTGTGTTACGGAATTACTGCTAATTTTACCCCGTTTTCGACCGTTTCATTAGATGGGAATTAGCAAGGTGGTCGGATTTAGGGAAACGGTTATATTCCCACAAGATGCCTTTATTTAATCGCTTGTACCTCGGTCTGTTACCGAGTTTTATTTATTTTACTCACTTCGCTAAATTGGAATTTGTCAATACCTATTACCATAAAGATATTTATTTGAAATTCTCTTTTGTGTTTCCAAATATTTTGTAACGTTTTCATCATAATCAGGATAATTATAACCAAGTGAATCTGCCACTTTTTTAGATATTTTTTTGAACAAACATAGACACAAATCAAACGATTTCCACATTTCTTCATACGAACTCATTGAATATGTATTTAGTAAGTTATCCCACAATTCTTTTGAAATATGCTTATCTAAAAATTTATAGTTTTTACCCAAACTGAAATTAAATCCTTTTTCAGTACCGACATACCAACTAATCATCCTAAGAAGCTCATGACGTAATACTTCATTCATATGGTCTATTGCAAATAGTATTTCACCACGAAGTAAGCCCTTGGATATCATTTTGCGGAGAACGGGAGAGACGGTTGATACACAGCAAAGCACCTCTTACCGCCTTTCGGTCTTGTTTGCTCGCCGTCCTTTGCGGCTCGTAAACAAAACCGGGGTGCTGTTGTCCGTGATGTTTTGCTCGCCATATCCGGCGGCTCGCAAAAATCACTGCCAACCGAACGAAAACCGTGCGTTTTCCGTTCCCGGTGCATTGCAGTGTAGCACCTGTTGCCCTCGGTACGATGTTTGATCATCAGACGCAGCCGGTTGCGCTGTTCTTCCGTAATCAGCCCTTTGGCAAAAAGGGTATCGTTGTAGTATGTCAGCCAGAGCTGTTCTGTGACAGCCTGCTTTTGTTGCTCGTTGATGCCATGCCTTGATTTTCCGGTTTCCGCCATAGGATCCCTCCGTTTCGTAAAAATTATTGCCGCTGCTATCCGGAACTATTCGTAAAACCGCTTCGCCTGCAGCAGACAATTCATTTCTCCGTCTTCAGCATGACCGGCGGTGCGCTGCGGCGTTGTATTCGGCGGATTTGGCCGAGACTCCCGGAGAACGGCTGCCGCTGAATCCGGGGCGACTGTCCGAAAGCAACAGAAGTGATTCTGCGGTTTTCGGACAGTTGTTTTTGATTGAGTGTATCTACGAATCGTAGATGTTATTCACAGATTTAGCGGATATACTACGGATTGTTCTCTCTTCAAAGTAGGTTTACAGGCAGGCAGAGATTGGCTATAATGAACATATACGGGAGGTGCGGTATGGACGCAAAAAGTATCGGTTATACCATTGCCATTCTGCGGCGGCGGCAGGGATTAACCCAATCCGAGCTGGCGGCCAGACTAAAGGTCAGCGACAAGACTGTCAGCAAATGGGAGAACGGATTAGGGTATCCGGAGATTACCCAGTTTCCGGCACTGGCAGGACTGTTTGGCGTATCCATCGACTACATCATGACCGGAGAGCGCAAGGGCATTGCGCTGGCGGGCAATATTCTGGCCGATCTGGTTAAGACCATTCCGGAGTATCCTGCGGTAGGGATGCTTACCAGCATATCCTCCATCTCCCGGGGCGTGGGTGGGTGCGTGCCCAACACCGCCATCAATTTGGCCAAGATCGACCGCAGCATTCCGCTGTCGGCCATCGGCCGCATCGGGGATGATGAATACGGGCGGTATGTGGTGTCTCAGCTGCAGCGCTTTGGCGTGGATACGGGGATGCTGCAGGTATCCTCGACTGCTCCTACCAGCTTCAGCGATGTGATGAGCCTGCGTACGGGGGAGCGCACCTTCTTCCATGCCCGGGGTGCTAATGCGGAGTTTTCACCGGAGGATGTGGAGGTGGCAGCGCTGAATTGCCGTATGCTGCACATCGGTTATGTGTTGCTGCTGGATCGGTTTGACGAGCCGGACGAGGAATACGGCACGGTCATGGCACGGTTTCTGCACGAAGTGCAGCAGCGGGGTATCAAGACATCCATCGATACGGTCAGCGACAATGGGGCGGATTATGGGCGTGTTCTGCTGCCGGCGCTGCGGTATTGCCATTATGTCATCATTAACGAGCAGGAGTGCTGCCGGGCCTTTGGTCTGTCGCCGGTACGGGAGGATGGCACGCCGGATACGGTACAGATTCGGCAGGCTATGGAAAATATGGCGCGGTGCGGCGTGTCGGAAAAGGTGATTGTTCACAGTAAGCAGGCCGGTTACTGTCTGGATGTGGACAGCGGTGCATTTACGGCGGTGCCTTCTCTTCTACTGCCCCCTTCCGTGATTCGGGGCAGTGTGGGCGCAGGGGACGCCTTCTGCGCCGGGTGTTTGTACGGCTTATATAACGGCTATGATGACAGGGCGCTGCTGGAGTTTGCTTCGGCGGCTGCGGCCTGCAATCTTTTGGCGGAAAACTCGGTGGATGGAATGCTTCCCCGGGAGGGGATTCTGCAAATGATGCAACAATATGGGAGGCGGTCATTATGAAACGCTCTGTGTACGAACAGCAGGTGCGGCAGGCGCTCGTCTATTATGAACGGGCTCACATCGTCCTTACTCCGGAAGAAAAAAGCCGCATCGAGGTGGCGGATTTCGGATTGAACCGGGTGGAGCAGGTGGGTCTGCAGCTGCTGACCTACATCAATACGCCCCGTGTCTGCGCCAAGGAAATGGTGCTGTTGCCGGGCCAAACCTGTCCCGAGCATAAGCATATTCCCACCGACGGAGCGGATGGCAAGGAGGAAACCTTCCGCTGCCGTTACGGAGAGGTGTATCTGTATGTGCCCGGTTGCGGCAGTCGGGATGCAATGGCTGCTGCCGACCCGGCAACGGCGGTGACGGTATTTCATGAGATTCGGCTGTTGCCGGGGGAGCAATACACCATTCATCCGGAGACCCTGCATTGGTTCCAGGCCGGGCCGCAGGGCGCTGTGATCTCGGAATTTTCTACGCACAGTACCGATGAAACGGATGTATTCACCGATTCCGCTGTCATTCGGGAAACCCGATTGGAGGAGTAAAAACGATGCTGGCAAATCTACGGGATGTGCTGATTCCGGCACAGAAAAGCCATACGGCTGTGGGGCTGTTTAATACCATTGACACCGATATGCTGGAGGCGGTCATCGCTGCAGCGGAGGCGCTGGAGTCCCCGGTGATCATCGGTACCGCTGAGGTTCTGCTTCCCTACGGCGAGCTGAAACTGATCGCCCCTGCTTTGCGAGAGGCCGCCCGGCGGGCAAGCGTGCCGGTGGTGCTGCACTACGATCACGGGTTAACCTTTGAGCGCTGCATGGAAGCGCTGCAGTTGGGTTTCACCAGCGTGATGTTCGACGGCTCAGCCGGTGCGCCGGAGCAGAATATCGCCGATACCCGGGAGATGGTGCGGATTGCCCATGCCATGGGTGCGACCGTTGAGGGGGAGATCGGTCATGTGGGGCAGGCCGATGCCGGGGATAATGCGGTCAGCGACCGATACACCACCCCGCAGGAGGCGGCGGAATTTGTCCGGGAAACCGGCGTCGATGCGCTGGCGGTGGCCATCGGTACCGCACACGGAGCCTATAAAATCAAGCCCTGCCTGGATATAGACCGACTGCGTCAGATTCGGGCGGCGGTGGATACGCCGCTGGTGCTGCACGGCGGGTCGGGATTGTCGGATGAGGATTTCCGCAGTACCATCCGGGAGGGCATTGCCAAGGTGAACATCTTCACCGATTTGTGCATGGCGGGCGAGCGTGCTATGGCGGCTTCGACAGCCGCCGGTGCCGATTATTTGGAGACCCGTCAAGCCCGGGTCGCCGCTATCCGAACGGCGGTAGAGAAAAAAATCCGGCTGTTTACCGGTCAATGAACATTGCCGGACAGCCGCATATACCTACAGTGAATAACGAGCCAGCCGGGTGTGATGTACCCGGCTGGCTCGTGTGATTTTTTTGTCCTGCTCTGCCAGAAATGCCTGTGTTTGGGCGCTGATCTTTCAAGGCGCATATGCACCTGCTTTGGGATCGGGAGTGTGTCTTTCTTCCATCCGACCAGGATCAATACTGTTCCGGACGGCTTGGGCAACGATTGCTTCTGAGTGACAGGGAAGGCATGCGAACAGGGTTCTGTCGGCGGAAGAGCCCGGCCTGAATCCGTATTGATATGACCGTTTTTTTGTGTTTCATCGGGGGGAGTGCTGTATCGGGCGGCAAAAAAGGTTCTGCTTTCTGTAAAAGATAAATTTTTGCCGATAATATATAATGTTTAGCCAGATAAAATGAGTCGGGTACTCTATTGTAGTATGAATTGGAAGGCAGTGTTGGTAGCAAGAAAATGAATCTTCATAGCGTCCGGGTCGCCCTTTGTCGCTGCCAAAATGACAGGATAGGGAACAAGGGCTTTTTCCGGGTAGCCGGGTTCGTTACCATTCGTCCCATTCATCAGCATTTTCCTCCAGATATTTTCTTAATTTCTCAAAAGAGCTTGTCCGCCTGTACTGTATCGTGCTTCTCGACGTGTTGAACAGCTCCGCAATCTCGGTGTCGTTCATTCCCTCGAAATAGTACAGGAGTACGGCTTTGCGCTTTTCTTCCGGCAAAGTACGGATTGCTTCAAGAAGCAGCTTCGGCGTGATTTTCTTCCCGGCTCTTTCAAAGGCGGTTTCCCCTTTGAAATATTCATCAAAGGTATGAAGCTGCCGCGCTTCTTCTAAGGTCAAGTCGGAAAAGGTAATCTCCTTTGCCTTATCGAAGCAAGTAAATACTGCTTGATATTGCGAACATCGGTTGTGTTCTCTTTAAAAGAACTCATTACAAATCTGATGTGTTCAGAATCCAGCTTCATAAAACTGCTTTTGACAATTTCAATGGGCTTATCATCACTGGCAATTCGTATTTGCTTCCGATTACTGCACATGACTTCAATAATCAAATGCAGAATTAGATCGAGTATCTCATGGTCATACGGATAATCCTGTTTCAGATAGTCCATAGAAAGCTGTTCATAAAAATACTGATAATATCGGGTAAATTCGTCAGTCTCATCGACTTCCTTTCCACAAAAACCGGAAGGAAAGAAAGGATCAGTATCACTAAAATCAATATAATTAGTATCAGTATTATTACCTTGTGCTTTTGACAGTTCTTGAATTGTGTTTTTGACAACTCCAGAATTGTCCTTTTGACAATTCAAGAATTGTCTTTCCACAGAACCGGAAATGAAATTCTTTACATAGATCAGGTTCGGTTTCCCAAGTCCCTGTCGCTTGCGTTCTATCAGACCGCATTTCTTTTCCAGCTCATCCAGCAGCTTCACCGCTTTCTTTTCAGCACAGCCTAACGCACCTTTGATTTCTTCAATCGTGAAGATGATATAGACACGGCCTTCCTCGTCCAGCCAACCGTTCCGGGCTGAGAGGTTCATGCGGTCAAGCAGAATACCGTAAAGCAGCTTGGCATCGGTTGATACATTCCAGAAGCAATCCTCGGTGAATAGCACCTTCGGAACACGGTAGAATGCGAACATCTCCGCTTGCTGCCCATAGAAATAATCATACGTCACTCATCCTCACCACCTCTTTCTGCGGGAAATACTCTTTTTTCAGAGGGGTTCTGCGGAAAGTCGTATCCTTCAGTTTATACGGACATCTGACAAAATAGCAGAAGCGGTACTTCCATCGGGGTTGATAATACTCGCAGTCTTTGCAACATTTCGGCTTGTCACGGCGATTGCGTTCATACTCATACATATCAACGCACCCCCACTTCCTTCATAATCTTCCTGGTACACCAGCCGATGCAGGGATGATCCCGCCCATAAGGACAACCTTCACATTCCGACTTCGGCTTTGGGGGTACGGAGATTAAGTAGTAACAATTTTCTTCGCTCAGACAGCAGCCCGTTTTATTGTTTTTCCAGAAATGGCAGTAACAGCAGTCGTTTGGCTTGTCTGGGGAATAGAAGATCTTACTCAAAAATCAAACCTCCAATCTTTCAGATTTACCCATGAATTTTGGGCATAAAAAAAGAGCGTCTATCCATCCCCGATACAGGGGCAAATAGACGCTCTATGTACATGGTAATATTCAATTTTATTTCTTATAACGGCTTAGCACTCGGAACATCCGCCTTTTGTATTAGCAAGGTTTTTAGCACGATTTTTCGCCTAATTAGCTGGAAGGGCCTTTTCATTAGCAAAAACGGCCCTTTTTCTGCTAATGATTAGCAGAAATTTTTGTCTTATCACAGCAGTTCGATTTTTTAGGGCTTGTCAAAAATCAGAATTTGAAGTAAAATTTGAAAACATTATTTCGTATCAGCAATCACACTGGAATTTGTTAAAAAAAGCCGAAAACCCTTGAAAACAAAGGCTTTCGGCGTTGTTAGCTGGCGTCCCAAAGAGGACTTGAACCTCCGACCCCACGCTTAGGAGAAGCCCCCGAGGGGCATTTTTGACTCCCCACAAATCCCCGAAAATCCTTGATTTTACTGGCTTTTCTGGGATTTCACTGTTAGTAAATTCTCGTCCAAAACCTGCTAATTTTTCGTGGTTTTTTGCCTTCCTTTTAGCAGGGTATTAGCAAATGCAAAGAAATATGGGAAACATCATTGAGTTAATCTGTAGCCCATAAATCACAGGAAACGCATTTCAAGTTTAAGCATTCTCTTATGCAAATAAGAAATCTGTGTTCAAATATTATAATGGTTTTTCGTCTTGATTTCAAGGTTTTTCAGGTATTACAAAAGGCAACCCTGACGGATTGCCTTTTTTGTATAACTAAATTGTTTTTGCTAAAGCCTTTAATAATGCTGCTGTTTCCGGATTTGATAACAGTTTTACAAGCAAAGCAGCGTTCTCATCTGTACTGTTCTCAGCAGGCTTTTCTTCTTCAACTTCGCTCTCTTTTTGAACCTCTGCCATTGGGTCAAGAAGTTCAACCGAAGTTTCAAACTTGGGCATTGGAGCAGTTTTTCCTTCCTCCACATTTTTGAGACCTTTTGCATTGTAGAACTGTTCCTCAAACTTCTGTGCATTGTATCGCCTGTCCTCGTCAATGATATGGCTGTAAACATCGGCAACCATATCCATTCGGGCGTGTCCTGAGTCGCCCTGAACCGATTTCATATCACCGCCGTTCCATTTCAGCTTGTAGGTTATACTTGCGTGACGGAAACTGTGAAAGACCACATCGGGTAGGTCGTTGTCCTGTATCAGCTTTTTCAAAGCACGGTTGATTACCTGACCTTCCATCGGTCTGCCGGACGAATGGCAGAATACCAAGTTATAATCCAAATACTCATCACCGAAAAGCTCTTTCATTTCGTCAATCTGCTTTTTTCTCTCCAATAGCATTTGGGCTACGGTTGACGGCAAGAAGATTTTTCTCACGCTGGTTTTGGTTTTCGGTGTTTTCAAAACAAGTGAAGTTTGCGTATTTGACAGAGTTCTCGGAAAGACACGGATAATGTCCTTGTTATCAAGCACCTCCATTACATCTCTGTTTACTCTCTGAAGCTCTTTATCTACAAAAATGGAAGCATTGTTTTCTCTCAGGCTTTCCTCCGATATATCAATGCAGTCCCAAGTAAGTCCGAGCATTTCACCCATACGGAGTGAGCAGGCAAAGGATAAATTGATAGCTAATGCAAGAATATCATCATCGCACACTTCAAGAGCGTGCATAAGTGTTTCTGCTGTCCAAATCTCTCGTTTCTGATGTTCCTCTTTCGGGAGTGTCGCATTTAGAACCGGGTTTCTTGTCATCAACTCCCATTTTACTGCCTGATTAAAGGCACTCCTTAAAAACTTATGGATTTCTCTTACGGTATGTACTGTCAGATACTCATTCTTTGGCTTTTTATTCTGTACCGATTTTGTCTTAACTTTCAAAAGGCTCTGATAGAATTTATCCATAAGTCTCGGAGTAAGTTCATCAAGTTTCACATCTCCGATAAGCGGAATGATGTAATTATACATAAGACCTTTCTTTGAACGATAGGTTGACATTGCCCAGTTATTTACTCCATACACGGAGCAGTATTCTTCAAGCAAATCCGCCACAGTCGTAGCATTAGGAATGATGAATGTACCACTTTGCTGCTCAAACTCAATTTGAGTTTTTCTCTTTTTAGCGTCTGCGTTTGTATCAAAGGTTTCCCATTTTTGATGTTGGTTTCCGTCATCGTCTTTGTAGGTATAAACGACGGAATATCGGTTCTTTCTCTTTACAATAGAAGCCATAGTCGTTCCTCCTTATTCATTATCCAGCCATTTATCAAAGCTGGTCTTTATAATGCGGTATCCGGTTTCGAGCATTACTGCCTGAAAACACCCCTGTTTGATGAGCTTATATACGGTCTGTCGGGTAATACCCAAGATTGACTGAACTTCCTCTACGGAATAGCTCTTTTTTGTATATGTACCGCCGTTTAATTCACGAACTCTATCCTCAATCGACATATCCCTCCACCTCCTCGATTTCCTTAACTTTAGTGTATTTACTTTGCGAAGCGTACCACTTATCAAAGCTTTCTCTTTTTATTCGGCGTTTACCGTCAACCCATATAAACTCAACAATACCATCATTCATTAAGTCATTGGCTGTGCTTCTCGGAATACCGAGTACCTTTGCGACAGTAAGAGGAGAGAGCGTTTTGCCGTATTTCTTGCCGGGTCTTTCGCCGTTCACTTTCTCATAATGGAATTGTCCTGCATACCAATCTTCAAAGCTGTCCACATCAACCCTCATTTTGCCCAGTACCAAATAGGTCTTAAATCGGCATTGATTGATGAGTCGGTATGTAGACGTCTTTCCAAGACCGAGTATTCTCATTACATCAGGTACAGACATTGTCTTTTTGTCCTGATATGTAAGAACTGCCTTGACGATTTTCTTGTTTTCTTCAACGCTTTTCTTTGAAGCTCTGTATTCGTTGCCGACTCGGTATGTTTTGAATAAGCCGCAATTCATCAGTTTCAGTGCTTCTTCTTCGGAAATGGAAAACAACCGGGATATTTCCTTGACGGAATAGGCTTGCCACTGTGCTTCCTCCTGAAGCTTTTCATCGCTGAACAATTCTGCCAAGCGTTCATTTTCCTCTCTGAGATTGAACTGCTCCACTCGGTCGTTGAACATATTAACAAATGCCATCTTCAGAACCTCCTTCCTCGCCATTGAGCCAGTTTTCAAAGCTCTTTTTAGATATTCGATACTGACCTCCGACACGAACGCTATGGAATTTCTTGCTTTTAAGCAGCTCATAGACGGTAGTTCTGCTCACTTTCAAGATGTGCTGTATATCATCTACCGTGTATGCTCGTATATCAGGTTCAGTCCGCCTGAATGTATTAGGAAGTCGAGTATCGCTATTTTCAATTTTCTTTCGCATTACCGTTTACCTCCGATTTCTTATTTGCCGCTATGACTACCATATAGCCAAGCGACTTGGCTATATGGTACTGAAAATCGGAGTTTTTGTTAATTATGCGATTGGCTTAATCGCATACTTGACAACCGGAGCTTTCGCTGTCCATATTATCAAGCCATCGGTCAAAGCTCTTTTTGGAAATTCTGTAATGTCCGCCGACCTTTACAAAATGGAAAACGCCTGAGTTGACGAGAGCATAAGCAGTGTTCTTTCCAATGCTGAGAATATCCATTATTTCTTCTACCGTATAAACTCTTTTCCCAAAGCCGGAACTATCATCAACAGCGTTGGGTAGTTTGTTCATTGCTTCAATCTTATCTTCAAACATTGTCAACACCTCCCTTAGCGTGATGATGGTTCTTTTTGAAAATCATATAGTCATAGCCGTATCCTACCTGACATTTATCGCACATCTCTTTATCTGCCTGAAAGGGGTCAAGTCTTTTTACAATGTTTTCAGGGATAGACTGAAACTCGCTTCTGCAACGAGGGCAAAGACTTAGTACAATGCCTTTACGCTCTGTCTTGGGTTTAACGGGAATACCGACTGCAAATTTCAATCCTCGCTTGATTTCGCTGATTTTATCTGCGTCGGTAATTCTTCCGACAAAATTATCAAGCTCTGTGGCTTTATCCACGGTGCGTAGCTGCTCAAGCATTACCATCGACGGCTCTTTTAAGCCACAATCCGTGTTTAGCTCAATATGAGTATTCATTGCCGTTTTCTTTTTAACAGCCGTTATAGCGGCTACAACGACCGTAGGACTGCTTTCATTTAAGCGATTTGTCTGAACCACAAGAACCGGTCTCATTCCCGATTGCACACTGCCGTTTGTAACCCCCAAGTCGCAGTAATAAATATCGCCCCATCTGACATTCTTAAATTCTTTTTCTTTCATATGTAAATCCTCGCTTTCGATTATTCTGAGGTAATTCATATCCGGATTAGAATTAACCCCTTCACTTGTTTGAAATGGGAGAGCGTTTTTGGGGGGTGTTTTAGAAAAATTTTCTCAACTTTTTTATTGCACTGTTTACCGATTCCCTTACAGAAGTAAAATCGACACCTTCTTCATCTGCGATTTTTTCAAGTGTTTTGTTGTAGAAGAAATACTTAAAAACTCTGCGTTTCTGTGTTTCGCTTAAGTAACACAAAACCTCCCGAAGTCGCTTAATATTGTCTTTCAGCATAATTTCTTCGATTGGGTCTGTATCGACTGCCAATTCCGGATGATGCACTTCAAATTCTCCGTCATTGATGTCAAATGCGTGTCCGAAAAGAAGCCTTCTCATTCTCTCTCTTGCTTCGTAGTTCTGATACTCCGTTATCACTTCGCCCTGAGCCATAGAAAGCAGAATGAACGGAGTGTACCGACGGATAA
>ENA-UOJO01004519-UOJO01004519.1-human-gut-metagenome-genome-assembly--contig:-P57-NODE-4519-length-11885-cov-3.787489_pt1 | contig 11885 bp, 10 predicted proteins | sample MGYA00242351_ERZ723898 | MGnify/ENA metagenome assembly ERZ723898 | reverse complement strand
TATTAGGCGGTGTGTTATTGCTGTTGTTTTCTCCACTTTGGGGACCGATGATCTGGCGTGCACCGGCATCGTTTTCAGAACCGGTGGCTGTATCCGGTCAGGCAACAAAAAAAGAAGAAAAAAAAGAAACGAAAGAAGAGCAAAAACAGCTTCCTATCGTAAATGAGGAAGGGATGACGCTTGCAGAGCGTATCAACACGCCGAAAGGATATACAAGAGAAGAGGCAGAAAAGGGAAGCCTTGTGGAGTTTTTACGAAAATATTCTTTAAAAAAATCTACAGGTGTAGTAAAAACGTGGGATGGAAAAAAGGCAAAGGACATCACCAACACGCCGGCGGTTTTCAAACTTCCGTTAGCAAAGGAGAATCTTCAGTGGGCCGGCGGTTCCGTGATTCGATTATATACCGAGTATTTGTGGGAAAATCAAATGTATGACAAAATCTCTTTTCAGTTTTCCGATGGCTTTGCAGCACAGTATCAAAAGTGGAGAGAAGGATTCCGCATCCGCAAAGATGCGACTGGCGCAATCTGGGTCAATGGTGGTGAACTGGATAAATCGAGGAAAAATCTGGAAGCATATCTGCACTGCGTTTTGACTTATACATCGGTTTCAACATTGGAAAAAGAGACGAAAAAGATTAAAAAAGATAACTTGCAGACCGGTGATTTGTTTTTGGATGCAGCGACCGGTGATGCGGCAGTGATTGTTGATGTATGTGTCAAAGAAAATGGCGAGAAGGCATTTTTACTTGGAAAGGGCGGAAAGCCCGCAAAACAGTTCCATCTGCTCACAAATCCGGCACACGAGATGGACCCATGGTATTACGAATCGGAATTACAGTACCCGTTTGTAACATCAGAGGGAGAATTTAAGAAGGGTTCTCTTCGTCATCCGACCTATTTGGATTGATTGTAGAAAATATGCACAAAAAAGCATGTAATATTGTTATTTTTTTGACAAAGTGACAAAAACCTGAAAAAAACGATAAAAAAGGTTGAAGAATTTGTCGATTGCCTATATAATGAGAAATGTTGAAAAATATTAGTGAAAAAGAAAATTTCGAAAGGAGTTCATTATGAGCGAAAATACTTGTCTTGAGAAGCAGCCTCTGTGTGATGAGATGCTGCAGAAGATGGACACATATTGGCGTGCAGCAAACTATTTGTCCGCTGGTCAGTTGTATCTGTTGGATAACCCGCTGCTTCGCAAACCACTTACTATGGATCATGTTAAAAAGAAAATTGTAGGTCACTGGGGAACAGTACCGGGACAGAACTTTGTCTGGACTCACTGTAACCGTGTTATCAAACGGTATGATCTGGATATGATTTACATTTCCGGTCCTGGACACGGCGGAAACTTCCAGATTGCCAATACCTATATTGATGGAACATACAGTGAAATCTATCCTAATATTTCTCAGGATGTTGAGGGTATGCAGAAGATGTTCAAACAGTTCTCATTCCCATGTGGAGTACCAAGTCACTGTGCACCGGAGACTCCAGGTTCAATTAATGAAGGTGGAGAACTTGGTTATTCAGTCGCTCATGCGTTTGGTGCCGTATTTGATAACCCGGATTTGATTGCAGTTCCAGTAGTTGGTGACGGTGAATCTGAGACAGGTCCACTGGCAACTTCCTGGCAGTCCAATAAATTCTTAAATCCGATCACAGATGGTGCGGTTCTTCCAATCCTTCATATGAATGGATACAAGATTAGCAACCCTACTGTATTTGCACGTATGTCTCATGAAGAAGTAGAGAATTTCTTCAAGGGATGCGGATGGGATCCGATCTTTGTAGAAGCAAAAGATGAAATGAACGATGGTATCGATCCGGAAGATCATATCGCTATGCACAAGGCTATGTGTGAGGCAATGGACAGCTGTATCGAGAAAATTAAAGCAATTCAGAAACATGCTCGTGAAAACAACGATGCAAAGAGAGTTGCTTGGCCAATGATCGTACTTCGTACTCCAAAGGGATGGACAGGTCCACGAGTAGTAGACGGACAGAAAATCGAAGGTTCTTTCCGTGCACATCAGGTTCCTATGTCAATGGAAAAACCAGAGCATTTGGATCAGTTGAGAGAGTGGCTGCTTAGCTACAAACCGGAAGAACTCTTCAATGAGGACGGAAGTGTAAAACAGGAGATCGTTGATATGGCTCCTAAGGGAAATGCTCGTATGGGTGCTAACCCACATGCAAACGGTGGTCTTCTTTTGAAAGATCTTCGTCTCCCGGATTTCCGTGAGTATGGTGTAAAAGATGTTGTTCCTGGTGAGACTCAGGCACAGGATATGATCGAGCTTGGTGCTTATGTGCGTGACATCTTCACCTTGAATAAAGAAAATAAAAACTTCCGTATTTTCGGACCGGACGAATCTATGTCTAACCGTCTGTATCATGCATTCGAAGTTGAGAATCGTCCTTGGAATGCAAATATGTACAGTGATGATGACAACCTTGCACTGGATGGACGTATCATGGATGGTATGCTTTCTGAGCATATGTGTGAAGCATGGCTGGAAGCTTATCTTCTTACCGGACGTCATGGTTTCTTTGCTTCTTACGAAGCATTTATCCGTGTTGTAGATTCGATGGCAGCACAGCATGCAAAATGGTTGAAAGTAACAAACCAGCTTTCCTGGAGACAGCCAATTGCATCCTTGAACTTCATTTTGACATCTAATGTATGGCAGCAGGATCATAATGGATTTACACATCAGGATCCAGGTTTCTTAGATCATTTGGCTAACAAGAAGGCAGACGTTGTACGTATGTACCTTCCACCAGATGCAAACTGCTTGCTTTCCTGCTTTGATCACTGTGTAAAGAGCAAGAACTATGTTAATGCAATTGTTGCATCCAAACATCCAAGCAAACAGTGGCTGACAATGGAGCAGGCTGTTAAACATTGTACACAGGGTATCAGTGTTTGGGAATGGGCTAGTAACGACCAGAATGCTGAGCCGGATCTTGTTATGGCATGTTGTGGTGATACACCAACACTTGAGACTCTTGCTGCTACAACAATTCTTCGTGATGCAATGCCTGAATTGAAGATTCGTGTAATTAACGTAGTAGACTTGTTTAAACTTGAGTCTGACAGCAAACATCCACATGGTCTTTCTGACCGTGAGTATGATGCTCTGTTTACAAAGGATACACCGGTTATCTTTGCATTCCACGGATATCCAACACTCATTCATGAGTTGACTTATGAGCGTCATAATAAAAATGTTTCTGTACATGGTTATCAGGAAGAGGGTACAATTACTACTCCATTTGATATGCGTGTTCAGAAAGAGATTGACCGCTTCAATCTTGTTAAAGATGCAATTATGCACCTTCCACAGCTTGGAAACAAAGGTTCTTACCTTATCCAGCAGATGAACGACAAATTGGTTGAGCATAAACAGTATATTGCGGAATATGGTCAGGATCTTCCTGAAATTCGCGATTGGAAATGGCACAAATAATTTCACTGTAAGGTGAATGAGAGGGGGCTGTCAGTGGGCAGCCCTCTTTGTTTTGGAAAAATAAAGGGGAATGAAAATGAAGGTAGTTGCAACCATTTATACAGATTTTTCTGAAAAATTTGGAATCCCAAGGCAAGGAGCGTTGGCTCATGAGTCCGAAGGAATTATCGTATTTGAACCGGAATACCGCATGGAAGAGGCACTGCGTGGTATTGAGAAATATTCTCATTTGTGGCTTTTGTGGCAGTTTTCAGAAAATGTATCGAAAAAATGGTCGCCTTCTGTCAGACCTCCGAGACTGGGAGGAAATTAGCGAGTAGGCGTGTTTGCCACCCTCTCACCATTTCGCCCGAATCCGATTGGACTAACTGCTGTTCGACTCATTGGTGTGGAGCAGACAAAAAATAAGGGAGCGGTGCTTCGAGTTGCCGGCGTAGACTTAATGAATGGAACGCCGATTTATGATATTAAGCCTTATTTACCGTATGCGGACAGTATCCCGGAGGCATCTTTAGGCTTTGCCGGTGAGCATTTAATGGATGTGCTTGAGGTAGTATGTTCTGATGAATTATGGGGGAAAATACCAGAGGATAAAAGAGGAGCATTAGAAGAGGTATTGAGCCAGGATCCAAGACCGGCTTATCATGAAGATGAGACGAGAAAATATGGTATGGAGTTTGCTGGGTTTGATATTATTTTCCATGTAAAGGAAAAGGTTTTATATGTGGACGAGATTAAGAAAGGAAACTTGACAACAAAATCAAAGTTGTTATAATAAGTATATCCTATCAAAATTATATGAAAAGGAGTGCGAATTATGGACTCATTAATATATTTAGACAATGCTGCAACGACAGCAGTTAAGCCGGAAGTTTTTGAACAGATGATGCCTTACTTTATGGACACATATAGTAATCCGGCGAGTGTTTACAGTTTTGCCGGAAAAGCAAAGAAAGCGGTTGACGATGCGAGAGAGCAGATTGCAAATGCTTTAAATGCGAAAACACCGGCAGAAGTTTATTTTACCGGAGGCGGAAGCGAGGCTGACAACTGGGCAATTAAGATGACAGCAGAAGCTTATCAGAATAAAGGAAAACACATTATTACAACGAAAATTGAGCATCACGCCGTACTTCATACGACTGCATGGTTAGAGCGCAAAGGCTTTGAAGTGACTTATCTCGATGTGGATGAAGATGGTTTGATTTCGTTGGACGAACTGGAGAAAGCTATTCGTCCGGATACGATTTTGATTTCTGTGATGTTTGCCAATAATGAAATTGGAACGATGGAGCCAATTAAAGAGATTGGTGCCATTGCAAAAAAACATGATATTTTGTTTCACACGGATGCGGTTCAGGCATTTGGTCATGTGCCGATTGATGTGCAGGAAATGAACATTGATATGTTAAGTGCAAGCGGTCATAAATTCCATGGTCCGAAAGGAATTGGATTTATGTATCTGCGCAACGGCGTAAAGATTGGACCATTGATTCATGGTGGTGCGCAGGAGCGCTCCCGTCGTGCCGGCACACATAATGTACCGGGAATCGTTGGTATGGGTGCAGCGACTGCACTGGCTGTACAGAATATGGAAGAAAATGCGAAAAAGCAGATTGAAGTCCGCGACTATTTGATTTCTCGTATTGAGAAGGAAATTCCTTATGTAAAAGTGAATGGTCACAGAGAGAAGAGACTTCCGAATAATGTAAATGTATGCTTCCGATTTATTGAGGGAGAGTCCCTTCTGATTATGCTTGACCAAAAAGGAATTTGTGCATCGAGCGGCTCGGCATGTACATCCGGTTCTTTGGATCCTTCACATGTATTGCTGGCAATTGGACTTCCTCATGAGATTGCACATGGTTCGCTTCGTTTGACGTTGTCCGAAGAAACAACCAAAGAAGATGCTGATTATGTTGTGGACAATCTGAAAATGATTGTTGAGAGACTTCGCAGCATGTCACCTCTTTATGATGATTTTGTAAAGAAAGAAAGCGAGGGAAAATAAATGTACAGTGAAAAAGTAATGGATCATTTTTCAAATCCGAGAAATGTTGGCGAGATTGAAAATGCCAGTGGTGTAGGAACAGTCGGAAATGCTAAGTGCGGCGATATCATGAGAATGTACTTAGACATTGATGAAGATACAAAAATTATTAAAGAATGTAAATTTAAGACATTTGGATGCGGCGCAGCAGTTGCGACCAGCAGTATGGCAACGGAACTGGTAAAAGGAAAAACGATTTACGAGGCACTGGAAGTGACAAACAAAGCAGTAATGGAAGCTTTGGATGGACTTCCGCCGGTAAAAGTTCACTGCTCGCTTTTGGCAGAGGAAGCCATTCATGCTGCTTTGTGGGATTACGCTGAGAAGCATGGAATTAAGATTGAAGGATTGGATAAACCAAAGGCAGACATTAATGATGAAGAATAAGAAAACCGTAGTGGTAGGCATGTCCGGAGGGGTTGATTCCTCTGCGGCTGCCTACCTTTTAAAACAACAGGGATACGATGTGATTGGCGTAACGATGCAAATCTGGCAGCAGGAAGATACCTGCACCATCGAGCACGAAGGCGGATGCTGCGGTCTGAGTGCTGTCGAGGATGCCAGACGTGTGGCAAATCAGATTGGAATCCCTTATTATGTGATGAATTTCCGTGAAGAATTTCAGGAAAATGTCATTGATTATTTTGTGAAGGAATATAGAGCGGGAAGAACACCGAATCCGTGTATAGCGTGCAACCGGTATGTGAAATGGGAATCTCTGCTGCAAAAAAGTCTGGCGATTGGTGCTGATTATATTGCGACCGGTCACTATGCTAAGATTGTGCAGTTAGAAAATGGAAGATATACGCTGATTCGCTCGGATGCAAAAGGAAAAGACCAGACTTATGCCTTATATAATCTGACACAGAATCAGTTATCGCATACACTTTTTCCGATTGGCTCATACGAAAAACCGCAGATTCGTGCAATTGCGGAAAAGGCAGGCCTTCAGGTGGCACATAAGCCGGATAGTCAGGAAATTTGCTTTGTGCCGGATAATGATTACGCCGGTTTTATTGAACGCGAGACCAATGAAGTGGAAAAGCCGGGGAATTTTGTTTCGACTTCCGGTGAAATCCTTGGTACACACAAAGGAATCGGGCATTATACGATTGGTCAGCGAAAAGGCTTAGGAATTGCTTTTGGCGAGCCGATGTTTGTTGTGGAAATCTGTCCGGAGACAAATGAAGTTGTACTTGGAAAAAATGATGAAGTCTTTACGGACTGGTTAAAGGCAAATCAGGTAAATCATATGGCAGTGGACCACTTTGAAGTGGGACAGAAAGTGACTGCAAGAATCCGTTATAATCATGGTGGGGCAAAAGCGGTAATTTCAGAAGTGACAGAGGATTCTTTTTCTCTTACATTTGAAGAACCTGTCCGGGCAGTTACACCGGGACAGGCCGTTGTTTTATACGATGGTGATTATGTGCTTGGCGGCGGAACGATTTGCCGCAAAGAAAAAGAAGATTAGCACCATCCACCATCAATTGTCAGAATTTGACCTGTCAGATAGATGGGAGCTTTAGAAAGAAGTGAAATTGTTTGTGCCACTTCTTCTACACTTCCCATTCGTCCGGCGGGTATTTCTTCGCATATTTCACGAATTTCGTCTTTTGAAAAACAAGCATTCATTGGAGTATCAATCATACCGCAGGCAAGCGCATTTACGGAGATGTTACTTGGTGCAAGCTCCTTGGCGAGCGCTTTTGTAAACAGATTGATGCCACCTTTGGCTGCCGAATAAGCAACTTCGCAGGAAGCCCCTACATTTCCCCATACAGAAGAAATCATAAGGATTCGTCCCTTTTTTTTCGATAGCATATAAGGCACAATTTTCCTACAACAGTAGAATGCTGAAGATAAGTCACTGTTAATTACATTCATCCATTCCTCATCAGACATATCCGTCAGTAACCCGATGTGGGAAATACCGGCGCAGTGCAGGAATAAATCCACATGTCCGAGTGATTCAACCGCTTTTTGTATCAACTGCCCCGCTTCTTTTGCGTTACTCAAATCCCCACAGAGCGAAAAGATAACCGCATCGCTGTTTGGTTGTGCATTCATGCACGCCTGTTTGACTTTTTGGAGTTTTTCTTTGGAACGGTGTCCTAATAAAGCCAGTGAATACCCTTCTTTTGCTAACTGGATGGCGGCTGCTCCGCCGATTCCTCCGGATGCTCCGGTGATGACCGCTGTTTTTTTCATTTTCATGCCTCGCTTGTTTTTTTCTTATTTTAGAGCATAAGAGGGTGCAGTGCAAGTAATCTGGTATATTTTTTGTTTTTTGCAGAGAATTAGAAAAAATGTGCGTGTCATGCATCGCTCCCGCTAAGACAAACGCACAGGGGTATCGGCACGCAGACTACGCGTTGCCTGATACCCGTGTGTTTGTAATGCATTCCACTCACATTTTTTCTAATTCTCTGTTAAAACCTAAAAATGTACCAGATTGTACATCTTGGTTTTGGGGAGTTAGGGGAGGGTGATAAGCGGTTGGATTTTGTGCTTCTCAGGATTCTAATAATTCAGTAAGAAGAATTCGCAGCGAGTGGGTACAAATACGCAAGTATCAGGCATTGCGTATTTTGCATGCCGATACTTCTGCGTATTTGTCTGAGCGGGAGCGCCCACGAGATGTGAATCCTTCTTACTGAATTACTAGAAACCGAAAAAACACCAACCAATGATTGAATTTCTCCCCATCATCTGATATAATACTAATACTTATGTGCACATGGCACGCAATTTTTGCGGGAGGAATAGTATGAAAAATCGAAGTATTGCACAAATTATACTTATTAATTTTTTTAAGACAATTGGTGTTATTGTATTGCTGTTAGGCGTAGGTGTACTCAGTTATTATCTTACAATGCTGTTTTTGAAACAGACGCAGCGAGTGGAGAGAAGTACGCAGTACGAGCATGTGATTGATGTAAATCCCGGCAGCATGGAATCCAGCAACTTAATTTACAGCTATGACAAGAAGAGCGGAAAAATCGATGCAATGGTGCTTGAATTGTTTGATGCCGGAACGAAGAACATGACATATGTGACGATTCCTGCCAGTACGCAGATTACGATTTCGGCAAAGACCTATAATGATTTATTAAAGAAAAGTTCCAAACTGCCGCAGGTGATTACGATGTCAGAAATTTCTTCTTATTTTGAAGGAGATGTGAAATATGAGTATGGTATTCTTATTTTGCAGGAGGAATTAAAAGCAGATATCGGTTATTTTACCGCGATGACGTCGGATGAATTTAACAAATGTTTTGAATGGGAGAATGGCAAAAAGAAAAAACTCTGCCCGACAAAACAGCTTTTGGATGAGGCAGCGAAGTGCAGCGATGAAAGTGATATGAATGATTTGATTGAATCCAAATGGGATTCTTTGATTAGTGATGTGACATTGAGTCAGAAGCAGCATTACAGCAAAGAATTAAACCAGGTCAATCGCGAATATATTCACACATATTGTGCAAAAGGGCAGACGTTTAATAAGAAATTTAAGTTAGATAAAACAAAAACTGCCAAGATGATTGAGAAGATCTGGGAGAAAAAAGCTTACCAGAGTGCACAAAACAGCACGAGCAGTACATCTTCCACGGAAAATAAAGGAACGGTGTGGATTTATAATGGAAGTAAGATAACCGGACTTGCTGCAAAATATCAGAAAATACTTCAGGAAGACGGTTATGAAGTAAAAGGTGTTGGTAATGCGACAGGTAACATCCGTTCGCAGACAGTTATTTATGCAACAAAGAAAAAGAAAGCCAATGCATTGAAGAAATATTTCAAAAACCCACTGATTCAGACGGCTGATAATATGAGCAGCGGCGCATCTATCGAGATTGTACTCGGTACAGATGATGACATACAGTAACGAAAACCGAACATTCTGACAGAAAGCGAGGTGTTTACGTGGGGACTAAAGTAAATATCATGGACATGCAGGTGGATTTGCTGACCAAAGAAACACTGAAGCAGGAAATGCAGAATTTTTTGGAGAATGAAACGGTGAATGTAGCACATGTTATTTCACTGGATTATATGGATGCCTATGATAAAAATGAGCTGGTGCGTGAGTCGCTCGCTCATGCAGACCTTGTTCTCCCCGGTGAAAAAGCAATACTGACAAGACATCATGTTGATGTTTTGGAGACCGGCGGTATGGCAGTTGATTATCACGCGGAGTTAGAACTGCTTTCGCTTGCAAACGAGAATAACCGGACAATTTATTTGGTGCTGCGAAGTGAGAAAGAAGCCAAAATGGTATATCGCTTTTTATCCGAATATATTGACAGAGATCAGATTGTCGGTATCTATGTGGCGGATGGAGAAGTTGCAGAGGAGAGTCTGATTAATGACATTAACATGAAACTGCCGGATATTGTGCTTTTATCGATGGAGAGCACAGAGCAGGAGGAGTGGCTTGAGAATAACCGTGCGAAGGTGAATACCAAACTTTGTGTGGTGATAGGAAGTGTGATGCCGCTTTTGTTCCGGGAAAATGTGCCGGTGCCGAAATGGCTGAAAAAACTACATCTGGGAGGTGTTTACCGCTGGTTTTTGGTGATGCCGTATTCCCATTCGCTAAGAAGGCGTATATTTCATAGAAAAATGGACGATTATAATACCAAGAAAAAATTTCGGAGGTAACAAAAATGTCCATATCAGAGAAGCGTATTTTTCGTTCCTATGGTATGATTACCATGGGAACTTTTTTGATGGCTTTGGGAACCTGTCTCATTTATGAGCCGATGTCAATGGTTACCGGAGGATTTTCAGGTGTGGGAATTGTACTTGAAAAATTATTTGGAATTCCGGTGTTTGCTGTGACCTTTCTTTTAAACGTCCCTTTGTTTTTTATGGCGAGAAAATTCCACACAAGGGAATATTTATTTCGTTCGCTGTATGCCATGATTACGTTCTCACTGGCATTAGCGGTGATTCCCGTTACCTCCGTTACGCATCAGGACTATTTGATGGCGGCAATACTGGGTGGTGCGTTTCATGGTGGAGGGCTTGGACTTGTGTTTCTTGCAGGAAGTTCCACCGGCGGCACGGATTTGTTAAGTACCCTTTTACATCCGCTGTTCCCAATGATGCGGCTGGCAAATATCATAGGAATTGTCGATGGTATAATTGTTGTTGCCGGTATGCTGGTTTTTGGTGTGCGGACGGCACTGTATTCCATTGTGGCGGTTTTTGTGACTTCGAAAGTAATGGATGGAGTGACATCCGGAATGCGTTATGCAAAAATTATGTATATCATTTCCGACCGGTCGGCAGAAATTGCAGAAATTATTCTGCACCAATTTGAGCGCGGGGTAACGGCACTGCGGGGAAACGGTATGTATTCCGGGAAGGAAAAGCAGATTTTAATGTGTGTTGTTTCACGCCGTGAGGCTGTTTCTATGGTAAAATATGTTAAGGAAGCCGATGAGCGGGCATTTGTGATTGTTGCTGATGCCAGAGAGGTGTTAGGGGAAGGTTTTAGCATCGGTGATTAGCATGCTAAACGGAATCTGTGCAATTTACACAAAAGATTTTTGAATTATTTAGGTATTTTGAATATGGTGTTTTTGATAAAGATAGTGTATAGTATCAGTTAGATGTTTGTGACAATATTATATCCTAGGAGGAATTTCAAATGGCAAGTTTATCTTTAAAAAACATCAATAAAGTATATCCAAACGGCTTTCACGCTGTTAAGGACTTTAACTTAGAGATTGAAGACAAAGAGTTTATTATTTTCGTAGGACCATCCGGATGTGGTAAATCTACTACACTTCGTATGATTGCCGGCTTGGAAGAGATTTCCAGTGGTGAGTTGTGGATTGGTGATAAATTGGTGAACGACGTTGAGCCAAAAGACAGAGATATCGCGATGGTATTCCAGAACTACGCTTTGTATCCACATATGTCCGTATATGACAATATGGCATTTGGTTTGAAACTGAGAAAAGTTGCAAAAGACCAGATTGACCGCCTTGTACATGAAGCAGCTAAAATCCTTGATATCGAGCACTTGCTTGATCGTAAACCAAAGGCTTTGTCCGGTGGTCAGAGACAGCGTGTTGCTATGGGACGTGCAATCGTACGTGATCCTAAAGTATTCCTGATGGATGAGCCGCTTTCTAACTTGGATGCAAAACTCCGTGTACAGATGCGTATCGAGATTTCTAAATTGCATCAGAGACTGGAAACAACAATTATCTACGTAACACATGACCAGACAGAGGCTTTGACACTGGGTACTCGTATCGTTGTTATGAAAGATGGTGTTGTGCAGCAGGTTGATTCTCCACTTGATTTGTATATGAGACCAAACAACTTGTTTGTT
>ENA-UOJO01004514-UOJO01004514.1-human-gut-metagenome-genome-assembly--contig:-P57-NODE-4514-length-11899-cov-9.103343_pt1 | contig 11899 bp, 9 predicted proteins | sample MGYA00242351_ERZ723898 | MGnify/ENA metagenome assembly ERZ723898 | reverse complement strand
TTGTCCAAATTACGAAAAAACTCCCGCTTTCGCTCCTCGAAAGCGGGGTTCTTTGACAAGTTGAGAAGTCCTTCCGGTTTCCCGGAAGGACTTCCTTTGCTCTGAGCGGTATTTCGTTGTTGTCCTTGTGCGTGTTCGCCTTTCGGCTACGGGCCTTTGTTTTGAAGAAAGAAAAGAAAAAGAGAAGAAAGAGAGGATTGGGTAAATCCTTAATTATGAGTATAGGGGTTAATCGTGTCTGAACTGTGAACGGCAGGAAAAGGAATTGTGAACATTTCGCTGTCGCGCTGCGAATAATGCAGATTTCCACATGGAATAATTATGCCAGATCAAAGAGAAAAACAAAAAAATGAAAATCACCACTTGACAAATCCCGACTTTATGCTATAATAACGGAGCGCTCTTGAGAAAGAGACTTGCTGCTGTAGCTCAGTCGGTAGAGCGCGTCATTGGTAATGACGAGGTCGGCAGTTCGAATCTGCCCAGCAGCTCCAAAAATCGGTTTATCCCATTGGGATAGACCGATTTTTCTTTTTTGGTAAAATAAATATGCTGAGGCTTCCAACAAAATATTTCACAGATAGGATCCAACACAGCGAATAGTCGGATTGCTTATTGTTAAGGCCTGTCAGCGCAGACTGCGCACATACTCCGACGGCGTCATACCTGTAACAGTCCTGAACTGGCGGGAAAAGTGCTGCTGGCTCGAAAAGCCAAGTTTTTTTGCAATCTCGCCCATAGACAGCGTTCCACTGCGCAGGAGGAGTTTACTTTCCTCTGCGCGGATTTTTGCAATGTATGTGCCAGGAGTCATGCCAAGCTGCGAACGGAACAGGCGATGAAGATACGTTGTGCTGATGTGCGCCTCGTCTGCCAATGCCTGCAGACTAAGCTTTTCTCCAGCACGGGCAGAAACAATCTGGATTAGCTTATCGACAATGCGCTGCTCGGCATGGCTGGTCGCGGGCAGACGCTGCGCGGAGCAGACTGGCAGTTGTTTATCTGTGTTGCGCAGCATATCCGCCAGCAGCAACTTCAGCAGGCTTTCTACACAGTCATATGCGTAACTTTCTGCATTGTGTGCGTTCAGCATCTGCTGCACCAGACTGATCTGCCGGGCAGACAGGGTGATTGCTCGGCCGGTCAGTTGCGAACAGGGAAGGACTGCTGCTCGAAACGATACGGTTAGGAAGCTGACCGGCAAATCGGCGTACTGCATGTGCCAGACGTTCTGACCGATCAGCATCAGCTGCTGCTGCTGCAGAAGTATGTCGGCGCCGCCTGCCAGATTGTGCAGTTCACCGCGGTCAACGTAGACCAGTTCAAACGCCTCATGCTGCTCACCTCGAAAATAAAAATCACTGGCGCATTCCTGATAAAAAAACGTGTAAAGCTGCTCCAGTTTCAGTTCACTTGCCGCGCCGGAAAACTCCTCCGCCGGATGGCATGCGAGAAGCTGCAAACGTCCCGGCTGATGCGTGCGGCAGCTAATCTCGCAGCCGTTTCCGAGTGCAGCGATGGAAAACCGAATACCTGGGCGCAGCATAAGTACTCGATCGAGGTAATAAACGCTTTGCATGTCCCCCTCATAGATCACCAGCAGAGGCATTCCGGAAACATAGTCCAGAACGACCGGATCGTCCGTGCGCATTTCTTTGACCATATCGCCTGGATGGATCTGCCAGCGCTCCACACTGGGAGGTAGTTGTTCCGGATTTGCGGAAAGAATCTCGCCGAACGTCTGTACCTGCGCGGCAGAAAGATTTTTGATCTGCAATGCAATCGCCTCCCTTGCTCTTTTATCATAATTTTGCGACATATGCAACTACTTTTTCAAATTCTGCCTGAATTTTATCAGATTCTGCACAAAACGAGGAAATCTATTGTCTTCCGGAGTTGGGGAGGATAAGATAAAACAAAACGGATGAAAAGGAGTTATAGCATGAACAAAGCGCTGTTCGAGGTCCTGTGCAGTTTCTGCCTGGACGCGGAGCCTGTTTCCTGCGTGCCGTATGGCTGCGGCCATATCAACGAGACATATTTGACTGTGACGGCCAGCGGCCGACGCTATATCCTGCAAAAAATCAATCATCATACGTTCCGCGATGTGGCTGGCCTGATGGAAAATGTTACATCCGTCACAGACTTTCTGCACACAAAAGCAGAAGACCCGCGCAGCGTTTTGACGCTGGTCAAGACGACTGACGGCGCAAGCTATCTGCATGCGCAGGAAGAGTACTGGCGCGCATATGACTTTGTTGAGAGTAGCATCTGCCTCCAGCAGCCCGAGACGGACGAGGACTTTTACCAAAGTGCCGTCGGCTTCGGTACGTTTCAGCAGCTTCTGAGCGATTTTCCAGCGGAGAAGCTGCATGATACAATTCCCAATTTCCACAATACACCGGATCGTTACCGCGCGTTTCTTGAGACATTGGAACGCGACCCCATGCACCGGGCGGCGCAGGTTCAGCCTGAAATTGAATTTGCGCTTGCCCGGCAGGCTGAAATGGCCGCGCTGCAAACTGCGCTGAAGTCCGGTGAACTGCCGCTGCGTGTGACGCACAATGATACAAAGCTGAACAACGTTCTGCTGGATGCGAAAACGCGCCGGGCGCTGTGCGTCATTGATCTCGATACGGTCATGCCCGGTTCCAGCCTCTATGATTTCGGCGATTCCATCCGATTTGGCGCGGCAACTGCCGCAGAGGATGAGCGCGACCTCTCTAAAATGGAAATGAACCTTGCGCGTTTCCGGGTCTTTACACGCGGCTATGTCTGCGCTTGCCCGGGGCTGACAGAAAAGGAATTGGAATTACTTCCGCTTGGCGCGAAGACCATGACAATGGAATGCGGTGTCCGCTTCCTGACGGACTATCTCGACGGCGACCACTATTTTGCCGTCCACCGCGACGGCCAGAACCTTGACCGTGCCCGCACCCAGTTCAAGCTGGTCGCGGACATGGAGAAAAAGTGGAACGAAATGCAGAAAATCGTTGCTGAAGAAGCAAAAAAGGAGAAATAAAGGAGAAATAAATTATGCTGCACCTGAATATCATCAAAGTAAAGACCCCGGAAGAAATGGGCAAGGCCGCTGCCGATGAATTTGAAGCCGTCATCCATGCCAAGCCCGCCTGCGTCATCGGTCTTGCCACCGGCTCGACCCCGCTGCCGCTGTATCGTGAGTTGATCGCCCGCGAACAGGCCGGGCTGATCGATTTCAGCCGTGTGCGCTCGGCCAATCTTGACGAGTACAAGGGCCTTGCACCCGACCATCCGCAGAGTTACCGCCGGTTCATGCAGGAAAATCTGTTTGACCATATTTCCATCAAGCCTGAGAACACCATCGTTCCCGACGGCCTTGCCGCCGATATCCCTGCCATGTGCGAGGCGTATGAGCGCAAGATCGAAGACTGGGGCGGCGTGGATATCCAACTGCTCGGCATCGGCCACGACGGCCACATCGGCTTCAACGAGCCGTGCGACCATTTCCCCGTCATGACCCATGAGGTTCAGCTGACGGACATGACCCGCGAGGCGAACAAGCGCTTCTTTAATTCTATCGACGAGGTTCCGACCGCCGCCATCACCATGGGCGTCGGTACAGTTATGGCCGCGAAAAAGATCGTCATGGTCATCACGGGTGCGGATAAGGCCGACATTCTCTATAAGGTCTTCTTCGGGCCGGTCACGCCGGAGGTTCCTGGCTCCATCTTGCAGTTCCATCCCGATGTGACGCTCATCTGCGACGAGGCAGCGGCAGCCAGAATGCCGCAGTAAGGACGGCTATGCAGTATTTAGGCATTGAATATCAGATCAAAAACCTGCCTGCGCTGGATCGTGCGTTCATTCCCTTCGGCGTCTGGGCCAGCGCATATGAAAAAGGCGCGGAACGCCCGTTCAAAATTGCCGTCGAGCGCGAAAACGGTCTTGTGACCGTATACGAGACAAAGCTGCGCAGCCCGGAATTCGCCGAGGCGAACTACCGCTATGCCGAGCGCTGCGTCAAGATGCTCCTGTGGAGCGTCGGCGGCTGGCGCGTGTACCTCTGCGGCGACGATGCGATCGCAAAGCGCATGCAGGATGCGTACCGCGCGGGCGGAACGCGTGAGTTCGACGTCGGCTTCATGCAGGACGTGTACGAGCGCCCGTTTGAGATCGTCCTCACGGACGAGGCGGGCTTCCCGCAGGCGCACGAGCAGACCAGAAAGGTCGGTGGCCATACGAACGGCTGCCGCATCGGCTTTGACGCGGGCGGCTCCGACCGCAAGGTCTCCGCTGTCATAGACGGCGAAACGGTCTACTCCGAGGAGGTCGTCTGGCATCCCAAGACGAGCGAGGACCCGCAGTACCAGTATGACGGCATCGTCGCCGCGTTCAAAACGGCAGCGTCCAAAATGCCCCGGGTGGACGGCATCGGCGTTTCCTCCGCAGGCGTGTTCATCGGCAACGCGCCGATGGTGTCCTCCATTTTTATCAGGGTCCCGCGTTCACGCCGCGAAGAGGTCAAGACGGTCTACGACCGCGCAGCTAAAGAAATCGGCGACGTTCCCATCGTTGTTGCAAATGACGGTGACGTGTCGGCACTGGCAGGTTCGATGAGCCTTGGCGAAGGCGCGGTCATGGGGCTTGCCATGGGCACGAGCGAAGCAGTCGGCTATGTTAATGCCGAAAGCAACCTCCTCGGCTGGTTCAGCGAACTTGCCTTCGCTCCGGTTGATCTGAACGAGAACGCGATGCGTGATGAGTGGTCGGGGGATATCGGCGTCGGCTGCAAATATTTCTCACAGGATGCGGTTTCCAAGCTGGCACCCGCCGCAGGAATCGCGCTGTCCGAAACCCTCACACCGGCTGAGAAACTCAAGGAAGTGCAGAAATTGGCGGAGCAGGGACTTCCGTATGCGTTGGAGATTTTCAAGTCTATTGGCGTGTACCTCGGCCATACGATGTGTTTGTATGAACGCTTCTATGATATTCGCAATCTGATCGTTCTGGGCCGCGTGGCATCCGGCGTAGGCGGAGATTTGATCGTCGCCGAGTGCCAGCGGGTGCTGAAGGAGGAATATCCAGACTTGGCGCAGAAAATCCGCGTTATGCTGCCGGATGAAAACTTCCGCCGCGTTGGTCAGTCCATGGCTGCAGCCAGTCTGCCGGAGGTGTGAGCATGCTGTTCAAAAATGCGAATATTTTTGTAGACGGTCGTTTCCAGCACGGATCATTCCGTGTGGAAAATGGAAGATTCTCCGAGATTTTGTCTGCAGTCCCGGAAGAGGACGGCGTTGATCTGGAAAATCAGTATGTGATTCCGGGACTTATCGACGTGCATAACCACGGCAATTCCGGTGCAGATTTTTCAGACGGCGATTATGCCAGCCTCGTCAAAATGGCACGCTATCTTGCAAAAAATGGCGTGACCAGCTTTGCTCCCGCGTCCATGACGCTGCCCTATGATGTGTTGGAAGCAGCATACAAAACAGCTGTCCGACTCAAAAACAAGCAACCGGCGGATTGTGCCCGTCTCATGGGTATCCAGATGGAAGGCCCCTTTTTCTCTGAAAAGAAAAAGGGCGCGCAGAACGGCGCATATCTGCGAAACCCGGATTTCGGCGCGTTCCATCATCTCTATGAAGCTGCCGAGGGATTGCTCCGCATTGTGGATGTAGCAGCGGAACTTCCCGGTGCGGTAGAGTTTACCGAAAAGGCGTCCAGACTCTGCACGGTCTCCATCGCGCACACCGATTGCACCTATGAAGAAGCCTCTGCTGTTTTTGATGCAGGTGCAAGTCATCTGACGCATTTATATAACGCCATGCCCGGCATCCATCATCGCAAGCCTGGCCCTATCGGCGCAGGCTCAGAACGGGAAAATGTTGTCGCGGAACTGATCTGTGATGGTCAGCACATCCATCCAAGCGCTGTACGCATGGCATTCAAGCTGTTCCCCGGTAGAATTTGCCTCATTTCCGATGCGCTGCGCTGCTGTGGCATGCCGGATGGCCAGTATACCCTAGGCGGACAGGATGTATTCCTGCAAAACTGTGTTGCAAGACTTGCCGACGGTACGATTGCAGGATCAGCCACGAATTTGTATGACTGCATGCGAAAGGCCGTGGAATTCGGCATTCCGAAGGAGCAGGCGATCCTCTCCGCGACAAGCGTTCCTGCAAAGGAACTTGGGCAGGAGGCAGAGATTGGCGAAATCAGTTCTGGTAAACTGGCCGATTTTGTTGTCTGCGATGAGGAATTGAACCGAAAGCATGTTTATCTCTCTGGCACTCAGCTGGATTCGTAAATATCGTTGCATGTTCAAACAGACACCCCGCATGCGTTGGCATGCGGGGTGTTGTCGTGCTATTATGCGGCCTTACGGCAGTGTTCGGATGCAGTCCTTCAGGATCTGCATGAATGCTTCGCGGTCAAGCTTCAGCAGAACAAGTGCATTTTTCTTTCCAAATTTCTTGTCGCTCTGCAGATCGGTAACAGTTTTGCCAAGTGTGATCTCAGCCTGTGTTTCTACAAAGACGCCCGCCATTTGGCCCTCGAACAATTCTGGGTGGGCAAGGTACATAATAGGGCAGGAATCATGCTGTGCAACGCCGGTGAGTCCGACGGTCTGTACTGCACTCCATGCACAGGCGAACAATTCTCGCACCAGCTTGCCGCAGCGGTTGCCATAGGCGGCCATCTCATCCCAGTCTGCAGGGCGCAATTCGGCCTGCATGGTGACATCCAGACCGCACATGACGAGAGGTACGCCAGATTTGAACACGATCTGCGCCGCATCTGGGTCATCGTAGATGTTGAATTCCGCTGCGGGTGTCACATTGCCGCCAACAGCTGCACCGCCCATCAGTGCAATGGAGTGCAGCAGCTGTTTTAGTTCTGGATACTTTGTCAATGCGATTGCTACGTTTGTCAGCGGTCCGGTCGCAACCAGACGCAATTCGCCCGGCATGCGCTTCGCTGTTGCATAAAGCGCGTCCCATGCGAATGTTGACTCTGGCGCCGTGTCTGGCAGCGGTAACTCGACGTCTCCAAGACCGTTTTCCCCGTGGAATTTGCCCGCCACATGCGGTTCGCGCATGAGCGGACGCTCCGCGCCGGGATAAACCGGATAATCGGCTCCCAGCAGATGCACTACACGCCTTGTGTTTGGGAAGGTATTGTATAATGGACTGTTGCCAGCCACAGCGGATAGACCGATGACCGAAAGTTCCGGCAGCGCATGCGCTAGCATGATTGCGACGGAATCGTCCGTGCCGGTATCGCAGTCAATCCAGACGGGAATCTGTTTATTTGTCATGTCCCTGCCTCCCCGTAGAATTTGATGGCTTCAACCAGAAGATCGGCGAAGCGATCCCGGTCAACACCCATCAGCACATCCGCATTCGGCGCGTGCCCAGAGAAGCCGAGCAAATCGCCCACGGTCGTGCCACGGCAATATTCGCCTGCTGTCTCAATCTGCACATACATGGGGCGGATGGTGAAAATTTCGGGATGAATGAGCGCCATGACCGCGCACGGGTCGTGCATCGGCGCGCCTGCATAACCAATGGAACGGTGGAACTTGTAGAAGAACTCCAACCACTGTGCAACGATGTCGCTGACCGGATTGCAGAGCGCGCGGACACGTTCAAAATCTTCCGGCAGAATGAGCGCCTTTTCTGTCACATCCAATCCGGCCATTGTGATGGGCACGCCAGACGTGAACACGATTTTAGCTGCCTCGGGATCTACGAGAATGTTGAACTCCGCTGCGGGCGTCCAGTTGCCGGTAGCAATGCCACCGCCCATGAGGGAAATGCGAGCAATCTTGGATTTCAGTTCCGGGTGGGCCAGCAGCAGCGCCGCAACATTCGTTTGCGGACCGGTTGCCACGATAGTGACAGGTTCCGGAGATTCACGCAGCACCTTCGCCATCAGTTCCGGCGCAGAAAATGCGGACGGTTCAAACGCAGGTTCCGGCAGGGCAGGGCCGTCCAGTCCCGACTCGCCGTGAACGGATGGTGCGTTCATCACGTCATTTAAAAGCGGATGCGGGCAACCCTTTCCGACCGGTGCATGCAGACCAATCAACGTGCAGACACGCAGTGCATTATAGGTTGTTTTTTCGATCGTCTGGTTGCCGCAGCAGGACGTTACAGCAAGAATTTCAAGTTTACGGCTGGCTCGTGCCAGAACCCACGCAATGGCATCGTCATGACCGGGATCGCCGTCGAGAATGATGGGGATTTTCTTAAATTCAGACATAGAGGTTCCTCACTTGAGTGCGGCAGCCGAGTGCAGCTTCTTCGCACGGCTGCGCCGCACGAGAGAGAAGATTACAAGGCCGATGATGGTAACGGCATAGGGGATGGGGGAGGCGAGGTTTGAGTCGAGGCCGACGGCGGAGAACTTGATGCCCAGCGCCTGCGCAAAGCCGAACACGAGCGAGGACAACATGCCGCCGAGGCATTCGCCGCCGCCCATAGCTTGCGCCGCCAGCGCAATAAAGCCGCGTCCTGCAACCATGTCAAGTGACCAACCAGCCGCATAGTACATTGACATGAACGCACCGCCAAAGCCGCACATTAGGCCCGAGAAGCCAATAGCGATGTACTTGATCTTGAGTACAGACACACCGACGGAACTTGCTGCGTTCGGATTTTCGCCGACTGCGCGGATATTGAGGCCAAGGCTCGTTTTATACAGCATCATGCTCGTGAGCGCACAGCAGATGAACGCCACCCACGTCAGCAGATTGTGGCCCGAAATGATGCCGCCCAAGAATGGAATCTTGTCGATCAGTGGGATATTGATGTTCGGAATCAGCAGATTCGAGGTGATCAAACCTGTGGAGGACGCCATGGATGTGCCTTCAGTCAGATTCGTAATGACCTTGCATAAGAACAGTGTACCGCCGGAGCCCATCATGTTGATGGCGATGCCGACAAGGGTAATGTCGGTCTTAAGCTGGAAGGCGAAGAAGCCCATCATCAGGCTCATCAGCACGCCGATGGCCAGCGCAGCAAGCAAGCCCCAGAGCCAGCTATGTGCGTAATAGGAGACAAGTGAGCCAGTTAACGCAGAGAACATCATCAATCCTTCCAGACCGATATTGCAGAAGCCTGCCTTTTCGACCACAATCGCGGCCAGCGTCGCAAACAGGATCGGCGCGGAAATGCGGATGATGGAGAAAAAGAACTCCGGTGTCAGCAACATCTTCAGAAAATCAAGCATGCTCTGCACCTCCTTTCTGCTCTTCCAGTGCGGCCTTTGCAGCAAGTTCTTCCTGCGCTGTCTTGACGACAAGCTTCTGACGGTATTTTGACAGGAACTGCTCGGCAGCGAAGAACAGGAAAATGACACCCTGAATGATATCGATCAGCTGAGACGGCACATTTGCATACGTCGCCATCAGTTCACAGCCCTTTGTAAGATACGCCATAAAGAATGCAGCGAACGGCACGAACCACGGGTTGTTGCCAGCCAGAATCGCAATCGTGATGCCTGTCCAGCCGTAGCCAGGAAGCGAACTCCATGAGAATGTCGGGTAACGACCCAGCATCTCAATGCCGCCGCCCATACCGGCCAAAAATCCACCCAGCACCTGCGACAGCACGATCACGGTCGCAACCTTCATACCAGAGTATTTGGCAAATGCCTGATTGATGCCAATCATGCGGATGGTGTAGCCCCAGCGGGTGTTGAACATGAAAAGACCAACCAACACGACACAGGCAATGGCAATCACAAAGCCCCATGAAAGCTTCGAGCCATTGTCAACCAGCGGTGCAATCTTAGAGGTTTCCAGAAACTCATACGACTGGATCTGGCCCTTTGTCTTGTCGGCAAGATAAGTGTTCATCAAATACTTGATGAGATACATAATGATGTAATTGAGCATCAGTGAGCATACCATCTCGCTTACATCCAGCTTGGTTTTCAGCAGCGCAGGCAGAAGCATGATCGCTGCCACTGCCAGTGCACCGGCCAGAACGCCCACAACCGGGTGAATGAAAGACGCCATCGGCACATAGACCGCGACCATGGCGGTTGTAAACGCGCCGAGCATGATACCACCCTCAGAACCGAGGTTAAACTGGTTGGCGGAGAACATGACGCAGACGGACAGGCCCGTGAAGATAATGGGAATCATCGAGGCCAGAATGTCGGTCAGGCGCTTGAAGTCAAAGGTGGTGCCACTCCGACCCATGCGGAACAGCGGGCCGACGAGCAGCTGCTTGAGTGCGTCGCCAGTGGCGGAAAGCTTTGCTGCAAAGCTGTTTCCGTCTGCAGACAGGAAGATCAGCAGCATCGCCACAAGGATCGCAATCAAAATGGCGAGCAGGCCGCGGGTCACAGAGAACAAAATCTGACGTTTCTTAGTCATGGCAAACCCTCCTGATTTCCTCTTCACTCTGGGTCTTGAGACCGAGCATATATTCGCCCATTACATCGTCGGTGAGGGTGGAGGTGTCCTCAAAATACGCGGCGATCTTGCCGCCATGCATGACGATCAGACTGTCGGATAACTCCATGACCTCCGCCAGATCTGCCGAGATCAGCAGCACCGCAATGCCGGAGCGTGACAACTCAACGAGTTTTTTGCGGATGAACTCCGTCGCGCCGACGTCAATGCCTCGTGTCGGCTGGTCTGCAAGAATGAGAACCGGATTGCCGGAGAACTCACGCGCCACGACGACCTTTTGGATATTACCGCCCGAGAGCATGCCGACCTGCTGCTTGCGGGACTTGCACAAAACGGCATAGTCCTCAATCAGTTTGTCCGCTTCGTCGTGAATGGCTTTCATGTTAAAAAGCGGCCCATGGTTCAGACGCTTTTCTGCCGAGCGGTCAGAAATCAGGTTTTCCTCAATAGAGGCACTGCCTGCAATGCCGTAGAGCATGCGGTCCTCCGGAATGAGCGCGACACCGCGGTCACGCAGCTTCTGCTGCGAGAGGCCGAGGATGCTCTCCGAGCCAAGTGTGACGCTACCTGCGTTCGGCGTCAGGAAGCCAAAGAGCATATCGACCAGTTCTTTCTGGCCATTACCCTCGACACCTGCAACGCCGAGAATTTCGCCCCGGCGCACATCGAAGGATATCTTATCGAGCATCTTTTTGTGCCATTCATTGACGTATTCGACATCGCGTACACGAAGCACAACATCCGACGGATTCGCCTTATCCTTCTGCACGTTCAGAATGACATCACGGCCGACCATCAGACGCGAAATTTCTTCCTTCGTTACATCGCAAGTATTGTAAACACCCATTGAGCGCCCACCGCGCATGATTGTCAGCCGGTCGGTGATCTCCATGATTTCGTTCAGCTTGTGCGAAATAAAGACGATAGTATAGCCCTGCTCTTTTAGATGCCGCAATTCCTTGAACAACTCGACTGTCTCCTGCGTGGTCAGAACCGCCGTCGGTTCGTCCAGAATCAGGATCTTCGCTCCGCGCACAAGTGCCTTGAGGATCTCGACCTTCTGCTTCATGCCGACCGGGATGTCCATGACTTTGGCCTCCGGCTCGACGTGCAGGTTGTATTTTTCCGCGTATTCCTTCGTAATAGCAACGGCCTTCGCGTGGTCGATGAACAGACCCTTGCGCGGGGCCATGCCGAGCACCATGTTTTCCGCGACGGTCAGGCTCGGTACAAGCATGAAATGTTGATGCACCATGCCGATCCCGTGGGAAATGGCGACGGTGGGGGACGAGAGTGTCAGCTTTTCGCCGTGCACCCAAATTTCGCCGCTCGTCGGTTGCTCCAGACCGAACAGCATCTTCATAAGCGTAGACTTTCCAGCGCCGTTTTCGCCCATCAGTGCATGAATTTCGCCTCTTCGGAGGTTAAAATCCACGCCCTGATTGGCCGCGACGCCGTTGGGATACACCTTCGTGATCCCTTTCATCTGGA
>ENA-UOJO01004510-UOJO01004510.1-human-gut-metagenome-genome-assembly--contig:-P57-NODE-4510-length-11906-cov-9.210278_pt1 | contig 11906 bp, 15 predicted proteins | sample MGYA00242351_ERZ723898 | MGnify/ENA metagenome assembly ERZ723898 | reverse complement strand
GAAGAAATTATGCTGACCAATCTCAAAATGCAGCAAATTGAAATGGAACACAAACAAAATGAAGATATGGCCATCGTCGTGAATGATCTTCGCTCCTTACGCCATGATATGAACAATCATATGTCGGTCCTTCAGGGGCTTCTGTCCATGCAGGAATATGATGATGCAAAAAATTATCTTTCCACAATTACAGAAGAACTAGTCGTTGCAAACAGTTTTATTTTCACAGATAATAAAGTGCTTTCTGTCATGCTCAATAATAAAATCAGTAAGGCCCATCAATTGGGGATCACCTTCGATACAGAGCTTTTAACAAGCGCTACCCCGTTTTCCGACAGTGACCTCTGCGCTGTTGTCGGTAATATTCTCGAGAATGCCATTGAAGCTTCCTCAAAACATGAAGATCCTTACATTCACTTTATGATGAAAAAAACAGATAAGCAGTTTGTTATCGAATGTCAGAACAACTATGTTGTTGCCCCTGTTTTTGAAAAGGGTAACTTAGTTACAACTAAATCAGATAAATCCTACCATGGAATTGGTACGAAAACCATTCGATCCATCGTGGATAGTTATCATGGAATTACTACATTTACCGCAGATGATTTGTTCAGTGTAAAAATTGTTGTTTTATACTAATTATGCTCGTTTTATAAAATTCTTTAAATTTTCATATTCCTCCAAACTCACATCAATTTTCGTGTTGGGTTTTCCACAAAGCCAAATACACGATTGATTTGGAAGTCTCACCATCTGAACCGCCACATCTACCACTTTGTTTGCTATTGCTTTCTTAAATCTCATATTATTCATTATACATTCTCCTATTTACAAATTCTACTTTGCTCCAAAATAACGGAGCATCACATCCTTACGATAAGTTCTTCCAACGGGCATTTGCATGCCATTTTTTAGCATTACAACATTATTTTCAATTGTATTAATGTAGTCCATATTTACGACTTCGCTTTGGTTTACTCTTAAAAATCCCGCCCCTACACGCTCATATAATGCTTTTATCGGTTCGTATACACAATACTCTCTCTGTGGTGTTACTACCATACTTTTATATTGCTGCCTTTGTATATAAATAATATTTTTGCAAATTATTTTTTTCTTCAAATTTTCATCGATAACTGTTATTTCCGGTTCTTTTACACTTTGTTTTAGTGCCATAACCTGTAAAATTGATCTGCGAAGCACCCGTTCCATACGATTTATTTCATATGGTTTTACTAAATACCCCATGGCATCTATATCAAATGCTTCTTCCATAAATTCCCGGTGCCCCGTCACAAAAGATATTACCATTTGGGGATACTGACGCGACAATTGTGATGCAATTTCAATTCCTGACTCGTTTCCTAAATCAATATCCATAAACAAAATATCCAGTTCCTTATCTCTTAAGTATTTCTTTAATTGTGCACCACTGGAAAATCCGTGGTACTCCAAATCCATATCGTTTTTAGCAGCTATTTCTTTTAAAAATAATCCGTTTACCTTAATTTGATATATTTCGTCATCACATAAACCTATCTGATACGTCATATCATGCACTTCCTTTCTATACTACAAAGACAGCATCTACATCTTCTTCCCTCTGCAACTTTCTGCTTTCAAACAATAAACATAAACACTGACTTTTTTTAAAATACTTTTCAAAAAAAGTAATAATATCCTCCTGTTGTTCTACATTAAACTCCCCTAATAAATCCTTTCCCACCAAGCATTCGCTTTTCTTCACATACGCTGCAATGGATCTCACTTTAATTTTCTCAAGCTTATTCAGTTCATTGATAGGTTTGTCCAATATTCGATCCATTCCAATCTGTTGAAATAGTGTTGTAAATTCTTGTATTGTATCATTTTCATACACTCCCGTAACCATTGTATAGAAAACCAAATAATTCCGTACACATAAATCAGAATCTATTTTATCTATATCAATTACATCTACCTTCTTTTTCTGTTCTTTAAAATAATGAATAACCAGATCCATTAACGCTTGTTTTTGTTCTGCATCTTTACAAACAATATATATGATGCCTTTATTATTGATATCCAGCACACAATTATCATACTGATTTTTCTTTCCCATTAATTCTACTCTGATAACTTCGTTACCTCCTTTATTCATTTGTACACACTTCACGGTCCAAAAACAAAGCAATACTTTGTGCAACTAACGCAAAAGCCTGTATCAAAACTATTTTCTGAAAAAAAACAATGTTTAAAAATATATAAACAAGGCATGATACAAAAATAAATACAGATATGAACAAATAAATTGCAAATGCAGGCTTCTTTCATTCTTTCATTTTCTTTCCAATCGAAATCATATATTTCTACTAATCTTTCTGCAGCACCTCTATATATCTCCATATTTTCATTCCCAACACATTCAATTTTTTAACACCTTATAAATACATACTATATGAATTCTCTTCCAAAGATAAAGGATTTCTGCTCATATCACAAAATATCTATATTTTTTGTATCCTGTATGTAAAATAATCAGGAAAATATGCAAAATAAAAGAGCGTATTCATTCGAATACACCCTTTATCCAATTATTTTCCAAAATATGTTTCCATTACAGACTTTCGATACGTCCTGCCAATAGCCATTTCCATTCCATTTTTAAGATAGACTGTATTTCCTCTAATTCCAGCTATTAAAGAAATACGAACAACTTCCCCCTGATTTATTCTCACAAAAGAATTTCCTATGCGTTGACACAATGAACTAATCGGCTCATATATTTGATAATTTCTATTTTTGGTTTTAATAATACTCTTGGTTAATTGTCTTTGTATATATAAAATATCTCTGCAATCTATTTTTTTCTTAATATTTTCTTCGGTAATAACAATCTCATGAACTTCCTGATCATGTGCATTCTTCTCCAGCTGTGTTATTACCTTTTTCATGACATTTTCCATTTTTTTAATATCATATGGTTTTACCAGATACCCAACTGCATCCACTTCAAATGCTTCTACCGCAAATTCCCTATGTCCTGTTACAAAAACAGTAATAATATGCGAATACTTTCTTGCAATCCAAGTTGCAATTTCTATTCCCGTTTCCTCTCCCAAATCAATATCTAAAAACAAAGCATCCAGATTATTTGTCTCTAAATAATTTCTTAACTGCTTTCCTGACGTAAATTCATGATATTCCAAATCATACTTATTCTTTGATGCAATTTCTTTTAAAAATAATGTATTTACTTTCAACTGATAATTTTCGTCATCACATAATCCTATTTGATAAGGCATTTCTAACTTTCCTTCCGGTAATTCTAATTTATTCAAATTTTTTCATATACAAATTTTACCATTTTAGACTAATAATTTAAAGCAGTAGATACTATTTTTTAATTTTTTAATTAAGTACCTACTGCCTGCATACAAATGAATCAACAACTAATTTTTTTTCTTCAATATATATATCCAAAGTCTTAATTTGACTTTTATTCAATACATCCATCTCCAAAAGTTTGACATTAGGTTTTTCCCCATACTTTCCAACTAAACTTTCGAAATTCTGCGGACTTTCTGTCAAAACCACGGATGAATATTTATCTAATAATTCAGGGATAAGCGCATCTCCAATGCTGCTACACGCTCCCACTACAACAACTGTTTTACCCCTTTTTGAACAACTTATTGAAAGACAATTTTCTGATACCATAACTTACAACTCCCCGTCGATAAAATCTTGCGCAGATCAGCGCCACAATCACCACTTCCAACATCTGAATTCCTGCATTTTCAGCAACTTCTGCCCAGGTTAAATGAATCAAATCATTTGTGACAACAGAAACAATTGGTGAGAAGAACGGTGCCATCGAAAATACCCTAGCCCAAATTCCAGTAAATCCATTCATAACTGCCATACTCAAAAAATATGCCAACAACACGATCAGCGCCACCGGAAACATTAACTGTGTGGAATCCTGTGCATTATTTGCATATGAAGATAATGCTGCAAACGCAAATGCATACATCATAAATCCACTAATCAAAGCTGCGATCAACAACACATATGTCTGCGGTGGCATTTCTCCAAGCGTTACAAAAACTGGATTCGAAGGCATTTCCAGGATATTTGCCAAAAGCAGATAATATCCTACCCACACAGTTACCTGAAGTATAACTCCCAATAAATAACCGGTAACTTTTCCAACCAGTAACTGTAATGGTTTAACATAACATAACAAAGTCTCTATAATTCTTCCGCTTTTTTCCTCAACAACAGAATTTGCAATACTTGATCCATAAATTAGAATCATCAGAAACAATATTGCCACAATTGAAATCTGCAAAAGAAATGTTGCATCATGCTCCGATAATGTGACGCTTCCCTGTCCTGATATATTTGCTGTTGTTCCATAAATCGCACCGATAATTTTATCTATTTGCGTTGATAAGAATACACATACTAACCCCAATACCGAAATCAGACAAAACCAATTCGAGGTAACAACCTGTTTAAATGTAAACCATATTACTTTTCCTGTTTTATTATTCATTGTCTGCCAACTCCTTTATAAAGATTTCCTGCAGCGACGTTTTTCTACTACGTATTCCCTGCAACTCAATACCGCTCTCAAGAATACGTGCATATAGATGCTGTAATTTATTCCGGTCATTAAACTGCACATCAAAACTCATATTTTCACGGCTTTCCAACTTCAACCCGCTTTCTGCAATCAATTCTGTGATATCCGCACTCGTAACAATATTCATAACATCCTCTCTCGAATATTTGTTTATTAGCCCTTGTACGGTATTGTTTTCTACAACATTTCCTTTATTAAGCATAACGATTCGATCGCACATTTCTTCTACATCTTCCATGCGGTGGCTGCTAAAAAGAATCGTTGCACCTGACTTCTTTAAATCAAGAACCGTACTTTTAAAAAGCTCAATATTGACCGGGTCTAATCCACTAAACGGCTCGTCCAGAATTACAATCTGCGGCTTATGAAGAATCGCACTGATAAGCTGAATCTTTTGCTTATTTCCTTTGGATAACGTCTTGACCTTTTTATTCAGATAACCCGGAATTTTGAATTCTTCCAAAAGCTTTTTTATTTCAGTGAAGGCTACTTTTTTATCCATACCATTAAGCATCGCAAAATATAATAACTGATCCTTAACTACAGCATTCACATACAATCCTCTCTCCTCTGGTAAATATCCAATGGACACCTTTGCCTTTCGAATATCTATCCCATCAAACGTAATGCTTCCTTCTTCGGGTTCAATGATTCCCATAATACTTTTAATGGTGGTGGTCTTTCCTGCACCATTCCTGCCTAAGATTCCAAGAATCTTCCCATTTTCAGCTTCCAATGAAACATGATTAAGCGCTTTAAAATCACCATATGTTTTTGTCAGATTTTCGATTTTCAGCCCCATATTATAAACTCCTTTGTTCAAGCATTTTCTTGTGTGATTCTATTCTATTCCTCTGTTTTCAAAAAGAAAATGAATTGCTTTTATGATACACATTGCTGTCTCTTTTTTTTCGCTTCGTACAAATAATGAACATTATGTGCAGAATAAAAATTGTATAGAATCAAAAAACCCAGAAAAGAAGAGACAGCAATTTACTATTTCTCCCTTTCCGGGTTTCTCTATTTTGTTTATTCGCCTGGTTGATTCAGTAACGTGATCGATTCCTTTTTCAACAACCGTTTCATCGGTATGTAAGTAATCATGTATCCAATGAGCAAAAGCAGAATTGCGATCAGAATCCAGATTCCCCAATGAATTGAAAAGCATTGAAATCCTTCTGCTTTCGCAATACTGCTAATTTTTTCATTGATCAGTCTTTTTACTCCACAGGACAGTAGCACAGCCAGCACCACAGCACTTCCATTTATAATTGTATTTTCTAGAAGATATATATTGCAAATATCCTTATTACAAATTCCAATTGCTGTGTAAATTCCGATTGTTTTTCGCTCGCCTTTTACATTATTGGTCAGATATGTAATCAACGTAATCGCTATCAAAATAAAAAGTACCATATAAATGCCGAGCCATAATGGAAGCAGATTTTTGGTCACTTCCCCATAACCATATAATTGTTCACAGACCATATCATCTGCGTATATGCCTGATTTTTCCAAGTGTCTTATCGTATTCTTAGGATTCGTTCCCATAGATGTCAGAAAAGCATCACAGGCTGCATAATGAAAATAATCCTGCATCACATTTTGAAATACATCATCTGTGACAATTATATTTCCATAATCATCTTCCAGAGAGTTCTCATCATAAATTCCAACAATAGAAATGTTCTGTCCCATATACTCTGATAAATTTGGAATTTTGGCATACTCTCCTACCACTTTTTTCCCATGCAGATTTGGAATCCGGATTTCTTCCGGAAGATATCCATCATACTCATCTTTTATTTTTTCAGCCATTTCTGATGAAATCAGAACCTCATTTGAGGCCATTGGCATCCTGCCAGACAATAACTTGTAATTTTCCTTCTCCAGGTATTTTACACTACCGAATGTTTCAATCTCATATGCAAAAGAACTTTTGTCGGCTGCCACACTAATATCCGCACCTTGCAGATTGTAATATTTTTCTTCTTTTATTTTCATATCCGAAGTTAAGATTACATACGCATTGCTTTCCGGCAATTTCGCCGAACTGATTCCGACTACGGTATATGTATTCTGCCCGATGCTTACCGCATCTCCGATTGCAACGGTATCGGCAAGTGCATGACTAATTACAATCTCACTTTCATTCTCCGGTGCATTTCCCTCCAATGCGGAAGACAGCAATACCTGCGATGTATCTACATACACTTCCACATCTTCTGTCTCCTCCGTCTCAGGGATTTCAAGGGTCTCCTCTGCATACTCTTTTACAATGGCATCTCCCACCTGCTTTTGTAATAACTGATAAAGCGTTTTCCCGCTCTGCATTTCGCCATAAGAATTTCCTGCATATTTAAAACGGACCGCATCGTATTTTCCCGCCTCAACATAATTCACGACCGACTTATCATAATTATTTCCAGCCACAAGATTTACGGAAAAAAGCATCGTATTGATAACGGCAATCACAAGAATCATTAACGCAAATTTTGTTTTTTTCTTTTTAATATTTGCTATTACTTTTTGACCTATATTCTTTATTCCAAGCAATTTTCCAGTTGCACCTTCACCACTCCAATAAACCTTTTCCCTTTCCTTGTCCTCTATCGGAATCTTTCTGACCGATAAGTCAACCGAAACTTCCTCTCTTCCCTGAAGAAAACACTCCAACTCCTTTTTTATATTGATGTCTTTGAATTTTCCATGTATCTTCTGATTCTCATGTGAAATGGAAATCTCATATGGCTGTTCATATAGCTTTTTTAAGTCACGGTTGTCAATATCCCCCACAACGTTTCCATCTGACAACGTGATAATGCGATCTCCATACTTTTCGGCAGCAACTGCATCATGCGAAATTAAAATAACAAGACAATTTTTTGAAATTTTGTTAAACAAGTTCAAAATATTCTCTGTATTCTTTTGGTCAAGATTTCCCGTAGCCTCATCTGCCAGCAATACTTTCGGCTTTTTGATAATTGCTCTGGCAATCGCAATTCTCTGTCTCTGCCCCGCGCTCAGATCACAGACTTTATGATTTTCATATCCCTGCAATCCCACATAAGCAAGTATATCTTCTATCCGCTTTGCATACTCCGTCTCAGATATTTTCTGAATTTTCAGCGGCATCAACAGGTTGTCTCTTACTGAAATGTCCTCTATTAAGTTATAACTCTGGAAAACTATTCCTATCTGTGTATTTCGATACCAGCTCCATTTGTTATTATCGCCTGCCTGCAATTTCTGATCATCATAATAAACATCTCCACTTGTAGCATAATCCAGGCCGGAAATAATATTCATCAACGTCGTTTTACCACTGCCGCTAATTCCATTAATGAATACAAAACCTCTCTTGCCAAACGCAAGAGTCACATCATTTAACGCCGCTTTATCCTCTTTTGCATTTGGATATATTTTACATATATGTTCAACTTTAATCATTTTTTCCCTCGTTGGATTCGATGCACTGTTTGATGCTCTCCAATATACTCTGATATAATGAATTCGGATTTTTTTCTAAATACTGATTATCATCTTCTGTCCATACTCCAAAATAATTTAACCGGTCACCTTCCCATATAATTTCGCCAAGGCTCCAGTCCGTATCCTGATAATCGATATCGTCCTTGTATTTTTGGAATAATTTTAATTTTTCCTTTCCAATATAAAAGAAATTAAAATTCTTTTTCTGTTCGGTCAATGCCATAATCTCTTTTATATCGTTCTCTTTTAGATCCGTCGTTCCATTCAGATCATTGATAATAAGATACACATAATCTGCATCAAGATTTATCTTTTCCATATCTACATCGGCAATCTTTTCATAATGTAATTCTTTTGGAAAATTGATATCTTCCCCATATAAATACATCTTGAAATCTACCTCATCATTGAGATACGAAACTTCTTCACTATAATCATTTTCATTCTCCGGTAAGTAGGACAAGACCGTCCTGTAAATTGATAAACCAATAATCGCAACAGCCAGCACTGCAACAATTCCACCTATTATTTTTTTCATGATTGTTCTCCTGTTATGCTGTAATTCATATACAAGTTCAACTTTTTTCCTCTTTCCCCTCGTTGGACTCGATGCACTTTTTTACTGCATCTAAAATATCCTGATATAATAAATTGGGATTTTTGTCCAAATAGTTGTTTGTATATTCTGTCCAAAGACCATAATAGTCTATACGGTCTCCATACATAACCACACGGCCGATGCTAAGATCCTCATTCTGAAAATCCAGATCTTCGTTATATTTTTTAAATAATGCAAGTTTTTCTTTCCCGATATAAAAATAATTGAAGTTCTTGTATTTATTTGTTAATTCTATAAGACTTTTCGTATCATCATCTGAAAGTTTTGTCTTTCCACTTAAGTCATTTATGATAAGGTACACATAATCTGCATCTATATTGTCAGCCTCCAAATTTAAATTGTTTACCTTTTCGTATTTGAATTCTTTTGGGAAATTAATGTTATCTCCATACAAATACATTTTAAAATCTATATCCTCATTCAGATATGAAATTTCCTCACTATAATCATTCTCATTTTCCGGCATGTAAGATTGTATGACCCTTGAAGCAGCAAAAACTATTAATAGAATGGCTATTATCGCTACTATTGCACCTGTTATTTTTTTCATTTCCGGTTTTATCCTCTCTGTTATTTCTTTTAAAATTTGAATGTATATTTCCGTTTAGCCTTATTTTTTTTCACATAATCCACACACACATATCCTGGACTACAGTTTTTCTTTTCTGCTGCTCCAAATCTTGCTTCATAATTTACATTGAAAGTAATAGTATCCTTTTTACTTGTTATTTCTGCCATTCCCATTTGTATAGACTCATTTGCTAAATACTTATTACTTCCAAATATATTAGGAATATGGGGCTTATAATCATTCAAAGAAGGTAACGTGGCTTTAAGCGACATATATTCACTCATCCCGTAACCTTTTTGGTTTAAATAATTTAACTTTACCTTTTTGAATTCGGTGTCATAACCTCCTTGAACATAATCAAAGATTCATTTGATTTTTTTGCCTTTGCAATTCCTGTCAAATATGACAAAGTGCCTAATTTTCCCCCTTCGTCAGAGCACACTTCTATTTGCTCATATTTTGACCATTTTACATCAAACTCTTTCTTATCATAAGTAAATCCATTTTTCGTTTTTGCATCAACAGTTGTTACATTACTAAATACTCCAACTAATATTATAGCTGCTACAACTAGATACAGCGTACCTCTTTTCTTTTTCATAATCAATTCTTCTCCTTTTTAATTAATATTTTTATACAAGACAGAATTCAAAATCTCTTACCCTATAACATAAAAAGACTGCAAAAGCTTTCCTTTTGCAGCCGATCTGTCATACACATCTCTTGGGTTTAGACTCTAGCTTTGCGTCCTCACATTTCTGTAAGTTTGCCAATAATATCTTAATTTTTGCCCTGTTCATCTATTTTAATAAATTGTTTTTTTATTTACAATGAAAACTTCACCAACGACATAATTTTTACACCAACGACAATCTCCTTTATTTATTTCTTTCATACTTTAGACCTTACTTCCATTGCATATACTCTTCATACTTTCTGGTTACTGCATTCCGGTATACTCTTCCTATCGGAATACGCTCCTGGATTCCCTCCATATGCAAATCGCTATCTATAAACATGACTTTTGAAAAGTTCACCACATACGATTTATGTACACGCACAAACAAATACGGTTGCAGTTTTTGCTCTAATTCTCCCAGCCTTCTGGATATCAGCATCTTCTGCTTACCATTTTTGGTATTTACATGAACTCTTGTATAACTTCCTGCCCCTTCAAAGTACAAGATTTCTTTCACCCTTACATCCTGTTTTCCTATATCACTTTGTAATTGCAGCTTTAGATTCCCCTGTTTTGCAACCCATACCTCTGTAATCATTTTCTCAATGTCCGATTTCTTCACCGGTTTCTGTAAAAATCCAATTGTTTTATGTGAAAATGCCTGTAACACGAACGTAAGACTTGTTGCATAAAAAATGATTTTCCAGATGCGATCATTTTTCTTTACATAATCCATCAACTCATCTCCGTTTGCCCCATTCATTTCAATATCCAGAAACAAAACATCTATCCTCGGATTATCCCTGTTTTCACAATAATGTATAACTGCATCTCCATCCGAAAAATTATGATACATAATCTCTATCTCATGATTTCTGCAAATAGATGTGCAAATTGTTTGTATTCTCCCTGCATCATTATCTTTATCGCATATTCCTATAATAAACATGTTTATCTGCCAGTTTCTCCTTTGCTTATGTTATGTATAGTATTATGCCTCTCGTTACTTCTTCCCCTGTATATAACATATTAGTCAATTATAAAGTTTTACTGTTTTGATGTAAATGGTTATTTCGTCCCATATGCCCATGACAAAATTTTTCCATAACCGCTAAAATTAGGACTTTCGTACAATTGACTTGCCTACCCAAATTCTCTATCATTTATTATTGAGTTTATAATGTATATTATATAAATTGGAGAAAACAAATGAATATGGAAAATTTCAAAAGATATCTGGTAAATGTACAAAAATCATTTACCGGTGTATTTGTAACTATTTATATACTATGTGCTCTCTGCATTGGTTTCGGTGTTATAAAATGTCTTCCTGCCTATTCCGATTATGATGGTAACAAAGAAGGCTTTGCCAAGACCAAAATCTTATGCGTAGATGAGCCATTTGCCAAATGGGTAGGTGACAAGTACAAGAATACGCAGTTTCAGCTCGCCGTCGGCGAAGATAGCAACATGTATGTTGTCGGTTTGAATCCTAAGAATGATTTTCCTGTATTATCCAGCGATTTTATATCAGAAGAACTTGCTTCTTACAAACCAGTGGAGATCAAAGGAAAAAGCGAGACCTTACCGGCTGAAGCCAAAACCTATTTACTGGAAACCTATGGTTTAACAAGCACAGATGTGGATACCCTTTTGGGGTCCTGCTATTTGGATACCACCTATGATACTTTGTCGGCCGGATATCCATTTTTTGGAGTCGGCATCATTGTTGGTATCATTGCGCTCATGTTCCAGAGTGCTGTCAATCATCGCCAAAAGGCAATCCGCCAAAAGGCTGATATGCTCGAATCCAACGGACAGCTTCAGGCTATATACGAAGATTTTCAAACTGGTCCACAAACTTTATCCAAGTCCATGCGATTATTGATCTTACCGCATTATGCAATGGATTTTC
>ENA-UOJO01004508-UOJO01004508.1-human-gut-metagenome-genome-assembly--contig:-P57-NODE-4508-length-11912-cov-4.791769_pt1 | contig 11912 bp, 9 predicted proteins | sample MGYA00242351_ERZ723898 | MGnify/ENA metagenome assembly ERZ723898 | reverse complement strand
CAAGGAGCATTTTGCCGAGAAGATCAGTATTGAGGGGATTTCGGAGGAACTGGGGGTCAGCGCCAGCTATCTCAGCAGGAAGTTCAAGGAGGTGACGGAGCAGACGTTCCTGGATTTCCTGAACAAATACAGGGTGCAGCAGGCGGTTGCCATGCTGAACACAAGGCAGTACCGCATCAGCGAGATATCCGAGGCCACCGGGTTCACGGATTATAAGCACTTCTGCTCCGTATTTAAGAAATACACGCTTAAGTCGCCCACCAAGTTCATAAAGGGAATGTAGTATTAGGCATAGTGGTAGGTGCTGCGGTATTTCCTCATATAATGGATACTTAAAAGCAGGCCGCCCAGTTCCGCGATGGGAATCGCCAGCCACACGCCGTCCACCCCGATCAGGAAGGGCAGGACCATAAGGCTTGTGATGATAAGGCCAAAGGTGCGCACAAAGGAGATGACGGCGGATATCCGTCCGTCCGAAAGCGCGGTAAACAGGGCGGATGCAAATATGGTAAAGCCTGAGAACAGGAAGCTGAAGGCAAATATGGTAAAGCCATGGCGGGCCAGGCCGTAGACCGGGCTGCCGGGCTCCGCGAATATGCCCACCACAATGCTTCCGCCCAGCTGGGCCAGCAGGAAGGTGGCTGCCGAGGTCGCAAGGGTAAAGAGAAGGGAGGTCTTAAACACCTGCCTGAGCTGTTCCTGGTTCCTGCTTCCGTAGTTAAAGCTGATTACCGGTGAGACGCCCTGGGAAAAGCCCATGAACAGCGCGTTCAGCAGGAACTGGGAGTACTGGATGATGGTGATGGCGGCAACCCCGTCCTCCCCTGCAAAATGCATCATGGCCAGGTTGAACAGGAAGGTGATGATGCCGGATGAAAGGTTGGTCACCATTTCTGAGGAACCGTTGATGCAGGTGTCCTTAAGCTCCCCCTTTTCCATGCGGGGACGTACCAGCCACAGGGAGTTTCTTGCATATGAAAAATAAATAAGGCCAATGACAGCCGGTATCATGTAACCGGTCACCGTGGCAATGGCCGCGCCTGCAATCCCAAGCCCCATGGGCACGATCAGCACATAGTCGAGCACAGCGTTGGCCACCCCGGCCAGAAGGGTTAGGAACAGGCCGATGCCCGGCCGCCCTTCGGTGACAAAATACATCTGGAACTGGATCTGGAGCATCAGGGCCGGGGCAAATGCCAGCTGCCAGCGCAGATAGGTGACGCAGTCCTTTAAGAGGACTTCGCTGGAACCTAAAAGCAGGGACAGGGGCGTGGCAAACAGGTTGCCCAGGATGGCAATGACCAGTCCGGCCGCAATATTTAACATAATGATCATGGTGAAGGTCCCTCTGGCGCTGTCAGGGCGGCCTTCACCCATTTTTTTGGCAACAATGGCGCTGCTTCCCGTGGAGAGCATGACGCTTAAGCCCAGCACGATATTGATGATGGGATATACGATATTAATGGAGGACAGGGCATTGGTGCTTACATACCTGGAGACGAATACGCCGTCCACGATGGTGTACAGGGACATGACAACCATCATGATGGTGGTTGGCATGGCAAACATCAATAAAGACCCGAAGGTAAATTTTTTTGATAATGAATGATTCATAAAAATACTCCTGATTCTATTGTAAATTTCAGCCGCAGGTATTATCATATAGTATAGGGTTACCCGATAGTCAAGAGGAGATTGAAAAAATGGAAAACCGCACTGAACTGTATTTTACAACCGGGGAATTTGCACGGATACTGGGGGTTAAGAAACATACCCTGTTCCACTATGACCAGATAGGCCTCTTTTCACCTGCGCTGAAGGAGGAGAACGGATACCGTTACTATTTTGTCTGGCAGATGGATGTGTTCGAGGTCATCAAGGCGCTGCAGAAGCTGGGCATGCCCCTGGAGGAAATCAAGGAATACATTGAGAACCGCTCGCCGGAACGGTTCATGAAAATGATGGATGAAAAGGAGAAGCAGATAGACAGGGAGATTGAGCACCTGAAACAGATGAAGCGGTTCATACGCAATGAAAAGAACAATATAACCGCTGCCCTGAATGTGCCCCTGGGTGTCCCCATGCTGGTGGGGCACAGGGAAGAGTTCCTTCTGGTATCCGACATCACGGCTTCGGATGAGCGCAGGACAGCCGTGGAGATTGCAGAGCATGTAAGGGAGCAGGAAAAATACCACGGCGCCATGGGGGCGGTGGGCTCCATCTGCCTGAAGGAGGATTTGGAAAAAGGATTGTTTGACAAATACGTAAAGGTCTATACAAAGCTTGAGAAGAGGGCGACCTCCCCCAAGGTCATGAAACGCCCTGCCGGTGAATATGTGGAGATGTATTACCGGGGGTATGCCTGGGATATGGAGGCGCCTTATGAACGGATTACAGGATTTTCCCGGGAAATTGGGCGGGTTACCGGGGAAATGTGGTATGAGGACCTGCTGTTGGATGAACTGACGGTTAAAGGATATGAGGATTATGTGGTCAGGGTGATGGTGCCTGTATATATGGAAGGAAAAGATGGGGACCGCGCATAGACAAACAGGAGGACTGAGGTTATAATATCAGTAGGAATACTGGAAAATGCAGGGAATCCCCGCGGTCTCCCTGAAAGTAACATTTTCTGAAGGAGAATGGTTTTATATGAGATCAGAGCTGTGGCGGAGAGTGGATGTTCAGGTATCGTTATTTACAGCGGTCATTGTGGCCATTCTTTCCTATTCTATTTTTATGGTACAGTACAGGATCACGTACAATGACATGCTCCGGAGCCTGAACGACCAGGCGGAACATATCTATTCCTATATCGGTGAAAGGATGGATACGGATACGTTCAAGCATATATCCGGTCCCGGGGATGTGCAGAAGGAGGATTACCAGAGGATGCATGACCGCTTCCAGCGGGTAAAGGAGATTACGGGCGTCATGTACCTGTACACGGCCAAGATGAACGATGCCGGGGAGTTTGTCTATGTGGTGGACTGCCTGGACCCTGTGGATGCGGATTTCAGGTATCCGGGCGACCCCATTGAACGGGAGATTTATCCGGACATGCAGCGGGCGTTAAATGGGGAACGTGTACTGCCGGACAAGATTAAGAAAACAGACTGGGGGAAAATCTTCATCACTTACCTTCCGATTTATGAAGGGGAGGAAATCATCGGCGTGGTCGGGATTGAGTTCCGGGCAGACCACCAGTATCAGGTATACCGGAACCTGCGGCGTGTGCTGCCGGTATTCATCCTGCTGTTCAGTCTGGCTGCCAGCCTGGTGTCCAGGTATCTGTTCCGACGGATTTCCAATCCATTTTATAGGGATATGTCCAACATGGACTACCTGACCAGGCTTAAGAACAGGAATGCCTACCAGCTGGATATGAAGAACAGGATTGCGGCTAAGAAGGAAAAGGACACGGGTTTCATCCTGATTGACCTAAACAGCCTGAAACATATTAATGACACCATGGGGCATGAGACAGGGGACAGATACATTACCTGTATTTCCCAGGCATATCTGAATATGGGGCAGGAGGATGGGATTATGTACCGCATTGGCGGGGATGAGTTCGCGGTGGTGATGCCGGGAGCCAGTGAGGAGAAGATAAGGAGTTTTGCAGGCAGGCTGAAGACGGAATTTGAAAAACTGGCTTTCATGCCGGAGCTGACATTTGCCTGGGGAGCAGCCATTTATGACCCGGATACGGATAATGACCTGTTCAGCACCTGCCGCAGGGCGGATAAGAACATGTACATGAAGAAGCAGAAGTTTTATGAAGACAGGATGAAGCGGGAGGACGAAGATGGGATTGTTGGACAAGCTGTTAAAGAAAGGGCCAAAGGCCAGTGAGGTGACAAAGGGAGGCAGTTCGGTATACCGGTATGAGGAAACGGAACATGAGGCGTGGCGTCCGCCCCAGGCATACGGGGAATATGCAGAGGAAATCAGCGGGCATTTTAAGGCCCTGTTCCCCAACCGGGAGGAGTTTGTCTATCATGAACTGATATCGGACCTGGTGCACATTGATGTGAACATCATGCGGCCAACAGAGGAAAGACCCTATTATGTGATGTATACCACCGGCATGAGCGACATGCCCATGACCCTTCCCGAGGAGATTGCGGACAGGGAGGATTTAAAGCACGCGGAACTGTTCATGTTCCTTCCGGGGGAGTGGAATCCGGGAGAAACCGGACAGCTGGATTCCGACATACCGGACAGTGAGTACTGGCCCATCAGACTGATTAAATACCTGGCCAGGTTCCCCCATGAGTACCATACATGGCTGGGCTGGGGCCACACCATACCCAACGGGGCTGAATACGGACCCCTGTGTGCTGAAACTGAGATGGGCGGGGTGGTGCTGGTGCAGACAGGCGGCGATATGGGCTCCATGCAGGCAGAGGATGGAACGGAAATCAACTTCTACATGGCGGTGCCTGCTTACAGGGAAGAAATAGAGTATAAGCTGGAATATGGGATGGAAGCCCTGGATAAACGGTTCTGTGACAGGAACCTGCCCATGATACTGGATATCCACCGCCCCAATTACTGTGAGGATTTCAGGGCGGGATAAGCAGGAATCCCCCTATTCGCAGGCGCCGCCCTCCACGAACTTCACAGGGGAGCAGCCCACGTATTTCTTAAACACCTTGATAAAATACTTATAATCGGAAAATCCCACAAGGTCTGCGATTTCGTAGACCTTGTATTTATTTTCCTTCAGAAGCTCCACCGCTTTCTGCATCCGGTAGCGGTTCAGGAAATCGTTGAAGGTGTAGCCTGTATCGCTTTTAAACTTGGAGCCCAGATAGGTGCAGGACATGCCGCACTGTTCGCTGACATCGGTGAGGGAAACCCGGGAGGAGTAATGTTCCTTTATGTAATCCATCATGAATTCCACGTACCGGTTCCCTTCCTTTACCTTGTCACAGGAAATCCCGTCCAGTATGCCCAGCTTTTTCTTTTCCATATCAATCTGCTTCATATCGTCCCGCAGCCTGGCCGCGGCCGTCTGCTTCCGTATGATTTTATCCAGGGCATCGTACAGTTCATTAAAATTAACCGGTTTCAGCAGGTATTCCGTTACCCCCAGCCCAATGGCCTTCCTGGCGTATTCAAACTCGCTGTAGCCGGAAACAATGATGGCGTCATATCCATACTGGCCTATGCTTTCCTCCAGCATGGCAAGGCCGTCCTTGACCGGCATGTTAATATCCACAATCACAATGTCCGGCCGGTTCTCCCTGATTTTTTCAAGTCCGTCCTGGCCGTCCACTCCCTCGCCCACGACCACACAGCCAGCCTCCTGCCAGTTTACCATGAACATCAGGCCTTTGCGTATGATATCTTCGTCTTCCACAATCAGGACTTTATACATTATATTTCCTCCATATCTGCCGGAAGGGTGACCGTTACCTTGGTGCCATTGCCAGGGCTGCTCTCAATGGTCATGCCGGATTCCGGCCCGTAAAGCAGGCGGACCACCCGGTGGGAGTTATAAAGGCCAATATGTTCCCTGTATACGTCCTCCTGTTCCAGCCCTTTCCTCAGCTCCTCCAGTTTTTCTTCACGGATGCCGCTGCCGTTGTCCTCCACGCACAGCTTCAGCAGGCCCTTTTCCTTCCATGCGCTGATGTTGATTGCAATGGAACGGATATCCTTCATGCCGTGGACCAGGGAATTCTCCACCACGGGCTGGAGCAGGAGCTTTGGTATCTTACAGCCCATCAGCTCCTCCGGTATATCTATATGATAGTTCAGCCTCCGGTTATAACGCATTTTCTGAAGCAGCAGATAATCATTGATATATTCAATGTCTGTCTGCAGCGGTACAATGGTGCTTCCATAATAAATGCTATAGCGCATCAGGTTTGCGAACGCCATTACCATATCAGATGCCTTGGCCGCATCAATGGCTATCTCATAGCGGAGGGTTTCCAGCACATTGAAAATAAAATGCGGGTTAAACTGTTCCTCCAGCTGCTTGATTTCCATGATGCGCTTGCGTTCCGTCAATTCACTGTTATGCAGCATCAGTTCCTCACGCTGGGTTACCATGCTGAAGAAGGCGTCCCCCAGCTCCTTAAACTCATCAAACACCTGGCCCTGGAGCCTGTAATCCATATTCCCGCGGCCCATTTCCGCCACCGCGTTCTGCAGTTCATCAATGGCTTCCAGGTTCTTTCCCGCAATCCGAAGCGAGAGGGGCGTGATCATGATCAGCATCAGCACGCCCACGATGAGAAGGAAAATCATGCCATATGAGACAAGGGTGCGCTGGAACTCCATGGATACCAGGGTATAGAGCACCAGGGTGCTCTCTGGCAGCAGTTCTTTCTGCACGTGGTAATGTTTTCCGTTCACCTTGACCACGTTCCCCTTCTGCCACTCCATCCTGTACTTCCCCGCAGGATATTTCTCCATGGGGTCGGCGCTCTGCCTTCCGATGGAAAATATAAGGTTATCATACCGGTCCGTGAGGATTACGTCGTCCAGCGGATAATCCCTGACAGCCGTGTAAATCTGTTCATCGGACAAATCAAAGAAAAGGTATCCATACACCCGGTCCGGACCGGATACTGCCCGTGCCAGCGCCAGGTCGCCTGCCTGGCCATGGGCATAATTGAGCCTGCTGGGCATTGTAAAAATCTTATCCGGCTCCGCGGCCATTTTCTCAAACATGCTTTGGAATACCGTGCTGTTAAGGAAGATTTCCCGGTTTCCCTCAAACAGGTTGGAGCTGACAATCTCCCCGCCGCTGTCTGTCAGCACAAAGCTGCACCGTATGGACTGTGCGTTGGAAAAGTCATACAGCAGACGGTTTACCTCGGTAACCCGTCCGCTGTCCCTGTCTTTTAAAGCCTCTAAAATCCTGTAATCCGACCCGAACCGCAAAAGCCCTTCCTCATAAGCCTTAACCTGCTTATCAAGGACAGCGCCCAGCCGTGCGTTATTCTTCCTGTTCCCTCCTGCGCTGATCAGCTGCACATTGATGAACAGGAACAGTCCCACCAGCACAAAGAGCAGGGCAATGATGGAAAATGCAAACCTGAGGAAAGACCTCTTGATATAATCCCTATATTGATTACTTCCTGCCATGAGGCCCCTCCTCTAAATAAATGATTCGTTCCAATATGGATCCATATTGGCTTACATTCCGATTATATCATATTTCTGATGGTCCTTCAGCCATATCATGGTTTAAATGCTGATATCGTTGCTTCCCGTAACCTTAAAGAACACTAACAGGGAAACAATACTGGTCAGTGTCAGTATGGTGGAATAGGCTGCCGCGTTGCCGAAGTTACTGCGGATGACCTCTGCGTAGATGGCCACGGTCAGGGTCTGTGTCTTGCTGGTATAAAGGATGATGGAGGAACTCAGTTCACTGATCAGGGTAATCCAGCTCATGATGGCCCCTGAGAGCACGCCTGACATCATCATGGGAACCGTTACCTTGACAAAGGATTTTGTCTCCGTACATCCAAGGCTGATGGCAGCTTCCTCCACACTGGGGCTGATCTGTCCGATGATGGCCGTGCTGGAACGGATGGTGTAGGGCATCCTGCGTATGGACAGGGAAATGATGATGATGACCGCGGTGCCGCTGAGCAGCAGGGGCTTGTTGTTAAAGGCATACAGGAAGGAGATGCCCAGTACGGATCCGGGGATGATGTATGGGAACATGGTGACCGTATCCAGGATGCCTGTGAGGAAGGATTTTTTCCTGACAGTCAGGTAGGAAATCAGGATTCCCAGCACCACCACAATGGCAATGGCGCACAGGCCGAACAGGTAGGTGTTGAAAATCGCGCTGTTGTTGTTCTTGGAAAATAAGGTGTTCCTGTAGTTCTCCAGTGAAAAGCCGCCTGTGTACACCGTGCCTCCGCCCGTTGCCAGGAAGGAGGTGATGATGACCGTGATCTGTGGCAGGATGGCAACCAGTACCACTGCGTAGACAAACAGGTGGGACAGGATGTTCCTGGCGCCGGTACATGTTTCCGCCTCCATGGGTTTTAGGGCTGTCATGGAATAGGTGAAACGGTTGCCAAGGTAGCGCTGCAGGAAAAAGAGCATCAGTGTAATGACGATGACAATGACGCAGAGCGCTGCCGCAAAGTGGTCGTCCGTGCTGACCTCGCCCATGAACTGGCTGTAGATCAGTACCGGGAACGTCTTGTAGCCTTCGCCGATGAGCATGGGGGTACCAAAGTCAGAGAACACCCTCATGAATACCAGCAGGGAGCTGGCCAGCATGGTGGGCATTACCAGGGGGACGATTATCTGCATCACCCGCTGGAATGCGGTGCAGCCCAGGCTTTCCGCTGCCTCGTTCAGGGAATTGTCCAGGTTCTTAAGGGCTCCCGAGATATACATGTATACCAGGGGGAAGGACTGGAGGGAGAATACAAGCACAATGCCTGCAAACCCATAGATGCCTCCCAGCTTCACATGGAACAGCCCATTGAGGATCTTGGTGAAGAAGCCGTTCCTGCCCAGGAGCTGGATCCACGCGTAGGCGCCGATAAAGGGCGGTGAGAGATAGGAAATCACAATCAGTATGTTCAGGTACTTGCTTCCCTTAATCCGTACGCTGCGCAGCACATAAGCCATCACCAGGCCCAGGAAGGCAGCCACCACAGTGGACACGATGGTCACCTTAAAGCTGCCCACCAGGGTGCTCCAGTAATATTTCCTTGCAAAGAATTTGGTGAAATAGGCAAAGCTCAGCTGTCCGTCCTCGGACAGTACGCTTTTATAAAGCACCAGGACCAGGGGATAGACCACGAAGAGAATAAATAAGGCCAGGATTCCCAGTGCCATGACAATCCAAATATTCAGTTTTTTCTCTCCTGCATATCTCATGCGTGCTCCCTCCTGACAATAAGGCTCTTTGTGCCTTCCTGGTTAAATACATTGATTTTGGCCGGCTGTACGCCCAGGCGCACCGGGGTGTGGTCCGGGATGATATCCCAGATATCGGAGTTCTGTATGACCTCCATCTCCCTGCCGTCCTCTGACTCCACAAAATAATGGGTGGTGACCCCAAGGAATACGCTGCTGCGCACAATGGCCGGTATGCCCTCCTGGCTGCTGCGGCTGATGATGAACTCCTCAGGCCGTACCGACACCTTTACGGGCTGGCCCTGGAAAACCGCATCATCCAGGTTATCCATGGCAACTGAGTAATCCCCAATCCTGACCCGTGTGCCGCCCTGGGACATGTCGACGGTTCCGTCCATGATGTTGGAAAGCCCGATGAAGGTGGATACGAAAAGGTTGGCCGGGCGCTGGTAGATGTTCTTTGGGGTGTCAATCTGCTGGATGACGCCCCCGTTCATCACCGCAATCCGGTCAGACACGGCCAGGGCCTCCTCCTGGTCATGGGTTACATAGAGGGTGGTGATGCCCACCTGCTGCTGGATCCGCTTGATGGCATTGCGCATTTCCACACGCAGCTTGGCGTCCAGGTTGGAGAGGGGTTCATCCATGAGAAGCACTTCCGGGTGGATGACAATGGCCCTTGCCAGGGCAACGCGCTGCTGCTGGCCGCCGGAGAGCTTGGTGGGCATCCTCTTCTTCAGATGGTCTATCTTCACTACCTTCAGGATATCATCCACCTGGGCCTCTATCTGGTCCTGGGGTATTTTCCTGTTCTTAAGGCCGAATGCCACATTGTCCCGGACCGACATGTGGGGGAAGATTGCATAGTTCTGGAATACCATGCCCATGTTCCTCTTGTTGGTGGGGATGTCGTTGATGACCTTGCCGTCAATCTTAATCTCGCCGCCTTCAATGGTGTTAAAGCCGATGATCATGCGCAGCAGCGTGGTCTTGCCGCAGCCCGAGGGGCCTAAAAGGGTAAAGAACTCGCCGGGCCTTACATCCAGGGACAGGCCGTTTATGATGGTATCCTTTCCAAAACGTTTGATTACATTATCAATGCTGATTGCTACACTCATACCTGTAAATCCTCCTTCAATATCCTGTTTTTGGGGACAGAAAAGGACTGCCGTATCTGACAGGTACTGCCCGCCGGGGGAGGCGGCTGGAACTGTGCGGTCAATCACACGGTTCCAATGCAGGTAATGGTCAGGTGCAGGGCAGTCCTTATTCTGTTTGTCCGTGCCGGAGCCTTCAGCATAGAGGTGACAGGCAGGTCCGGCACGTGATGGTCTGATTAATCCATGGAAGTCTCCATGTGTTCGCTGAATAGGTTGGTGATTTCCACCTTATGTTCTGCAACCCATCCCTCATCGTAATTGTCAAACAGTTTAATCTCAGACTGTGGAGTCATATAGTCAGCCAATGTGGCATCTTTTCTAAGAGGCCGTACGGTCAGGTTGGAACCCACTGCGTTCTGGATTTTCTCAGAAAGCATGTAATCCACGAACTTCTTTGCGTTTTCAGGATGTTTGCAGCCCTTTAGGATCTGTACGGATTCTCCGGGGAATATGGCCCCTTCCTTGGGAAATACCACTTCAACGGCAGCGCCTTCCTTTACATAGTTGGCAGCCGGGTCTTCCCAGGTCAGGCCCACCACGTACTCGCCTTCGGCAACGCCTTTGTATACCTGGCTGGAACTGTTGCACATCTTGCCGTCCAGGTTGGCAATGAACTGGTCCACATAGTCCCATGCCTGGTCTGACAGCGGGTCGCCGTCCTTGCCCATGCCGTAGAGCATGGCCAGCAGTGACTGGAACGCGGAACTGGAGTTAACCGGGTCGCCGAATGCAATCTTGCCCTTTAATTCAGGATTCAGAAGGTCCTCAAAGCCGTCAATCTTCATGTCGCCCTTTAAGTCCTTATTTACAATCATGACAGTGGGGTCGGCAAAGGCCGGTGTGAAATATCCGGTATTGTTGCGGAAGGCCTCCAGCATGTTGCTGTCTTCCGGGGAAACATATTCCATGAACAGGTCCTTGGAAGAAGAAAGCATGGTCTGGTCGGCAACCCAGAAAATATCGCCCAGAGGATTATCCTTTTCGGACTGGGCCCTCTTTAACAGCTCGCCGGTACCGGCAACCACAACCTCCACCTTGATGCCGGTATCCTTCTCAAACTCGGGGATGACCGCATTGTTCAAGGCTTCGCTTCGGGCTGTGTAGACCACAAGCACGGGCTCCTCTTCACCGGAAGCGGCTGCCTGTGCGCCGGAATCCGCCTGTGTGCCGGAATCTGCCTGGGTACCGGCTGCTTCTGTCTTGGCGGGGGCCTCAGGCGCCTTTGCGCCGCCCGCACCGGAACATCCGGTAGCTGCCAGGGCTGCTGCCATGATACATGCGGTTACTTTCTGGAATTTTCTCATTCTAAATCGCTCCTCCCTTATGTGTTGGTTTACAGTTGTTCTTATAAGTCAATTTTATCATCTGGCAATGGAAAGTAAATCCGACAATCCTACAAAAAGGTGGAAAATAAACAACAGGCAGCCCGAAATGAGAGATAATTTCCAGACTGCCTGTGGATATGGCTGAATGCTTATTGATTTTAACTGACCGGATGCACTTGTTTATTTGTTTTTCTTGCTGTCCTTGCTTTTCTTACCTTCCTTGCCCTCTTTGGCAGACTTCTTATCGCCCTTTTTTGACTTCCCGGCTAATCAGCGGCCGGGCACGGGGTGGCGTTTACGCTGTAACCGACGGGAAATGTTGCGCGGGGTGGGAGGGCGGGGGACGAAGCAAGGGGCATGCCGCTGTCAGGGGCATCCTCGGGGCCGCCTTCCGGGACATACTCTATGATGTCGCAGATGCCGCAGCCCAGGATGGTGCACAGGGTATCAAGAGTGTGTGTGGATACGTGCATGTTCTTTTTCAGGCGGCCAATCTCGCCCGAACGGAAATTGTGCCGTTTAATCAGCCAGTACTGGGTCATGCCGCAGGCTTCCAAGGTGACCCATAGAAGGT
>ENA-UOJO01004507-UOJO01004507.1-human-gut-metagenome-genome-assembly--contig:-P57-NODE-4507-length-11912-cov-5.870794_pt1 | contig 11912 bp, 12 predicted proteins | sample MGYA00242351_ERZ723898 | MGnify/ENA metagenome assembly ERZ723898 | reverse complement strand
ACTCCGCTTTTTTTATCAGCGAATGTCTTGATCTGCCGGAATGTCAAATTATTCGGAAAGGAACAGTGCAATGAACAAATCGATATTTTATTACTATTACTTTATAAAAGCGATGGATAATTGCATTGTTCGAAAATGAATCCCTCAAGCGGGATTCGCCGACAAAGCTGAATATCCACCGCTGCTTTTCGTATTCTGAAATCGCAGCGGTGTTTTTGTTTGCCGGGACGCGGCAGCGGGGAAGGCGTACTGCATATATATGCAGCAGATACGGTTTTATTTCGTAAAGCGCGGACTTCGCCGAAGCGCGTCCGACACAATGATCCGGTACGGCTCCGATGCAATGCCGGATCGCACAGAACGTTGAAACCGAAATTTTCGCCGCCGCGAAGCGGATAAGTGAGAAAGGGATCTTGTCATGAAAACAGACGAAAAAAGCTTTACAGACGCAAGAAATACCGTGAGCGAGGTCGACCGTGAGATCGCCGCTCTTTTTGAAAAAAGAATGAAAGCGGTACGCGTTATAGCTCAGTATAAATCCGAAAACGGACTTCCGGTATTTGACGGAGCGCGCGAGGCGGAGCTGCTCGGCAGAAACGCCGGATATATCTCGGATCCCGAGATCCTTCCTTATTATAAGAAATTTTCGGCGGATGCGGTCGAGATATCCAAGAAATATCAGAGAAAGCTTATCGGCGACACCGAAAAGGACGGCAGAATTACTCTGCATGTCGATACATCGGGCGTCGGCTACGATATAACCGTCGGCAGGGGCTGTATCGACTGCGCGGGGGATATGCTCCGCGGATATAAAAAGGTGCTTGTCGTCACCGACAGCGGTGTTCCTGCACAGTATGCGCAGAGAGTCGCCGCAGCATGCGAATATGCTGTGATCGTCACGGTAGAGCAGGGCGAGCAGACAAAAAATCCCGACAGCTATGTAATGCTTTTGAAGAAGATGCTGGCGGAGCGCTTTACGCGCCGCGACTGCGTTGTCGCCGTCGGAGGCGGAGTTGTCGGGGATCTTTCTGGCTTTGCCGCCGCATCGTATATGCGTGGTATCGACTTTTACAACATACCGACGACGCTGCTTTCTCAGCTCGATTCGAGCATCGGAGGAAAGACGGCTGTCGATCTCGACGGTATCAAAAACTCTATTGGTGCGTTTCATGCGCCGCGCCGCGTGCTTATAGATCCCGATCTGCTCGCGACGCTTCCGCGCAGACATGTTTCAAACGGACTTGCTGAGGCTATCAAAATGTCGCTTACATCCGATCCGGTTCTCTTTGAAATCTTCGAGAGCGGAGACATAAGCGCGCGCCTTGAGGAGATAATAATAAGATCGCTGCGCGTCAAGCGTTATGTTGTTCAGGAGGACGAAAAGGAGCAGGGACTTCGCAGGATACTGAATTTCGGGCATACGCTCGGCCACGGTATCGAGAGCGCGGAGGGATGTTCGGGACTTCTCCATGGCGAGTGCGTCGCGCTCGGAATGATACCGATGTGTTCGGACAGCGTTCGGAGCAGGCTTATACCGGTTCTTGAAGCCGCAGGACTTCCAACGGCGTATGACGGAAACGCGGACAGCGTCATAGAAGCTGTAATGCACGACAAAAAGGCGGGCGCGGACGGAATAACCGCCGTTACCGTCGAGACTCCGGGTTCGTTCGAGTTTGTCCGCATGGATCGCACGGCACTCTCGGAAAGACTTGCACTTATTCCGCACGGACGCGAGTAAGAACTGTATTTGTGGATTACTGATACTGCCGCGACATTGTTTTAGCTTGCTTCTGTGCGTGACCTGCGCAGAGGACGTTAAAGCCAAAAGTTTTGCCCGCTTTTTCTATGAATATTTGTTTCGCAAATATTCATAGGGGTGGATGAGGTTCAAAGGGCGAACAGCCCCCCACGCTGCCCGCAGGCGGCGAAATCCCTCCCCCTCCGCGTACCGCCTGCGCGGACATAACAAATATCGGGCGGACTTGTACTGAAAGGAAAATTCGGATATGAAAAATACATTCGGTCAGAGCGTTTCGGTAACGCTGTTCGGAGAAAGCCACGGCGCGCAGATAGGCGCTGTTATCGACGGACTTGCACCGGGAATACCGGTCGACGAGGATTACATTGTCTCGCGGCTCGATCTCCGCAGACCGCAGGGCAGGATCTCGACGGCGCGCCGCGAGACGGACAAGTTCTGCATATGCAGCGGAGTAAAGGACGGCTATACGACGGGAACTCCGATCTGCATAACCATTCCGAACGCGGATACGCGCAGCGGAGATTACGAAAAGATGCAGCGCGCGGCGCGTCCCGGACACGCCGATATGACCGCGTATTTCAAATATCACGGCTTTGAGGATTACCGCGGCGGCGGACATTTCAGCGGAAGAATAACCGCTCCGCTCGTTGCCGCAGGCGCTATAATGACCTCTGCGCTTAAAGCAAAGGGAATCGTTATCGGCACTCATATAAAGAGCTGTGCAGGCATAAATGACCGCGGATTTTCGGCGGACGAAGCAGGACTGCGCGCTGACATTGAGCTGCTTGAGAATATGAGTTTTGCAGTGCTTGAGGGCAGCGCGGAGCCGTCTATGCGCGACGCTATAACCGAGGCGGCAAACGCCGGAGACAGCGTCGGAGGCGTTCTTGAAACGGCGGTCTGCGGAGTTCCGGCAGGAGTCGGAGAGCCTTGGTTCGACACGGTCGAGGGAATTTTAGCACATGCAATGTTCAGTATCCCGGCGATCAAGGGCGTTCAGTTCGGGGCAGGCTTCGGCTTTGCCGATATGCGCGGCAGCGATGCAAACGATCCTATGAGAATGCGCGGCGGCAGAGTTGTAACCGAAACGAACAATAACGGCGGTATCAACGGAGGCATCACAAACGGTATGCCGATCCTGTTTTCCTGCGCCGTAAAGCCAACGCCGTCGATATCGGTCGTGCAGAAAACGGTGGATATAATAAATAAGGAAGATACCGACATTACCGTCGGAGGCAGACACGATCCTGCGGTAATACACCGCGCGAGGATAGTTGTCGACAGTATGGCGGCGCTCGTACTCTGCGACGCACTTGCAATGAGATACGGAACGGATTGGCTCGCATGAGCAGCGGCGCGGACCGGCTCTGAATAGATTCGGAATTTCTGCAAAAAGCCGCGGCAATGCGGTTTGCGGGCAAAAAAGATTCGGGAGGCATTACGGCGTGCCGGACAAAAGGAGAATTCATGATGGAATACGGCTTAATAGGCGAGCATCTCGGACACAGCTTTTCCGCCGATATACACGGCAGGATAGGACTGTACGGCTATGAGCTTCGCGAGATCGCTCCGCAGGAGCTTGACGGCTTTATGCGAAAGCATGAATTTCGCGGAATAAATGTTACGATACCCTACAAGCAGGCTGTCATACCGTATCTTGACGGTATCGACGAAAACGCGCAGAGGATCGGGGCGGTGAATACCGTCGTATGCCGCGGGGGAAAGCTGTACGGCTATAACACCGATTTCGGCGGAATGTCCGCGCTCGCGGAAAGGACCGGAATAGATTTCGGCGGCAAAAAGACGCTTATTCTCGGCACGGGCGGAACAAGCCTTACTGCCTGTGCGGTCGCGCAGACGCACGGCGCGGAGCAGGTCATCAGAGTGAGCCGCAGCGGACGCGGCGGCGCGGTAACATATGAGGAAGCGTATCGGGATCACGCCGATGCTCAGATAATAATAAACACGACTCCGTGCGGAATGTTTCCGAAAAATGACGGCTGTCCGGCAGAGCTTTCACGTTTTCCGAATGTCGAAGGCGTACTTGACGCTGTTTACAATCCGCTGCGTACAGTGCTTGTCTCGCAGGCGCTCTGCGCAGGTCTTAAAGCGTCGGGCGGACTGTATATGCTGATAGCTCAGGCGGTGCTTGCCGCTGAGATATTTACCGGAAAAAGACTCGGTACGGAAATAACCGACAGGATATACTCGGAGCTTCTCTCCGAAAAGGAAAACATCGTTCTTATCGGCATGCCCGGCTGCGGCAAAAGCACGGTCGGAAGAATACTCGCAGGCAGGAGCGGACGCAGATTTATAGACACCGACTCCCTCACCGAATCGGACTGCGGTATGCGGATATCCGAAATGTTTGAAAAATACGGCGAGGAATATTTCAGAGACAGAGAGACAGAGGCTGTAAAGAGCGCGGCGGCGCAGAGCGGCTGCGTGATCGCGACAGGCGGCGGAGCGGTACTCCGTCCCGAAAATGTCGCGGCGCTGAAGCAAAACGGCAGACTGTATTTTCTCGACCGTCCGGTAGAACAGCTGATACCGACACGCGACCGTCCTCTTGCGGGAAGCGCGGATGCGATAAGACGGAGATACGAAGAACGCTACGGTATATATACTTCGTGCGCCGATACACGGATAGAGGTGTGCGGCAGCGCCGACCGTACAGCCGACTGTGTCGAAAGAAAGCACAAGCTCTGAAAAACAAATTTTTCAGACAGGAAGTTTTGCGTGCAGAGCTAAAGTCGCCGTGGACTTCCGCACCGGACAGAAAGGAATGGCCATAACCATGAAAATTCTTGTAATAAACGGTCCGAACATCAACATGCTCGGAATAAGAGAGCCCGATATCTATGGCTCGCAGTCGTACCGCGGACTCTGCGATATGATTAGCGCGCACTGCGCGGAAAAGGGAATAACCGTCGAGCTGTATCAGTCGAACCATGAGGGAGACCTTGTCGATAAGATCCAGCAGGCTTACGGCGACGCCGACGGCATAGTAATAAATCCGGGTGCGTATACGCATACCAGCATTGCACTGCTCGACGCGGTGAAGTCGGTATCGCTGCCGACCATCGAGGTCCATATATCCGATCCCGACACGCGCGAGGAGTTCAGACATATAAGCTATATCCGCCGCGCATGCGTGCTTACGGTATGCGGCAAAGGCACTGCCGGATATCTTGAGGCGATAGATCATCTTGCGTCAGAATACGGCTCCGGAAAGGATGTTTCGGAAAAATGAGAGTAAAAATAGAACCGTCTGCCGCGCGCGGGACCGTCGCGGCTCCGCCGTCAAAAAGCATGACGCACCGTCTGCTTATATGCGCAGGTCTGTGCGGCGGTGAAAGCATTGTCAGGGGAATAATCCCGTCGGACGACGTGCTTGCAACGCTCGACTGTCTGAGCGCGATAGGCGCGCAGTATACCTGCGAGGGCGGTACGGTGAAAATAAAGGGCGTGACGCCCGAAAAGATAAAAAGCGGAGCGCTTCTCCCCTGCCGCGAGTGCGGAAGCACTCTGAGATTTTTCATTCCTATCTGCCTGCTCGGCACAGGCGGAACGCTCACCGGAAGCGAGCGGCTTTTGGAGCGTCCGCTCGGCGTTTATGAATCGGTACTCGGAGCGCAGGGCATATCTCTTTCGCATGACGGCGGAGGGATCACCGTGAGCGGAGAGCTTCGTCCCGGTACGTTCGATATCCCCGGAGACGTGAGCAGTCAGTTTATAAGCGGACTTTTGTTCGTCCTGCCCTTGCTCGACGGCGACAGCGTTATAAATATAACCGGCGCTGCCGAGAGCATGTCGTATGTCGAGCTTACGCTCGGCGCGCTTGAGAGCTTCGGCGTACATGTGCGGCGCGACGGCGCGCGCAGACTGCTTATAAGCGGCGGTCAGCGGTATGCTCCGCAGGACGTTACCGTCGAGGGAGACTATTCGGGAACGGCGTTTTTTGAGGCGCTGAATCATATAGGCGGCGATGTGGATATCACGGGACTTTCGGAAAACAGCCGCCAGGGCGACCGCGTATATACCGACTATTTTAAAAAGCTTTCGGAGGGAACGCCCGAGCTGTCGCTTGCGGACTGTCCCGATCTCGGACCGATACTGTTTGCGCTTGCCGCGGCGAAAAACGGCGCGCGATTTACGCAGACGCGGCGGCTCAGATTCAAGGAGAGCGACCGCGCGCAGGCAATGGCGGATGAGCTTGCAAAGCTCGGCGCGGAGGTGACCGTCGGAGACGATACGGTCACCGTGAAGCCTGCAAAGTTAAGCAGATCGGCGCAGCCTCTGTGCGGACACGGCGACCACCGGATAGTAATGTCGCTTGCGGTACTGCTCACGCTGGTCGGAGGAGAGATCGAGGGCGCGGGATCGGTCGCAAAGAGCATGCCCGACTTTTTCGAAAAGCTCGGCGCGTTGGGAGTGGACGTCACCTATGAAGCTTGACAAGGGTAAAAGAATACTTATAGTGGGACTCGGACTTATCGGAGGAAGCTACGCCCGCGCGCTTAAAAATAAAGGCTATTACGTCAGCGCGATAGACAGCAATGAAGGCTCGGTGATCTATGCAAAGGAACACGGAGTTATCGACGCGGGATATTCCTATCCCGACGCTGACGCAGTCGGTTCTGCCGATATCGTCGTTTTCGCGCTCTATCCGAAGGTGTTCCGCAGTTGGATAAGCGAGAATCAGCATATGCTTCGTTCCGGCTCGGTGATAACCGACGTTACCGGAGTCAAGACCGAGATCGTTTACGATATTCAGGCGCAGCTGCGCCCCGATGTGGAATTTATTCCGGCGCACCCGATGGCGGGACGCGAGGTCTACGGCGTTGAAAACAGCGACGAGCGCATCTTCAGAAATGCGAACTACATCGTTGTTCCGACCGAAAAGAATACGCCTGAGGCGATAGAGCTGTGCAAAGAACTCGGCAGGGAGATCGGCTTCGGACGGATATCCGTTCTGTCGCCCGAACAGCATGACGAAATGATCGCGTTCGTCTCGCAGCTCACGCACTGCATCGCGGTCAGCCTTATGACCTGCAGCGACAACACTCACCTTGTGGATTACACGGGCGACTCCTTCCGCGACCTGACAAGGATCGCACGGATCAACGAGAACATGTGGTGCGAGCTTTTTATGCTCAACAGGGAAGCGCTGCTTGCGCAGCTCGACCGTTTTATCGGCGAGATATCCGGCTTCAGGGAGCTGCTTGCACAGGGAGATGAGGTCGGAATGAAGGAAAAAATGCGTCTCTCGACCGAGCGGCGCGCACTGTTCGATGTGAAATAAACGTTTTATTACGGTGAATATATATGACAAATAAGAAAGGCAGGGATCTGCATTATGGCAATGAATATGATCTTTGAGAAAAAACTCGCTATTCCTATGGAGGTAAAGGAGATGTATCCTCTCACCTCAGAAATGGCGCAGATCGTTGAAAAGAGAGATACGGAGATAAAGAGCGTTATTTCGGGAAGATCGGACAGACTAATGCTTGTTATCGGACCGTGTTCCGCGGATAACGAGGACAGCGTTATGGACTATATATCGCGTCTGCGCGTGCTTCAGGAGAAGGTAAGCGACAGGATACTTATCGTTCCGAGGATCTACACGAACAAGCCGAGAACGACCGGCGACGGCTACAAGGGAATGCTTCATCAGCCCGATCCGTCTGAAAAACCCGATCTTTTCAAGGGGATCATAGCGATCAGAAAGCTTCACATGCGCGCGCTCAAGGAGACAGGCTTCTCCTGTGCCGACGAGATGCTTTACCCCGAAAACCACAAGTATCTCGACGATATGCTCGCATATGTCGCGGTCGGAGCGCGTTCGGTCGAAAATCAGCAGCACAGACTTACCGCAAGCGGAATCGGCGTACCTGTCGGTATGAAAAATCCGACGGGCGGAGATATTTCAGTAATGCTCAATTCTATCACCGCCGCTCAGCATAAGCATACCTTCATTTACCGCGGCTGGGAGGCTCATTCGCAGGGAAATCCCTATGCGCACGCTATCCTTCGCGGATACATGAACAAGCACGGTCAGTCGATGCCTAACTATCACTATGAGGATCTGACGCATCTTTGCGAGGCTTACTACGCAAAGGGACTCGAAAATCCCGCGCTTATTATCGATACCAACCATGCGAACTCGGGCAAGGATCCGTTTGAACAGCCGCGCATTGTAAGGGACGTTCTTGCAAGCTGCCGCGCGAACGGAGATATAAAGAGACTCGTAAAGGGCTTTATGATAGAGAGCTACATCGAGGACGGTGCGCAGCCTGTCGGCGGAGGCGTTTACGGTAAGTCGATTACCGACGCGTGCATAGGTTGGGAAAAGACCGAACGCCTTGTGCTTGATATAGCGGACATGATGTGATCTGTCGCCGCTCTGCGACCGCTGTTAAGTGGCAGGTTTCTGAGAAAATAATCTTAAAGGACTGTATCCGGTCACTTAGACCGGATACAGTCCTTTTGTTTTTACGATAGGGAGAGAATATATGCCGCGCATGTCAGTCCGGCTGCTGCTACAGCACCGCGCGGAGCTGCTCGAGAATCTTTTTTTCCTCACGCGACACCTTGACCTGCGATATTCCGAGCTTTTCGCCCGTCTGCTGCTGAGACATATTTTTATAGTATCTGAGAAATATGATCTCACGCCGCAGCGCGGGAAGTGTACGGAGCGCTTCTCCGAGTGCTATTTTGTCCGCTGCCGACGCTATGCGGTCATCGGGATCCTGCAACGTGCCTTCGAGCGTAAGGCTTCCGTCATCTCCTGCAGGGGCGCTGAGCGAACAGATATCAGCGCATGCTTCAAGCGCCTCCGACGCTTCGTCCGCAGACATTCCGCACCGCTCTGCAAGCTCTGATATTTTCGGCTCCCGTCCGAATTCTGCGGTGAAGGCTTCGCGCTCGCGCATCAGACGCATTCCGTTTTGCTTTACCGAACGGCTTATCTTTATCGGTCCGTTGTCGCGAAGATATCTGCGTATCTCTCCTATTATGAGCGGCACGGCGTATGTGGAAAATGTTGTCCCGTATCCGAAATCAAAGCTTTTGACGGCTTTCAGCATGCCTACCGTGCCTATCTGCACAAGATCTTCATAGTCGGTCCCGCGTCCGCGGAAGCGCAGCGCGATATTCCTGACAAGTCCGAGATTGCTCTGAACAAGCTCGTCCGCCGCCTGACGGTTGCCCTCCTTGGCTTTTCTCAGAAGCTCATCGTTTTTCCCGCGTCTGCCGTTCTGCACAGCGGCGGTATCTTTATTTTGTACAGCTTCGGGAGAGTGCTGTAAACCGGCAAAGTCCGATTCTGCGTTCGCGTCCTGAGACTTATTATTTTCCGTTTCCGCAGCGATTTCAGGTGCCGCGAGTGCTGCGGCAATGTTTTGCGCTGCCACGCTCATTCTCCGTCAAAATATTTTATCAGTGTGACTGTCGTTCCCTTCCCGGGCGCGGACACGACCTTCATTTTGTCGGTGAAGCTTTCCATGATGGAAAATCCCATTCCGCCGCGCTCTCCCGATGTATCCGATGTATAGAGAGGAAGCCGTGCCGTATTTATATCTTCAATTCCGGCTCCGCGGTCGCGGACGGTTATTCTTATATGCCTGTCGCTGTACAGCGATGCGGTGACGGTTATCTTTCCCGGTTTGCTTATGTAGCCGTGTATAATCGAATTTGTGACTGCCTCGGAGACAGCGGTACGGACTTCCGTAAGCTCCGCCAGCGTCGGATCAAGCTGTGCGGCGAAGGCGCATACTGTGCTTCTCGCGAAGCTCTCATTGCAGCTGCTTGAATCAAATTCAAGCTTCATTGAATTTACTATAGTTGCTCTCATGCTTTGCATTCCTTTCCGCAGGGCGTTTTGTTTTCATCTGAGTTTTTTTTGCTGTATTCGATCGATACATATTTATGTGCGCCTGCCATTTTTATAATTCTTACTACTGCATCGGAGGGATTTTTAACCGAGAGAGTACCGCCTCTTTCGCTTATTTTCGCGTAACGTCCGAGTATCAGACCGAGTCCGGCGCTGTCCATGAAGTCGACTTCGGAGAGATCGAGTTCAACCTTTTTCGGGCGGAGGTCAACGATATCGGAGTCGATCGCTTCACGTACCTGACGTGCTGTATGGTGGTCAATTGCGCCGCCGACATAGGCGGTCAGCGTATTTCCCTGCATTTTTGTACTGCATGTTATTTCCTGCATTTTTTACATTCCTTTCGAAGTTTTGATTTGATATGTCTTTGTCCGCGTATTCCGGGAAAAACGTGATATCCTGCTTTAACTTATATTTTAGTATCAGCACCGTGAAAAAAGTGTCACAGTGTGGCGGAGAAAAAAATATTTTGTGCCGGGTATGTCTGTACAACTTATTCATAATCAATTCACACAATGTTCTCTGCACGAAAATAAATTTAGCTTATAATTAACTATTATCAGCGGTAATGTCGAATTTTATACAGTGCCGCCAATCAAACCGAAAAAGCAGGAAGCACGATGGTAAGAGAAACAGTAACCGTCACGTCCGGGCAGATCGCCGGACAGTACAGATATATGGAGCTTGTCCGGGATATACTGGGCGGCGCAGAGCGGCATGTTTACATGCAGACCTTCGGCTGCCAGCAGAACGAAGCGGACAGCGAGCGGCTTTGCGGAATGGCGGAATGTATGGGATATACCGTGACCGACGATCCCGAATGTGCCGATCTGATAATTGTAAACACATGCGCCGTGCGCGAGCATGCCGAGCTTAAAACTCTTTCGATAGCAGGACAGTTCAAGCACATAAAAGAGAAAAATCCGGAGCTTCTGATCGGCATATGCGGCTGCATGGTCTCTCAGGAGCATCGCAGTCAGGATATAAAGCATAAATATCCTTATATAGATTTTCTTTTCGGAACGTCGGACAATTACCGGTTACCGGAGATTCTCTATAAAACAATAACAGGCGGGAAACGCCAGTTTTTCGCAAATTCGGACGCGGGAACGATCGCCGAGGGACTGCCTGTTCACCGTTTCAGCAGCTTTAAGGCTTGGGTAAGCGTCATGTACGGCTGCAATAATTTCTGCACGTACTGTGTCGTACCATACGTGCGCGGCAGAGAGCGCAGCAGAAAGAAAGAGGATATTCTTGAGGAGGTAAGGACTCTTGCGCAGGCGGGTTACCGCGAGATAACGCTTCTCGGTCAGAACGTCAATTCATACGGACTGGACACTGAATGCGGACGCTATGATTTTGCAGATCTTCTCTCGGACGTCTGCGCCGTGCCGGGCGATTTCATCGTAAGATTCATGACCAGTCACCCGAAGGACGTATCATATAAGCTTATCGACACGATCGCGGCAAATCCTAAGATCGCAAGGCAGTTCCACCTGCCGCTCCAGTCGGGAAGCGACAGGATACTCGGACTTATGAACCGCCGCTACACCGCGGAGAAATACATGGATACGGTGAGATATCTCCGTGAAAGGCTCCCCGATATCTCGCTCAGTACTGATATCATCGTCGGATTTCCCGGCGAGACAGAGGAGGATTTTGCGGATACGCTCCGTATGCTCGAACTTGTCAGATACGATTCGCTCTATTCGTTCATATTCTCACCGAGAAAGGGTACAGCGGCCGCGTCTATGGACTGTCAGATACCCGATGAGATAAAAAAAGAGCGTTTTGCCAGACTTCTTGATCTGCAGAACCGCATATCTCTCGATAAAAACAAACAGTACGAGGGAAAATGCATAGAGGTTCTTGTCGAGGGCATAAGCAAAACGGATTCCGCAAAGCTTACCGGACGGAACGAAAAGAGCAGACTCGTTCATTTTGAAGGACCGCAGTCGCTTGCGGGACAAAAGGTAAGAGTCTTTATCGATAAAGCGGAGACATATGCGCTTTACGGTCATCTTGCGGATACGGATGCCGATGTGGGGATATAATAAATGATACCGTGTTATATGTATTATAAGTTCGGATATGCGTCAGAAGACTTCATTTTCGCATCGGAGACAGAGAAGCTCTGCGGCACGGATATGCGAGGGCTTTACGTTTTCCCGTATGACTGCAGATATTGTAAATAAAAAAATAAACGAAAGCAGGTACAATTGAATGGAAGTAATGGAACTTGCGCGTGAGCTTGGACTC
>ENA-UOJO01004501-UOJO01004501.1-human-gut-metagenome-genome-assembly--contig:-P57-NODE-4501-length-11927-cov-17.070334_pt1 | contig 11927 bp, 9 predicted proteins | sample MGYA00242351_ERZ723898 | MGnify/ENA metagenome assembly ERZ723898 | reverse complement strand
TCCGCATGGTCTAAGCCATACGGAGGATTAACTGTTTTACGGACACCCGTCTATTGCGGGAGGGGCGTTTCCCTTTTAGGACTGTGCAGGGGGCAGGCGGGCGGGCCGCAGGCCCGGCGGCGGAGCCGCCGAAGCGGGCGAAGCCCGCTTGCCCGCCCGGAGGGCGGGCGGCCTGCGGCCCCGCCCACCGGGGCCCTGTACAGAGTCCCTCGGCTGTGCTATACTGAAAGCCAAACCGACCCAGAGGAGGAAACCCCATGCCAAGCAGTAGGGAATATCTGAGCTACATTATGGAGCAGCTGGCCCCGCTGGAGGGCATCACCACCCGGCAGATGATGGGCGAGTATATCATCTACTACCAGGGGAAGATCGCCGCCGAGCTGTGCGATGACCGTCTGCTGGTCAAGCCGGTCCCGGCCGCGCTGGCACTGCTGCCCGATGCCCCGCAGGAGCCGCCCTACCCCGGCGCCAAACCGATGCTGCTGGTGGAGGAAGTGGAGGATGGGACTTTCCTGCGAGAACTGCTGGTGGCCATGGAGCCGGAGCTGCCCGCCCCAAAGCCAAAAAAACCGATGGTGAAAAAGGAGTGACCGGGTATGGCACGATGGATCATTCTGCTGCGGGGTGTAAATGTAAGCGGAAAAAATAAAGTGCCCATGGCCGAGTGGAAGGCGGGCCTGGCAGCGCTGGGTTATACCAATATCGTAACGCTGCAAAACAGCGGCAATGCCGTACTGGATACCAACAGTGACCGAGCAGCCTTGATCCACGAGGTCACAGGCTTGATGCGGGAGCGATTTGGGCTGGAGATCCCGGTATATGCAATAGAGCAGGAAAGCCTGCGGGAACTGCTAGCCCAGTCCCCGGCGTGGTGGGGCCACGAAGATAAAGCGATTTATGACAATCTTATCTTTCTGCTGCCGCCCCATACCGCGGAGGAACTGGAGGAGGCCCTGGGCGCGCCGCACCCGGAGCTGGAGTGGGTGCACCCCTGCGGGGACGCGGTGTTTTGGAGCTTTGACCGGCAGAAATACCAGAAAACCAACTGGTGGCCCCGGACCGCGCAGGAGCCTGCCCGGGAATGGATCACGATACGGACAGCCGGTACTGTGCGCAAGCTGGCAGCGCTGTAATGGCGTTTCCCCATAAAAATGACCCCTGCAGGGCGAAACCTGCGGGGCCTTTTTATTAAAATAAAGGCGAATCAGTAATAGCCGATGATGTGGTGATCGCTGCCGGGGGCGAGCTGCGCCAATACGGGGCCATGGAGCTGCTGGGCAGCACCATCCTGCCGGATAAAGAGAAAATGGCTGCAGTAAAGCCACTGATCCAGCCGGAACATATTCATGGGATCGTAGCCGCAGATCGCGGCTTCGCAGGGGTGGAATGGGCGGGCCTGCCGGTGGGCTGCCAGGGTGGTCTGCTGTTCTTTGAGGTGCTCGGCAAAAAGGGCCGCCAGCGCCGGGACCTCCGGAGCTTCAAAACAGAGGGCATCGGTCGGGCGGTTTTGCTCATACAGGGAAGCCCCCGAAAAGAGGTTATAGAGCGGCCGGTGGAGGCGTTCCAGCGTAAGGCACAGCACTGTACCGGTATAGTAGCAGAGCCGGCGCGCATCCAGAAGAAGCAGCAGGTCGTCCTCCAATTTGGCAAGGTAGCCATCCAGCGTGGCGGTATACTGGGCGGGATCGAGAACCCGCAAAGCACGCAGGCACATGGTTTCCGCAGTGCCTTCCACCGTTTCGGCTTTCCACTCTTCGGCGGCGGCATCGGGGAATTTTTGGGCGCGGGCATTGCGCAGTGCGGCAAATCGTTCCCATTCGGCGGAATCTCCGGTGCGGCAGGCGGCGGCCAGCGCGCGGTTTTCCGCCAGTTTTAGCAGATAAAATGTCGGTTCGGTGGGGATATGGAGCAGGCGCAGGTCATCGGGAAAACGGCTTTCTCCCTGCTCAAACTGGTAGCAGTGGAACATCTCGTGCACCATGCTGGCAGCAAGGGCCACCGGCGGCTGGGGATCCAGCGCCACATTCCAGATGGCGATGCGCTGACCTTCGTATTCGATGGAGGTATTGCCCAGGAAACGGTTATCCCATGGGATCAGCCGTCCTTCCAGGCAGACCTGTTCTTCATTGTAAAGGGCAAAGGGGAACCGGTGATAGCCGGGATACAGCGAGGAAAAATCCAATCGATCCAGCTGTTCGGCCACGGCGCGGCAGAGCGGCAAAAGTTCCATAATGGGGCTCCTTTCGGGGGAGAGTTGCCCCCATTATAGCAGGTGTGGGGGCAAAAGGAAAGGGCGCTGCCCGCAGGCAGCGCCGGAGAAGAGGAAAACCTTAAGGGGAGAGAGGGCCGCAGGCCCGGCGGCGAAGCCGCCGAAGCGGGCGAAGCCCGCTTGCCCGCCCGGAGGGCGGGTGGCCTGCGGCCCCCAGCGAGGTTCCTGAAGAAATTAGGATGTTACAGCAATCCCTGCCGCTTCAGGGCGGGACGCAGGCGGCTGGCCAGCAGCGCTGCCAGCAGAATCTTTACCACATCGCAGGGCAGGAACGGCACCACGCAGGCGGAAAAGCTGGCGAAAAACGGCGTGCCGGAAAGGATGGAATACCACAGGGTGCCAAAGAAATAGCATACCGCGCAGCCCAGCACCATCGCTACGCACATCTGCCAAAAACGCGCGCCCCATTTTTCCACCAGCAGGCCGGTGAAGAAAGCGGCGAAGATATAGCCGACGACATAACCGCCGGTATTGCCAACGAGGTTGCCCAGGCCCCCGCGGAATCCCGCCATGACCGGAACCCCCACCGCAGCCAGCAGCAGGTAGACCAGCAGGCTGAGCGCGCCGCGCCACGGGCCCAATAGCGCGCCGGCCAGGTAGACGGCAAAAAGCGCCAGGTTAATGGGGATAAGCGGCAGCGGAATGGTGATTTGGCTGCAAACGGCGACCAACGCGGTAAAAATGGCGCACATGGTCAGTGTTTTGGCGGAAAAGCGGGAAGTGGTGCGGGACTGGGTTTGGGTGGACATGGGGGTTACCTCCGGGGGAATGATTTTTATAACAAGGTAAGGATAGCACGGCGAGAGCTAATTGTCAACTAAAATATTTATTTGGTTGACAATTAGTGCGATAGTTTCTCCCCCCGCGCAGAGAGAGGGTTCATTTTACTTTGGCGGGATTTTTCGAGTTTGTGCGGGGGAGGGATCGGGCCGCAGGCCGCCCGCCCGAAGGGCGGGCAAGCGGGCTTTGCCCGCTTCGGCGGCTCCGCCGCCGGGCCTGCGGCCCGCGCTCTCCGTCTCTACCAGGTCATCCCCTCAGCAGCAGGGCCCCCAGCGCCCACAGCAGGTACACATGCGCCGGGTAGAACCAGTAGAACAGCCAGCGCGGGGAATTCCCCCGCTCCCCGTTATACATGGCCAGCGGGATAGCCGCGAAGACCATCATCCACTGGTAATAGGTGAACAGCAGCGTTACCGGCGAACCGTTCAGCAGCAGGATGGGGGTAAGGTACAGCACCAGGCAGGACACCACATAGGCGGTCAGCTGCATGCTTCTTTCCCGCCGGAAGAAATACAGCAGTACCCCGATCATCAAAAATTCGATGCCGCCCTCGCAGGTATAGGGGCTGGGCAGCAATGTAGTGGTCAGCAGGCTGGCTGCTGCGGTGGGGAGCACCGCTTCCAGCAGCAGCGGCAGCACAAACGGCCCTGCCACCAGCAGGATCCCATCCCAGCGGCGCTGTTCCATCCGCTTTAGCCCCTGCAGGATCACCAGCAGCAAAAAGAAGGTAGCACAGATGCCATTGGTAGGGGTGATGCCATCCGGCCGCAGACCCCCGGCATATTGCCGCAGCAGGGCATTGGTGATCCCCATACCCACCGCCACCGCATAGACCCGCAGCAGGTATTTTTTATAATTTCTCGTCCGGCCAAAGCCCTCCACCACAAAGAAGAGGAAGATGGGTGCGGCCAGTCTCCCCACCCAGCGCAGCGGCTCCGGCAGGTACAGGTAGTAGGCCATATGGTCCAGCAGCATGGTGAACAGCGCCAGAACCTTGAGGGCGGACGCAGAAAGGGATGGCTTCATGGTTCCTCCTTGGCGGGATGGGATGGGGGCCCGGTCGGGGCGGGACCCGGGTGGCCCGCTGTTTTATTCAGACTTGCACAGGGGGCAGGATCCGGGCCGCAGGCCGTTTCGGCTCCGCCGAAACACGCAGGCAAAGCCTGCGTCGACCGCCTTCGGCGGCCGGGCCTGCGGCCCGCGCTCCTCTCCCCCGGCACAGATGTTACTTCTCCAGCAGCTTCTGCGCAGCGGCGTGGTCGGGGGTGGTCAGCATGGTGTAGTAGGTTTCATAGATGACCATGCCCGGCCGGGCGCCGTTCGGCTTTTTGATGTTCTTCACCAGCGTGTAGTCAATGGGCACACGGCTGCTCTCCCGCCCGCTGCTGTTGCAGGCGGCCAGCATGGCCGCTTCCTCTATGGTTTGGTCGGGCAGCTCCTCCAGCGGGGTGCCGCCGGTCAGCAGGATCACATGGCTGCCCGGCTGCTTTTGGATATGGAACCACAGGTCGCTGCCATGGGCGGTTTTCAGGGTCAATTGGTCATTTTGCAGGTTATTGCGCCCGCACAGGATGGTATATCCATCGCTGGAGCGGTACCGCAGCGGGGGCAGGGTGCCGCCCCGGCGCTTTTGCAGCGGCTTTTGGCCCTTGGGGGTCAGCGTTTTCAGGTAACCCTGCTGCCGCAGCTCCTCCCGGATCTCCAAAAGCTCGCCTTCGGTGGTGGCCCGGCGCAGCGCCTCCTGCACCGACTCGATGTAGGCGATCTCCTCCTCGCATTCGGTGATGAGGCGGCGCAGCGCCGCTTCGGCATTGGCGGCCTTGCGGTATTCGGTGTAGTATTTCTGCACATTGCGGCTGGGGGTCAGGCGTCCCTCCAGCGGGATGGTCACATTGACCGGCGGATCGGCGGTATAGTCCTCACAGGTCAGGGCGGTCATGCCCTTTTCCAGCCGGTACAGGTTGGCGCTCAGCAGGTCGCCGTAGAGCCGCAGCTGATCCCGGCCGGCGCTTTTTTCCAGCTCCTGCAGGCGTACCGCCCGCTTGCGCACCAGCCGCTCGTGGATGGAGGTGACCTGCCGGCGCAGTCCCTCCCCCGCCAGCTTTACCCCTTCGCTGCCGGTTTTCAGCCGGTAAAATTCCTCCAGCAGCTCGCTGCAGGTGGGGTAAGGCGTCTGCGTGATATTCGTTTCCTCATACTGCCTTTGCGGCAGAAAGGTAAAGTCCGGCTTTTCGCCGCCCAGCAGCAGCGGTGTGCCGCCCTCCGGGGCCAGTGCCGCCGCCCATTCCCCCAGTACGGCGGAAACGGTGGCCCGCTGCACCGGGGAAAGGGCGCTAACCGTCGGATCGCCCGGGGCAATGCGGTAGGAAAGCTCCCGGCAAATGAGGGGGGAAGCCCCCTCCAGCACCGCCAGCAGCGCCTTGCTGAGAGGAAGATCCGGCCCGGAAAGCAGCCGGTCGGCAGCATCCAAAGGGGAGGTCATGGTAAGATCCAACTTCTCCTGCCGCGGCGGGTAGGCATACTCCAGCCCGGAAAGCAGCGGCCGGCTTTCGCTTGCCGCAAAATCCACCCGGTGGATGGCGTCAATGACCTTGCCGTTTTCGCCCACCAGCACCAGGTTGCCCTGCCGCCCCATCAGCTCGCACACCAGCCGGAATTTGGCCCGGTCGCCCAGTTCATTGGTCGCCTCAAAGTGCAGGGTGAGGACGCGGTCCAGCCCCTGCTGGGTCACAGCGGTCAGCCGCCCGCCGCCCAGGTGCTTGCGCAGCAGCAGGCAGAACATCGGCGGGGTGGCCGGGTATTCAATGGGGATGGCCGAAAAGTGCAGTCGTGGGGCCGCACCGGCCAGGATCACCAGGCGGCGCACCGGCCCCCGGTTGTGCAGGTGGATGACCACGCAATCCCGGTTGGGCTGGCCTATTTTATCCACCCTGGCCCCGATCATCGGTTCCAGCTCCTGTTTTATCTTGTGCAGAAATCCGCCGTCAAATGGCATAGGGATCACTTCCTTTTGGTTTGGGTATGGATGGTGCAGGGGGCTAGCTCGGGCCGCAGGCCAAACCGTCCGTAGGACGGTTTCAGCGGGCTTCGCCCGCTGACGGCGGCGCTTCGCGCCGCCGGGCCTGCGGCCCGCTCTCCCCTGCCCCCTGCAAAAATGTGCGTGGGGGCAGAGACCGCGGGCTCCCGGGGCGCAGCCCGTTTCGGCAAAGCCGAAACACACAAGCATTGCTCGTGTCGCCCGCCTGCGGCGGGCGGGGCTGCGCCCCGCCCTGCCCCCTGCAGAATTTCAGTTTTATCGCAGCGCCAGCAGCAGCTTCGTCGCTTCCGCCAGCTCTGCGTCCCGCTCGGGGCCGGGCTTGGCTTCCACCAGCCCGGTAATGCGCCGCCGCAGGCGTCCCAGCACCTGCTCCCGGTACTCCCCGGCCAGCGGGTCATTTTCCAGGTCCAGCGCCCCAAAGTACAGCGCCGCCGGGGTCTCCTCGGTAGCGCAGCCGGTGTACTGCGCCCGCAGCACCGTATACAGCTTACCGTTCGCCCGGCAGCAGCGCTCCTCCTGCAGGGTAAAGCGATGGGTATACAGCCACCGCCGCAGGTGTACCGGCCGGGTCATGGGCTGCAAAAGGTAGGTAATGGCCGGGTTTTCGGTGTAGTCCCACCGGGAAAGGATATCCGCGATCAGCTCCCCGCCCATCCCGGCGATCACTACCGCATCCACTCCCACCGGCGCGATGCCGCACAGTCCGTTGGTCAGACGGCACTCGCTCTGTGCCAGCAGTCCCCGGCGGGTCAGCTCCTGCCGGGCCTTCTCCAGCGGCATGGGGTTAATATCGGCCGCAATGCCGTAATCGCAGCGGCCGCCCTCCAGCAGAGCCGCCACCAGTAGTCCATGGTCGCAGCCGATATCTGCCACCGCCCGGCAGCGCGGCACCATAGCCGCTATGGTACCCAGTCTTGCATCAAGATGCTCCATTCCGGAACCTCCTATCTCTCTTGCCCAAAATGCTTTCTTCCCCCGGCCTTCCGGATGCGCGCAGGCACGGCTCCGCTCTCCGTCGGGCCGCCCCGCCAAAGCCGGGGCCGGCCCTCCCCCGCTCCGCCGCGCCTGCGCGCCTTCGCGGGTCTGCGGCCATACCTTTTCTCTGCGGCCGCCATACCGGGAGATCATTCTAATAGCATACCAATTTTCCGCCCGCCCGTCAATGACATCCCCCGGCCAAAAGGAAGCGGCCCCCGCAGGAGCCGCCCTTTGCTTAAGATTGGTTTTGCCTTTTTATCTCTGTCCCTTATCGTAGGGGATGCCCTCAGCCTTGGGGGCCCGGGAACTCTTGGAGGTAAAGGCCAGCACGACCAGCGTGATGACATACGGCAGCAGCCGGTAGAAGTTGGCGTTCAGGCCCAGCTCCGTCAGCGCGTAGATGCCGTCGCCGTTGATATCCAGCGTGGAATAGCACGCCGCGATGCACTTAAACAGACCGAACAGCAGCGCGCCGCCCGCCACATTCAGCGGCTTCCAGTTACCAAAGATCATAACCGCCAGCGCCAGGAAGCCGAAGCCCGCCACATCGCCGTTGGCCGAGCAGTTGGCGGTGGTCACCGCGTATACAAAGCCGCCCATACCGGCCAGCGCGCCGGAAATGGTGGTGCCGGCATAGCGCATCTTCTTTACATTGATGCCCAGCGAATCCGCCGCCTGGGGGTTTTCACCACAGGCCCGCAGCCGCAGGCCAAAGCGGGTCTTATACAGAATAATGGCCAAGATGATGAATACCAGCACGCATACATAGTTGCTCAGGTACACCTTATTGAGGAAGGTCTCCTGGAAGAAGTTCAGCTCCGCGGTTCTGTCAAAGCCCAGCATCGTCTTTTTTATCATGAACCAGGAGGCGGAGTCACCCTTGAGCAGCAGCAGCTGGTTCTGCTTGGCGATGAGGCGCACCAGGAACAGCACCAGCGCGGGCGCCAGCATGTTCAGCGCCGTACCGCCAATGGTCTGGTCTGCCCTTAGGTTGATGGCCGCGAACGCCAATAGCAGCGAGAACACCGCGCCCAGTATCGCCGCCACCAGCATGGCCAGCAGCAGATACCCCTGCAGCGCCACCCAGTTATCGGCGGCCTTTGCCGCCTCAAACCAGCCCATTGCCTGCATCATCCGTACAAACAGCACTCCGATAAAGGCGCCAAAGATCATAATACCTTCCAATGCCAGGTTGATGATACCGCTGCGCTCCGCAAAGATGCCGGCCAGCGCCACTACCATCAACGGGATGGCATAAATCAATGTCTGTCTGATGAGAAATGACATTACGCCTCGGCCTCCTTTCCGGTTTCCTCAGTCCCGGCCGCCTCGCCCTCCGGCTCGGCGGCCCCACCGGCGTCCTCGGCGGCGGCCGCCGCCTCCTCCGCCGGCTGCGCGTCAGGCAGCAGCCCGGCGCCTTCCGGCAGCTTTTTCTTCCATGGCAGGATGGACTTGCCCTCCTTCTTCCGGCGGCTGATCCACAGCTTGATCACCAGCGAGAAAGCCGAGAGGTACACAATCACCGCGATGATCACATCGGTGATGTACTCGTTGTAGGCCGTCAGGTTGGTCAGCTGCAGACCCGCGATGGAAAGCAGCGACATGAATATGCCGGTAAAGATGACCCCGATGGGGTTATTGACCGCCAGCAGCGCCACGGCAATACCGTCAAAGCCCTCGCTGGGCAACGACTGGTAGGTGGTCCAGAAAAATTCGGTGTTGCCGGAAAGATAGTACAGAGCCCCCGCCGCGCCCGCCATGGCGCCGGCAATGGCCATCGAGCAGACGATGTTGCGCCTATCGTGGATGCCGGCATACCGGGCGGCGTGCCGGTTGGCGCCGCAGGCCTTCAGCTCATATCCAAAGGTCGTCTTTTCCAGCATGATGTAAACCAGGATCGCCATAATGATGGCGATGATGATGCCGCCATTTACTTGGCTGCCAGGGAACAGCTTATCCAGCCCCATCTTGGAGGTCGCCACGCCGTTGTAGGTCGTCTTGTAGACATACCCGGTCTTGTTGCCCTCCACTATGTTCTTCAGGTTGCTGATATCAAAGAGCCAGGTCACCAGGCTTGCCGCGATCCAGTTGGTCATGATGCAGGCGATGACCTCGTTGATATTAAGGGTCGCCTTCAGCAGGCCGGGGATGGCGCCCCACAGGGCGCCGGCCAGCACACCGCCCAGGAAGGCGATGAACCAGATAAGCCAGGCGGGAACGCTGCTGCTGGGGATGGAAAGCGCCAGGAACAGGGAAGCTGTGGTACCGGCCAGGTACTGGCCCGGCGCGCCGATATTGAACAGGCCGGTCTTAAAGGCCACCGCCACCGAAACACCGGTAAGGATGAGCGGCGTAGCCCGGAACAGCATGTTGCCGATATTGGTGGGATTGAAGCCGAAGGTCAAAGCACCGGCGGCGTCACGCCCGGTGCTCAGCACGCCAAAGAGCACCAGCCGGATGCCGTCCCACGCACCCTTCAGCGAGATCAGCGGGTTAAAGGCGCCCACGATCAGGATGACCACCGCACCGGTCAAAAGGCCGATGAGGATGGAGATGATGGAGGCCCGCAGCGAATAGGTGGGGGCCTTTTTCATCAGCGGAGATTTTACTTTATTACTCATCGCTGCCCTCCCCCTTTCCTTCCTGCGTGTTATGCTGCCGCTTGGCGCCGGCCATATACAGGCCCAGCTCCTGCACGGTGGTCTTGGCGGGGTCCAGCTCGCCCACGATCTCACCCTCGTACATCACCAGGATGCGGTCGGAAAGGCTCATCACCTCGTCCAGCTCCAGAGAAACCAGCAGCACCGCCTTACCGCGGTCCCGCTCCGCCACCAGCTGCTTGTGGATATACTCGATCGCGCCGACATCCAGACCTCGGGTGGGCTGCACCGCCACGATCAGCGCCTTATCACGGTCCAGCTCACGGGCCACGATCGCCTTCTGCTGGTTGCCGCCGCTCATGCTGCGGGCCACGGTAATGGGGCCCTGGCCGCTGCGCACATCAAATTGCTTGATCAGGCCGTCGGCGTACTCACGCACCGCGTCCGCCTTGATGAACCCATGATTCTGGAATTTGGTCTCGTAGTAGCGCTGCAGCACCATATTCTGCTCCAGCGTAAAGTCCAGCACCAGGCCATGCTTGTGCCGGTCCTCCGGGATGTGGGACATCTCCTTGCCGCGCTCTCTTATCTTCGCGTGGGTAATATCGTGCCCGCACAGCTTCACGGTGCCGCCGCTGGGCTTCTCCAGGCCGGTCAGGCCGTATACCAGCTCGGTCTGGCCGTTGCCATCAATGCCCGCGATACACAAGATCTCCCCGCTGCGCGCGGTAAAGGTCACATCGTGCACGGCGTCCTTCTTGTGCAGCTTGCTGGGCACGGAAAAGTGCTCTACCTCCAGCACCGCCTCGCCGGGCTTCGCCGGGGATTTCTGCACCTCCAGCTGGACCGGGCGGCCCACCATCATATTGCTCAGCTCCTGCTTGTTGGTCTTGGCCGTATCGATGGTGCCGACATATTTGCCCTTGCGCAGTACGGTGCAGCGGTCCGCCACCGCCATGATCTCATTGAGCTTATGACTGATAAAGAGGATGCTCTTACCCTCCTTGGCCAGGTTGCGCATGATCTCCATCAGCTCATCGATCTCCTGCGGGGTCAATACGGCGGTCGGCTCATCAAAGATAAGGATCTCATTATCGCGGTACAGCATCTTCAGGATCTCCACCCGCTGCTGCATCCCCACGGTGATATCCTCCACCTTGGCGTCCATGTCAATGGCAAGCCCGTATTTTTCCGAGAGCTCCTTCACCTTCTGCCGGGCTTTTTTCTTCTGCAGAAAGCCCAGCTTGGTGTCCTCCGCCCCCAGGATGATGTTATCCAGCACGGTAAAAACATCAATGAGCTTGAAGTGCTGGTGCACCATGCCGATGCCCAGTGCCGTGGCGTCATTGGGGTCATTGATCTTTACCGGCACGCCGTTTTTGCGGATCTCTCCTTTTTCCGGCTGGTACAGGCCAAAGAGCACGCTCATCAGCGTACTTTTGCCCGCACCGTTTTCGCCCAGCAGCGCGTGGATCTCCCCGCGCCGCAGCTGCAGGGTAATATCGTCATTTGCCTTAATGCCGGGGAACTCCTTGGTGATGTGAAGCATTTCAATAATGTAATCATTGTTGTGGTTTTGTTCCATGCTCCATCCCCCCTTCCTGTTTGTTTGGTCTGGTCTGTGCCTCCTTGTGCGCATTGCATATTACAACATTATAATTATATAGTCTCTCCGGGCAAATTGCAAGGCGGACCCTGCCCCCCAGCATAGAAATGCAACACGCCTTTTTGTTCAATTTACCACCTTTTTCTCCCATATCCGCCCCTCTGTTCCCCTTCTCCGCCTCCGGCGGAGGGTTACTTTTCTTCATAGAAAAGGAACCCCCCGCCGGGTAGGCGTACGGACCGTCGCCCTCCGGTGACTTTGCCCCGCCGTTAGGCGGCCACAAACCCGCCCCCCGCCTTGGCCCTAAAAACTCTTTTTCTCCTTTTCTTATTTGAAAAGCAGCTCCCATTCCAGTAACCATTCCTCCTATTCACAGAATCGCAAAACAAATCCGCCAAATTTCCGCGTTGCTTTCTTGCGAATTCCACAAAAAGGCTAAAATAAGGTTGCGCCCATCCCGGTTGGTTGCTATAATATAGTTGCTCTCGTGCCGCCGCTCCGGCGGCGCGGCAAAAACAAAATTTTCTGGAGGAGAAAAAGATGAAAAAGATTCTTGCAATTGCCCTGGCTCTCGTCATGGTTCTCGCCATGGTAGCCTGCGGCGAGAAGCCCGCTCCCACCCCCGATCCTGATCCCACCCCCGATCCCACCCCCACT
>ENA-UOJO01004500-UOJO01004500.1-human-gut-metagenome-genome-assembly--contig:-P57-NODE-4500-length-11931-cov-4.404766_pt1 | contig 11931 bp, 10 predicted proteins | sample MGYA00242351_ERZ723898 | MGnify/ENA metagenome assembly ERZ723898 | reverse complement strand
AAATTGATGAAATAGTAGGTTTACCGGGTAACTTTGGAAAGCGGTAAGAGTACCCCCGCTTAGGGTAATAGGCTGTGTGTTGAATTGACAAGATAATTACTATTAGTGATGGCAGGATTGTAAGTGATAATAAAAATATATAAATGTTCATGGAATATTTACAAAAAATTATAATAAAATTTACTTGAATTATTATACGGGCAAGCATATAATAAAAGCATAGGGTTTGTTTATAATTTAACAATCAAATATTTATGTACGGAGGTTTTATTATGGTTCGATTTACTTTACCAAGAGATTTGTATCATGGAAAGGGTTCTTTGGAAGCCCTCAAGACACTTGAAGGAAAGAAAGCTATCATCTGCGTTGGTGGCGGATCTATGAAGCGTAACGGTTTTCTTCAGAAAGCAGAGGATTACCTCAAGGAAGCAGGAATGGAAGTTAAGCTTTTCGAGGGTATCGAGTCTGATCCATCAGTTGAGACTGTTATGAAGGGCGCTGCTGTTATGACAGAGTTTGAGCCAGACTGGATTGTTGCTATCGGCGGAGGTTCTCCTATTGATGCTGCTAAGGCAATGTGGATTAAGTATGAATATCCTGATACAACATTTGAAGATATGTGCAAGGTATTCGGTCTTCCTAAGCTTCGTAAGAAAGCTCATTTCTGTGCAGTTTCATCTACATCAGGAACAGCTACAGAGGTAACAGCATTCTCTATTATTACAGATTATGAGAAAGGTATTAAGTATCCTATAGCAGATTTCGAGATTACTCCTGATGTTGCTATTGTTGATCCTGAGCTTGCAGAGACTATGCCGGTTAAGCTTGTAGCACATACAGGTATGGACGCCATGACACATGCAATTGAGGCTTATGTATCAACTGCTAACTGTGATTACACAGATCCACTGGCACTTCATGCTATGGAGATGATTAAGGCTAACCTCGTTAAATCATACAACGGAGATATGGCAGCAAGAGATTCAATGCATAATGCACAGTGTCTTGCAGGTATGGCATTCTCTAATGCATTACTTGGTATCGTTCATTCAATGGCACATAAGACAGGTGCAGCATTTGAAGGCGGACATATTATCCATGGTGCAGCTAATGCTATGTATCTTCCTAAGGTTATCAAGTTCAATGCCAAGGATGAGACAGCAGCTAAGAGATATGCATTTATCGCTGATTTCTTACATCTTGGTGGCAATACACAGGATGAGAAGATTGACAATCTTATCGCTATGTTAAGAAAGATGAATGATGACCTTAATATTCCTCACTGCATCAAGAATTATGGTGAGGGTGGTCTCCCAGCAGAGACAGGATTTGTATCAGAGGAAGAATTCAAGGCTAAGTTACACGACATCGCAGCCAATGCTATCCTTGATGCATGTACAGGTTCTAATCCACGTCAGCCAAGTCAGGAAGAGATGGAGAAGCTTCTTACATGCTGCTACTATGATACAGAAGTTGACTTCTAATAATTACATATAAGAATAAATGTTAAGCCTTCTGGTAATAATACGGTTGTATTAATTATCAGGAGGCTTTTTATTATGGCATTGAATGAAAAAGAAAAGACTACGATTAAGGATTTACAGACTCAGGAGCAGACCTGTATCAAGAAGTACAAGAAGTATGGACAGGATGCGAAAGATCCTGTTTTGAAGGATTTATTTTCTACATTAGAGAAGAATGAGCAGAAGCACTATGACACATTAGGACAGATTCTTGAGGGAAAAGTTCCTGAATGTGACTGCAACGACTGTGAGGGAAAAGAGTATGAGCCTGAGGCAACTTATGATGTTATGAGCAAGTCAGAGGATAAGGAAAGCGATGCATTTTTAGCAACAGACAGTATTGGCTCTGAAAAACTTGTATCGGGAGAGTATAATACTAATGTGTTTAATTTTGCCGATACAGCCATCAGAAAGATTCTTGCTGATATCCAGATTGAGGAGCAGAATCATGCAGAAATGCTGTATAAATACAAGACAGTAAACGGAATGGCATAATTTATGCAAATTTTTTGAAAAAATGTTACAATTATTTAAACTTTTTTGAAAAGTATTCCGTATAAAGATATGAACGGGACATGAGACTTTGATTTATGTTCCGTCAGTACATACCAACCGGGGGTGAGTAGATGGGTTTGCTGTCAAAGAACCGTGATTTTAGTTTGATAAGCAGAATCCTGAATAATAATGACAGAGATGCAGCAGACGAGCTGGTTACGCAATATTATAAGGCTGTGTATAAGCACATTTATATTAAGCTGAAGGATGAGGAGTTAAGTATGGATCTTACTCAGGAAACATTTATTTCAGCGTTGAAGGGGCTGGGGGGCTTCAATATAGAGAAAGCGTCATTTAAGACATGGCTTACAAGGATTGCAGATAATAAGGTCACTGATTATTTCAGGAGCAGACAGTATCATGAGAGTATTGTTACACAGATTATGGATGATACCATACAGGAACCTGCTGATGAGAGGGCTGGCACGGAGACGAGTGTGCTTGGGAAACTTTCTTATGAGGAGATGGAGAAAATGTATGGTCATCATCAGAATAAGGAATGGGAAACCTTCAGGCTTAAAGTGTATGAAGGTTATACATTTGGCGAGATAAGTGCTAATCAGGGGGTTGATCTTAGCACTGTCAAGAGCAGGTATTATGCAATGGTTAAGAGAGTAAGAAAGGAGTGGGATTATCTTGAGTAAGGTTAAGTATCCGGATAAGGAAAAAATCAGAATACAGATAGATGAAATCCTTGACAAGTCTGAACTGTTTGATGCTACAGAAGATAAGTCGTCTACATATACGAATGATAAGATAGTACAATTGAAACCAGTAAAACAACACCTGCCAGTCGGAAAGTATATTTCGGTTGCAGCTGCAATAGCGGCAATTGTTATATTTGTTATATCAGTAAAGAATTATCAGACAGTTGGCAGAGGAGAGCAGAGCAGGACAAGTTTCGTGCCGTTAGCAACCAGCAGTTCAGAGGCAGATATGCATGAGAGTACTGCGGAGGAAGCAACAGTTAAACAGAGCCAGATAAGTGATATGATAATTGAAGATTATAACAGCTATGAAATGTTATATTCGAAACTTAATGTTATGAGTGAAGGAACAATAAATATTGAGAACAGAACAGAGTATGGATATACATATTCTGTAAGAACTGACAATGTTGCAACAAGGAATAATGTAGTACTTTATATTGATGTTCCTTATGATATTAAGTATAATGATAAACAGTTGGATGGAATGGACGAGGCGGCAGCTGATACATTAAAACAGGTGATTCAGACATATATTGATAAGAATGGTCTTAATAGCAATATAAAGATTTCATGTTATATTATGAATAATTCTCTTGAGTTCTATAGTGGGGATACTGTATATGGAAGTCTGACGCTTTCTAGAGAATATTTGGTGCTTTTGGGGGATTAAATGATCGAGAATAATTTTTACTTATTGAATTCTAAAGCAGTTTTAAGAGAGGTAAGGAAGTCTGTCATTGGAAAAGATGATGTTATATGCAAGGTGTATATGGCAATAATCGCAGGAGGACATGTATTATTAGATGATATTCCGGGAGTTGGTAAAACAACAATGGCACATGCATTTGCAAATGCACTCGGACTGAAGTACAACAGAATACAGTTTACACCAGATGTTATGCCATCGGATATAACGGGATTTTCGATGTATAACAGGCAGACTGGCAAGTTTGAATTCAAGCAGGGGGCGGCTATGTGCAACCTGCTTCTTGCTGATGAAATAAACAGAACATCACCTAAGACACAGTCAGCGTTATTGCAGATAATGGAAGAGTCTAAGGTGACTGTTGACGGCAATACATATGAGCTTCCAGACCCATTTGTAGTTATAGCAACACAGAACCCTATTGGTTCTATTGGAACACAGAAGCTTCCTGAGTCACAGCTCGACAGATTCATGATAAAGCTTTCTATGGGATATCCACAGATTGAGGATGAAGTAGCAATTATGAAGAGCAGACTTGAGAATGGGAAGAATACACAGTTTTCTGCATGTGTACTTGAAAAAGGTGATATAGCAGGAATTCGTGAGGAAGTTGCGGGTATCTATGTTGATGATTCTATATATGAATATGTAGCTAAGATTGCAGCTAAGACAAGAAGCAGGGAGAATATAATACAGGGGGTTTCACCAAGAGGAAGTATCGCAGTAATTGCAATGGCAAAGGCGGAAGCATTTCTTCGCGGTAATAATTATGTTCTTCCATCAGATATTAAGAATATTGCTGTTGAAACATTTGCACACAGAATAGTTACTAATGTTAATGGAGCTGCAGGTACGGAGGCAGCCAGAAAAGAGATTACTGAGATATTAAGAAATGTACCGGTTCCAGAGATGAATAAGTAAGGGTGGCAGTATGCTTAAAAGAAGGATTTTGTATTTTATCTGCCTGGCAGTTGTTTTCGGGGTTAATATATTTTATGTGGAATACCAGATATTTATATTGCTTGTCCTGATGATTGCAATACCACTTGTTTCATGGATTATGTATGCTATATCGGATGTCAGTCTGGGGCTTAGCCTGCAGGTCAATAAGAATGTTGTACAGGTGGGAAACAGGATTAAGATAAGAATAGTTAAGAAGAATGCATGTAATCTGGCTTTTGTTAATGGCAGCATAACCATAAAATATATGTATTGTCATACGGGTGATGAATTCATGATAAATGTGCCTATAAAACAGGGCATAAGAAAGAGTGCTGGAATTACGGACATTTCTGCGGATTACTGCGGTAATATATGTGTGGGGGTTGAATCCATAGAAATATGTGACTATCTTGGACTTTTTGGAAAGAAGAAACAATTTGCAGGAGTTACTAAAGTATCTGTTATGCCGGAGGAAACAATTGACAGATATATGGAAGCAGACAGAGCTAATGCTTATTATGATGAAGAGAATGAGGTGTATGTAAAGAGTGCATCTGATGAAGTCAGTGAACTCAGAGAATACAGGGATGGAGACAGTCCAAGGAATATCCATTGGAAGAGAAGCAGTATACTTGCAGAGAATGACTTTATTGTTAAAGAGTACAGCACGAACATTAATAAGACGGTATTCATCGTTGTTGACACGGACTGGAGAGGAGAAAAGTCATGGCGTCTTTCAAGAATGAGCCGAATATATGCTGAGATGATGTCGCAGGGGCTGGCATGTGCAGAGGCTGGACTGACTGGACAGTATATAGTGTGGGATATGGCTAAAGCAGATATTGTAAGAGTTACGTTCTATGATAATGCCAGTTTGAAAGCGGCCGTTAAAGTGGTTATGGATATACGTTGTGGTGAAGGTACGGTCAATAAAGCATGTCAGGCATTATATGAAGATGACAGGCTGGAGATTACGACTGAACCAGTGATAATTACAGAGAATTGATAATAATGTGACAAGAGGGTATTAATGAAAAAGGGACAGCTTATACATACAGACAACTTAATACTTAGAATAATAGTGACATTTCTTGGAACATTTGGTGCAGCATCCATAATAGAGACGATTACATATCCGCTTGCAGATATGGGATTTATTGGATTTGTTTCACTGATATTCAGTGTTGTGTATACATTTATGCTGTCCTGTTACGGAAAGAATGCAAGGCTTATAAGGATTATGGGAATGGCTGTTTTGCCGGTGGTATATCTCGTAATTAATATAGGCTCTTTTATTAATGGAATCACAACATTTATAAATGTGTTTATATCAAGGGCATCTTTTACAGGACCTGTGGATAGCAGTAATGTACTAACGGTAGAGAGTGCTGGTGCGGCTTCTGTAAGATGCGTATGTGTGGTTGTTGTTATGATTATAGCAGTCCTTGCAGCTTTGGAAGTTAGTGTGTTTCCTAATATGCTAGTGAGTCTGGCAATAACCATGCCTCTGCTTAGTGTATTTATTGCGGCAGTTATTATTCCTGATATCATAAGCATTATTTTCTGTGTTCTTTTTATCTTTGATTCAATGGCACTAAGGAATAAGAAGATAAAAACTAACCAGAGTGCCAAAACGGCTGTAATAATATCAGCAGTTATAGCGGCAGTTTTAACATTTGTTGTTCCTCAGGATACATATAAGAGAAATTCTTTCTTTGATGATGCAAGAAATATGGTAACAGATGTTGTTTATGACAGATTTGGCATAGACCTTCAGGGAAATAAATCAGAGACAGAGGATGATAAGGCGAAGGTTAATGCGACTGTAGGAATAGGAAATGGTGATGTTGGACAGGTTGACGAGGTCTATTATGGAAATGTATACGCAGGAGAGCTTAATACAATGTCTGATATCGGAATTGCCTATGCCAAGGTATTTATGGGAAGGGATTTCAAGAATAACAGCTGGCAGCGATGGTCGGATACAAGGGAAACTCAGTATTCTTATGAGAGTGCTGTGTCCGAGTTTGCACTTAATCTTGTGAAACGAAAAATATATACGCTTGATGAAGACGAACAACTGCTTGCTGACAGATTTTTCTATTATCAGCAGACATTCAGAAGTAAAGATGGCAATGTATATGGTTCGTCACTTGATTACCGTATAGCACGGGGAAGCTTTGAGGATTACTCCCGCATGGGGCAGCTTATGAAGAAATACAGAAACTCTGCTATCGTTAATTCATATGAAAGCTATGCACACGGGCAGTATCTTGATGTATCTGAAGATGACAGAATTGTTGTAGCACAACTGTTTGGAAAGAGGAATTTACAGACAGTAGATGAAAAGGTTGAATATATACAGAAAATAGTATCTTATCTTAAAGATAATTATACATATACTCTTAAACCAGGAAGGGTGCCGGAGGGAAAGAGCGTTGTTGAGTATTTCTTAAGAGAAAGCAAGAGAGGGTATTGTACATATTTTGCTACCTCGGCAGCAGTTATATTAAGATGTGCGGGTATACCGGCAAGGTATTGTGCAGGATATACGGTTAATACCAATACAGGCGCATATTATACTGACGGGCAGAGCAATAAGTATATGAAATATGATGTCTACGACAATGCAGCTCATGCATGGGTTGAGGCATATATTGATGGATATGGATGGGTTATTGTTGATGCAACACCTGGCTATGGAGAAGTTGAGGATACTGAGCAAAGTTCCACACAGGATGAAAGTGAGAGACAGAGCCAGTCTGACAATAGTAATTCATCAGTTGATGAAAATATGACAGTTGATGATACAGATGAGCCGGGGACTGAAAGTACTGCGCAGGAAGCTGTCTCTGATACTGACAGCTTCTCAGGTGAGATACATATTAATTCAGTACTGATTGTTGTATGTACAGCAATGTTGGCAGTTCTTATATTAATTGCAATGGCTGCAATCAGGATAGTATCAAGAATACATTTATTAAGAAGCAGTTCAGTAGATGAAGTAAAGCTTATGAAAATGTATTCTTATCTTGAAAAGCTTCTTGCTTGTATGGGATATAAGAGAGAACCTGGAATTGATTATGAAGAATATATATTAGAAATAACTGCACAGGATGCGAATCTTAAGAATATGGGACTTGAGAAAGCAGTGCAGACAATCCTTGCGGTCAGATTTGGTAATGTAAAATGTGTTGACAAAGCTGATATAACTGGGATAATAAATACTATAAGACAGGTGCGAAGCTACGCACTTAAGAAAGCCAGAGGATTGAAGAAGCTTGTAGTATGTTTAATTTAGAAGAAGAGCTTAAGAAACTCCCGGCAAAACCGGGAGTTTATATTATGCATGATAAGTGGGACAATATAATATATATAGGTAAGGCGAAGATTTTAAAGAATCGTGTAAGGCAGTATTTCCAGAGCAGCAGGAATAAGTCTGCCAAGATTGTGCAGATGGTGTCACATATTCAGTACTTTGAGTATATTATCACAGATTCTGAACTTGAGGCGCTTGTTTTGGAGTGCAATCTTATCAAGGAGCACAGGCCTAAGTACAATACCATGCTAAAGGATGACAAGAGTTATCCTTTTATTAAGATTACCGTTGGTGAAGAGTATCCAAGGGTACTTTTTGCAAGAAAGATGAAGCATGGAGCAGGTAAGTATTTCGGTCCTTACACTTCTGCGGCAGCAGTCAAGGACACTATTGAACTTCTATGCAAACTGTATAAGGTAAGAACCTGTAACAGAAATCTGCCTAAAGATGAGGGCAAGGACAGGCCGTGTCTTAATTATCATATCGGACAGTGTGATGCACCATGTCAGGGATATGTAAGCGGCGAGGAATATAGAAGAAGAATTGATGAGGTTGTAGCTTTCTTAAATGGTGATTACAAGAAGATTATGGACAGGCTTACAACGCAGATGCAGGAAGCGTCTGAGAAGATGGAATACGAGGAAGCTGCAAGATACAGAGACCTGTTAATGAGTGTCAAGCAGGTTGCACAGAAGCAGAAGATTACAGCAGATGATGTTAATGACAGAGATGTCATTGCGTGTGCAAGTGACGGTCAGGACGCAGTTGTGCAGGTGTTCTTTATCAGGCAGGGCAAGCTTCTTGGAAGAGATCATTTTCATATGAAGGTTGCCGAAGGTGACTCTAAGAGCGACATTATTTCGGAATTTATGAAACAGTATTACGGCGGAACTCCATTTATACCTAATATTATTATGGTGCAGTACGAGATAGAGGATGCGGATACAATAGCACAGTGGCTTAGTGCAAGAAAGAGTCGAAAGGTAAGTATTGTCACACCTAAGAAGGGCGATAAGGAAAAGATGGTTGAGCTTGCATATAAGAACGCCCAGCTTGTTCTTACACAGGATGCGGAGAAGATTAAGCGTGAGGAGAGCAGGACAACAGGAGCTATGAAAGAGATTGCTGGCTGGCTTGGACTTGGGACACTTCACAGAGCAGAGGCTTACGATATATCTAATACAAATGGCGTTGAAAGTGTTGGCTCAATGGTCGTTTTTGAGGATGGAAAACCAAAGAAGAATGATTATCGCAAGTTCAGGATAAGAACAGTAAAGGGGCCGGATGATTATAAGAGCATGCGTGAGGTTCTGACAAGACGTTTTACAAGAGGTATGCGTGAGCGGGAAGGACTCGAGGATAGTCATGGATTTTCGAGATATCCAGACCTTATTATGATGGATGGCGGACGCGGCCAGGTGAATATTGCACTTGATGTACTTAAGGAACTGGGACTTAATATTCCTGTGTGTGGTATGGTAAAAGATGATACCCACAGCACAAGAGGTCTGTATTATAACAATATTGAGATACCGATAGATAAGCACAGCGAGGGCTTTAAGCTGATTACAAGGGTGCAGGATGAGGCACACAGATTTGCAATAACTTATCACAGAAGCTTAAGAGATAAGGCACAGGTATCTTCTGTACTTGATTCGATTGAAGGAATCGGACCTGTAAGAAGAAAGGCACTTATGAAGCATTTTCTTGATATAGAAAAGATACGGCAGGCATCAGTGGATGAGCTTATGAAGGCTGATGGTATTACTGAAAATGTGGCAGAGAATATATACAAATTCTTTCATTGATAATACTTTTATAATAGCATTTAGAGCTTGTCTGTGATAAACTTAGGATATATGAAATCGTAAACATGAGTTTGGAGGCAGAGAATATATGAATAATGGTAAAGAGAGGGTAAAGTTATCTAAAGTTATCCAAAAAATGAATCTTGTTAATCTTACACCACAGATAGATGTGTCAGGAATCTGGCTTAATCTGCCTGATGTGAACAGACCGGCTTTGCAGCTTACAGGTTTTTATGACCAGTTTGATAATGACAGATTACAGATTATTGGTAATGTGGAGCATGCTTATCTTGCGAGTCTTTCTGAGCAGGAGAGATATGAAAGATATATGCAGCTTTTGTCAAGTAATATTCCATGTATTATATTCTGCAGGAGTAAAAAGCCAGAGCCTAAGATTATTGAACTTGCGGTTAAGTATCAGATACCTCTTCTTATGACAGACCAGGCAACATCTTCATTTACAGCAGAAGTAATTCGATGGCTGAAGGTCCAGCTTGCACCATGTATCGTAATCCATGGTGTTTTAGTTGATGTATATGGCGTAGGTGTACTTATCACAGGTGAGTCTGGTATTGGTAAGAGCGAGGCTGCACTTGAACTTATAAAAAGAGGACACCGTCTCGTAACTGATGATGCGGTTGAAATCAGAAAGGTCAGTGACGAGACTCTGGTTGGAAGCGCACCGGGAGTTACCAAGTATTTTATAGAGCTCAGAGGCATTGGTATTATTGATGTCAAGACACTTTTCGGTGTTGAAAGTGTTAAGGAAACTCAGGAAATTGATATGGTTATCAAGCTTGAGGACTGGAACAAGGACAGAGAGTATGACCGCCTTGGACTTGAGGAAGAATACATAGAATATCTTGGCAATAAGGTTGTGTGCCATACGCTTCCGGTAAGACCAGGACGTAATCTTGCTGTAATTGTTGAGTCAGAATCTGTCAACCACAGACAGAAGATGATGGGATATAATGCAGCAAAGGAATTATACAGAAGAGTACAGGAAAATCTTATGAGAGGCGGGGAGGATGACGATGAGTAAGATTATATTTGGAATTGATGTTGGAGGAACAACCTGCAAATGTGGTACATTTTCTGAAGAAGGTGAGCTGTTAAGAAAGGAAGAGATTCCTACAAGAAAGGATGAGGGTGGAAGCCTGATTCTGCCTGATATAAGTGAGTATATCAAGGGCGTTCTTGCAGATATGAATATGACAACAGAGGATGTGGCAGGAATCGGAATGGGACTTCCTGGTGCATGTCTTGAGGATGGAACTGTCAACAAATGTATTAACTTAGGCTGGGGAGTATTTAATGCAGCCAATGTATTGTCTGAGCTTACAGGCATTCCTGTTAAGATTGGTAATGATGCTAATATGGCAGCACTTGGAGAATTCTGGGTAGGAGGTGGAAGCGAATATAACAGCATGGTAATGGTGACAATTGGAACCGGTGTAGGCGGTGGAGTTATTATTGATGGAAAGCCTCTTTATGGATTTAACGGTGCAGCAGGTGAGATAGGTCATCTTCCACTTGTTGAAGGTGAGACTGAGAGCTGTAACTGTGGAAAGAAGGGATGTCTTGAGCAGGTTGCTTCTGCAACTGGAATTGTAAGAACGGCTAACCGTATGCTTGCAGAAAGTGACATGCCTTCATCTTTAAGAAGTGTGCCATACATATCGGCAAAGGTTATATTTGACGAGGCTAAGGGAGGAGATGCCCTTGCTATACAGGTAACAGAGTATGTATGCAGGTATCTTGGAAAAGGACTTGCATGTGCAGCGGGAATGGTTGACCCGGAGGTATTTGTAATTGGTGGCGGAGTTTCTGCCGCAGGGGAATATTTTATCAATCTTATTGATAAGTATTATAAGGAATGTGTGTTCCATGCGAGCAGACAGACTAAGATAGTTAAGGCTGCACTTGGCAATGATGCAGGAATGTATGGAGCAGCAAAGCTTATTCTTGGAAATTAGTATTAAGGATAGTGAGATTATATGGATAATAAAATGTTATCAGAAGCATTAATATCAATGCTTGGTGCCGGGAATGTAAGAACAGGTGAACTAATGAAGACACATACTACATTCAGAAACGGAGGTGCAGCAGAAAATTATCTAACACCACACTCAGAAAAGCAGATAGCAGATGTTATCGCATTTTTGAAAAAATCGGACATTAAATATATTGTTATTGGAAATGGCAGTAATATTCTTGTGAGTGATGAAGGCTTCAGGGGAGTTGTAGTTGAGCTTGGCGATAGTTTTTCAGATTATGAGTTTCTTCAGGATTCACAGGATAATTCAGATGAAGTGCTTGTCAAAGCAAGTGCAGGCATGAAGCTTAAAAGACTTGTCAACCAGCTTGC
>ENA-UOJO01004486-UOJO01004486.1-human-gut-metagenome-genome-assembly--contig:-P57-NODE-4486-length-11964-cov-4.258040_pt1 | contig 11964 bp, 16 predicted proteins | sample MGYA00242351_ERZ723898 | MGnify/ENA metagenome assembly ERZ723898 | reverse complement strand
GATTCCCATGTCGCTGATACAATGTCACCGTAGAAATACAAGGAACATCTGCTCTGTTCCTCGTCCTGCTCTAAATCCAAATAGCCGACATTCTCAACTTTTCCGCTGCGTTTATTTTTCTTTGTGAAATCAAAACGTCTTTTCTTTGCCATGCTTATTCACCTCCCTCCTCGTCAGTCTCGTCCTCTGCCGTGTCGGTTTCGTCCGGTTCTGTTGCTGTGTCCGGCTGCTCTGTGTCCGGCTCTGTTTCTTTCTCCGGTTGCTCCGGTTCATCGGTGTTCTCCTGCTCGGATTCACCTTTCAAATATGCTGCACCCGCCATCGTCAACGGTACGATGCTACCGTTAGCAAGTAGGACATCGCCTCCCTCCGCATCTTCCATGTCGAGTTTACGTCTTGCCTCATTCGGTTTGATAATCGTTCCATTGACACCGTTTCTCAAATACTCCATCTGCGTTTTTGAATCGGTGCGGAACAATACCTTTTCGTTGAATTTGTAATAATATCCGTCGTCTGTATCTTCATCCGGCAGCATTTTGAAATTGATTTCCTCCTCATACTGCTTGATGATGAACAGTTCCGTGTCGACGTAGAATGATAACTGCTGCATCTCGCTATTACTATATGACGACTTTGAATAATCGTTGATTTGATTCGGTTTCACTCCGAACGCTCCGGCGATTTGCAAGGCGTTATATTTTTTCAGTTCAAAGAACTGTGAATCAGTCAGTTTGATGTCAAGAGGTGTGAGTTTCATTCCTAGCGGAACAGGTAGGATTTTTCCTGTGTTCTTTGCCCCGCTACCGAACTCCTCAAACGATTTGACAAGTGCCTCTTTTGCCTTTTCGTTCAACTCTCCTGTGTATTCAAGCGTCGCTTTTGCTGTCAGACCGCTCTCATACAAGTTATTCATAAACGCCTGTGATTCGGATGCACCTGCAACCGTGTCTCTCAATATCTGTTGCACTGGTAGTCCTGTGATTCCGTCAAAGCTGAATGATGTCTTGAAATGCATCACCTCGTCTGTACTAAACACATATTGACGACCGGATGTCGGGTCTGTGTAGACGTACCACAAACGCCCCACTCCTGCGAATATCCCTGCATCATCAACGACTATCTGCACACAATTTGACTGCATGACCCACAAATCAACGATTTTTATTTCACCGCCGAATTTCTTTCGGTCAAACTTCTTTCGCATATACACATAGCCGTTTCCGTAATGGTTGCGGTTGATTTCAACCGTGTTCCAAAATGTTGTTGGTGTCATGAACGGATTCGGTCTTTTTGAGAGCAGTTTTGATGTATCTGTCGCCTCTGCCTCAATGATTCCCTTGTCCGTTTTCTGATAATATTTGATAGGCATTTTTGCAAGGGTTTCTGACAGCATCTTGAGACATGTGAAATATGTGACCTCTGATGTCGGTTTCCCTTTTCTTTTCAGTCCTATTCGCTCAAGGAACGACGGTGAGTTCAATGTCATTTTCCCTCCGTCGTTCTGTGGTTCGCCTCTCCACCAATTTGAAATTTTTACTCCCAATCTCTGAAACGGATTCATTTATTTCTCACCGCCTTTCTTCATGTATTTTTCATATTGCTCAAGCCATTCATTGACAGTTTCATTCACATCCGGACGGTATTCCTCTTTCATTGCGTGTTTCCATGCGTCGATGATAGCGTCAATCGGGTCGATTCGTTCTGTCGTAATGTCTTTGTCAATCTTTATTTCACCGTAATTGTTTGAAATGGTCTTTGCATTCGCAATCGACCAAACAAGCAGGCTGTCAACCGGAACAACTATCTTGTTGCCCTCTTTTCCGACTTCCATTCCCTCAATCTCCACATTGCCCGCAAGAATCTCAAGTCTGAAATCAACGGTCGCATCGTTCAATTCTTTTGCTGTCTGTGTGACAGAGATTGAATCGAATCCCATCGCCTCAAGGTCTGACAGGAACGCCGATGCGTTGTGCGGGTCGTAACAAATCAACTGCGGTTTGAGGTTGTATTCCCTCACTAAATCCTCAAGGTATCTGATGATGTATTTGTAATCTGTCTTGATTCCTCCCAGTGTTTCCGTTACCGTCACAAGACCTTTTTCAATCCATACGTCGTATGGTACTTTGTCAGTCTTGATGTGTTCATCCACCCTTGATGACGGGATGAACGAATGTGTGTGAACAAAATATTTTTTCGTGTCCTCCACCATGAACGGAATCACGATTGCGATTGATGTCAAGTCTCCTCCGGATGACAAGTCAACGCCGACATAACACTTTGAGCCTCTGAAATCACTCAAGGATTTCAGAACGGCACATGCTTTCCATGATGCAATATCCTTGATGTATAGTGAATTTGACCACTGCATCCACATGTTGAGCTGCTTGACAAGGAAGTCTCTCAAGTCCTCCCCGCCCATATCACGGGCAGTGTGTGCAATCGGAATGAGGTTCTCAAGTGCGTCTCGGTCAAATTCAAGAATCGGGTTTGCTTTTATCCAATTCTCCGGCGTGTATCTGTCATCGTGTTCGTCCATCTGTGCGATATACACAAATTGACTGTCGTTCTCGAAAACGCCCTTGAGTAGATTGCAGCAATACTCATATAACTTGTAACACGGCGACTTGAGGTCGAATCCTGCTGTCGTGATGACCGAAATCAACGCCGACTTGAGTTTCTTGATACCGCCCTCAAGCAGCTTGTACATCTGATTTGTTTTGTGTGCATGATACTCGTCGACGATTCCCAAATATGCACGATGTCCGTCGAGTGACTTTGTATCACCGGACAATGCTTTGATTTCTGAATGTGTCAACAGACAATCAATCGTGTGGTTGTGGTCGTGAACCTTGAACCACTCTGACAAATCCTCGTCGGAATTGATAAATTTTGCGACCTCGTCAAAAACGATATTCGCTTGGTCTTGCTTTGTCGCCGTACAAAATATTTTTCCGTACTTGTACCCGTCGAAATTGCCGTAATAACACGCCAAAATACCATTGATGAACGATTTTCCGTTCTGTCGTCCTAATTGCACATAAGATGTTCTGAATCGTCTGTATGACTTTTCCTTTGTTCTCCATCCATTGAGTGACCCTAAAATGAAACACTGGAACGGATATGCCGTCACATGCTCATTTTCCTCACCCTCTGCAATGGTCAATTCCTCTGCGAAATTGATGATTTCCTCCGACTTTTCAACGTCGAAATAGTATTTGTATTGTGCTGCTTTCGATTTTTCGATGTCGTCAAGATGCCTCTGACATGCAAGACGGACATATTCTCCGGCTGTTATCTTGCCCGATACAACGTCAAGGGCGTATTGTGTGCAGCGGTCTTGTGTTTCTCCTGCTTTTGCCATGCCTTAATTTGCATACTTCGCAAATTTGTTCTCCGGCTTTTGCTGTTGTGGTTTCGGTACGACCAAACGGCAGCGGGAGGAAACTGTCAGTCCGAAATCTGATGCTCCTTGCCTACACTGTTTCATGCAGCGGTCTTGAATTATCATGAGACGTTCTCTTTCTCCGTTCACAACCTGTCTTGTACCGACCTGCACACGTTCTTTTTCGCCTGTGTCCGGATTTTCCCTCGTCTCATAGACTGGAACATCCTCCATCAATGGAGTTTCTCTGATTTGTTCCGTGATTTCGATGTACTGCGTTTGTGCAATGAGTAGCCTTGCCAATGCATCGCAATCAAGGTTTGAAATCAGTTTGATTTCGAGTAATTCTTTCGCAATCTTCCGGAATTGTTTCTTTTGTTCCGGTGTCAAATATGACGGAGGTCTCACTTTGTCGCATGGTGCTGTGACCTCGGCGTTTTTCCGTGCCTCAATTTCTGCTTTTGTGAGGTGTTTTCGCCCGTTCATTACAACCAAATCTGTGGGTTGTCTCTGTCCTGCCATGATGCAACAAACCTCCTTTCCGTCAGCATTTCAGTATTTTGTGTCACATTCTGACACCTCTTTCGGATATACCTTTCTACTGAAATTCCCGTGGGGAGTTTTCTCCAAGGAAAAGAGGGGGTGCGACTAAAAACGAATCGCACAAAACTTTTTTATATCCCCCTGCCTCTCGAAAGTGGTACTCAATCAGTGACCTCAACTGTTTTTGTGTTGCTCTCATACTTGCTTTGCTCTGCTTATATAAAGCAGTGATTGTGTTGTGTGTCTTATGGTTGAGAGGTATGAGGTTGAACGGATTCAAACGCTGTTCCCAGTCGTCCTCAAGTTCAATGATATGGTGAACCGGATTGCATGTGAGCAACTCATGCTCGACATATAATGCGTATATATCTACGTTGTCATAGACCTCAATGATACGCTCTCGCATCGCCCGCCATTCCTTTGATACATAGAACTCTGCTGCTCTCTCGTCTCGCCGTGTGTTGTTATATATCATGTGCCTCGACTGCTGCCGTTGCTCACATTCCTCGCACATCTTCATTGACTGCGGAATCAACTTCCCACACCTGCATGATTTCAATAGCATCTGTGTTCTCCTCTCTTGCTGTGTTCTCCTGCTGTGTTATCCACAAGAGGCGGGCAGTTATGCACATGACTGTGTATATCCCACCCGCATATAACAGGAGGGCAAACAGGCAAGAAAAAAGCGACTGCATATCTGCAATCGCTCGTCTCAACTGTTCACGCTAACATATTATCACGTTTATTTTGTCTTTTGTTCACCCACTTTTTACCCCTGTTTTCACCCTCATTTCACCCTGTTTTCACTCCGTTTTTATCATTTTCAATCGCTTTTGCACCGAATAACTTGATTGACAACCGCTGAATCATCACCCTGCACCACTTTTTCGGTGAGTTGCGTCCGCATCCTGTCTCCCTCACTATATCCTCGTATGACATGCCCTTTATATAGACCGCCTCAAGAGCGTCGTATTTGTACCCCTCACCTGCTGCCTCTGTATCTTCCTTGAGCGATGCAAGAGCCTTTTTCAAGTGTTCAAACAGAATGACCGTCTCTGCACGGCACTCTCTGACCGATTGCAGGAACGCCTTTTCTGCTGATATGTTGTATTTGCCTATATCCGGCACTTGAGAAGTCTCTGATACTGCCTCATTGATATATCGTTCCATTTCACGATAATTCTCAAGATATAGCAAGGTTTTTTCAATGACCGTCTGCTCCTTTTCCTCTTTCATGCTTTTTCCTCGCTTTCTGCTTTCTTCTCATAGGCAGACCGTGCATTTTACGCCAGTTATTCGTGTTTTTGCGATTTTCCGCATTTCGTGAACTGCTCATTTTCAAAATTGCCGTTTTTGCCCGTTTCATTGTCACGCCTGTCTGCAATACTGCCTCAACAAACGCCTCTGCTGTTGTTTCGACCTTGATTTCCGGTTCTCTCGGTTTTTCCGGTTTCGTGACATCCGGATTTGCGGTCGCTTTGTCTGCTGCTGCCTCAACAATGCTCGAAATCTCATTTTCCGTCTTTCCCATCGCCCGAAATCTGTCAATTATGCCTTTTAAGATTCCCATATTATCACAACCCTCCTTTTCGCTTACATAAAAGGCAAATCGCCGTCGATGTCGTCCGGAATGTTCATGAATCCGTCTCCTGCGTCTGTATATCCGGCGTTTTCTGCCTGTTCTCCTGCTGCTTTCTTACTTTCTGCAAATTCCTGTTCCTCAATCACAACATCCGTCGTATATACCTTTTGCCCGTCTCTGTTGGTGTATGAGCCTGTCTGAATCCTGCCAGTAGCAACAATTTTTGTTCCCTGTTTCAGATATTTTTCCGCAAACTCGCCATTTTTCCCAAATGCCACGCATGAAATAAAATCTGCCGACTGTTGCCCGTCTCTTGCACCTCTCCGGTCGACTGCCAGTGTATAACGTGCCACACACATGGATTCCTGTGAACTGTTCTGCTGTGTATATCTTACATTCGGGTCTCTTGTGAGCCTACCCATCAATATGACTTTGTTCATTCTCTTTTTTTGTCCTTTCTTGAATCAATCTCTCGTATAAACGCAAATCATCCGGCGGGATGTCGAGATTCCAGTCTCTCGCAAATTCTATCCCGCCGATGAACGCCTCTTTTTCTCTATCAGTCATTTTCCCGCTGCATAACATATTCATTTTGCATTTTCTGCAATCTGACAAGTCCTTTTTTGAACTCAAGGTCATCACCATTCATGCACACATCGAATATTTTCTCATAGTCGACAATGTGTGTCTTGATGAACTCTGCCTCTGCTGCCGTCCTGCTCTCGTTGATGAACATTCCTTTGACTGCCTCTTTTATCATCTCACAATGGGTCTGTTCCTCCTCTGTCGTTGGAGGTGTGGTTGCAATCATTTTCTCATACGCATTGTCAATCGCTCCTGCAATGAGTTCTTTCCAACCCTTGCCCCGCTCTCCTAATAGCTGACATTCAATATCCTCGAAACGGTTTCCTTGCCCTGCTGCCGTGATTCTGATGTCCTTTTTGCCCTTTGCTGCAATCAGAATCAAATCGTCGTCGTATGCCTCCATGTAGTAGTCAAATTTCGCATCAAAATTCGGATTCGGATTGATGATTATTTCCGGTTGACTGCTGCCCTCTGTTTGGATGCTCACTCCGATGTATTTTGCATCTGTCGCCTTTGCATTGATAAATATTGCTTTTAATTTGCTTTTGTTCATGCTGCTCCTCCATTCACTAAACTAATTTGTTGAGTAACTGTTCATACATGGTCTTATATGTGTCTCTTTCTATCTGTAATCTGATTGTGTCCTCTGTCTGTGTCATGTTCGCAATCTTCTTGTTTTCCTCAACATAGACTGCTGCATCCTGTTCAATCTCTGCGATTGTGTCCTCATGCTCCTGCTGCAACATCTCAATTTCTTTCTTGAGACTGTCGATTTCCTCCTGCTGCTCTTTGATTGTCTCATTGTATTTCTTTGAGGTTTTCATGTTGCCGTCAAGCTGCAAGGAAATCATGAGAGCAATGTCAATGTTCTCCATTTCCTTGTCTGTACACTCTCCGATGTATGTTCCTACACGCTCCGTTGATACCGAATAGACCTGCTCACACAATACCGTGCTGATTCTCCCTGTTGACCTCACTGTCCCATGTGTCGGGAGGTCTGTTTTTGGCTGTGTAGTCATATATACAACCTCAACAACATTGCTGTTCTCATTGTTCTTGTTGTTACTAACCACTACCGCCGGACGGTCTGCGTGTTGTTCGCTCTCGTTGTAGGATGCCCTCCCTCTGCTGATATAGAACATTTCGCCTCTTTTGATGTCGCTCATGATTATTCCTCCTTTTCTGCTACAAGACCAATGACGCACCATCCGTCTGTCAATCCGCTGCAAGTGATGTTATCGTCTTTGCATGTAATTCTCATGTCTGCTGTTTCTCCGGTTGCCTTACCTGCTGCAAATACTACCAATTTGACGACATTTCCGACCTTGAATCCGTCGTCTTTTGTTATCATATACGGTTTTCTATGTTCTCCCGTGTATTCCTCGATTTTCTCCTTTGATACTCTGATGCTCTTTATCTCCCCCGTTGCATCTGACTGGAGGTTGTTCATCTTCTCCTCCTCTGCCTGTTCACGGAGTTTCTTTTTCGTCTCACGGTCGATTGCATCCTGCTCCTCGTTGTATCTCTGCTCGTCGGTCTTGTATGCCTCTGTGCGGTTCTTGTACTGGTCGCATGAGGTACATGTTCCGGTTTTGACGTTGCATGTCTCATATTCGGTACAGGAATAACAGATTGATGTGATCCCCTCCGGATGCGGTGTCTCATAATCGTCGCCCGCTCTCACTTCCGGCGGGTTCATGCCGATTTCTGTCTCTGTGTCGGATTCTGACACCTGCTGCCCTGCTGCCTTTTCTGCTTTCATGTCTTTCACATCTTTGTGTGTGAGTTCTCCGGTCTCTGTGAATTTTCCCAGTGCCTCCCGCTGCTCGTCTGCTGTCATACCGCTCAATTCATAAGCTGCGGAAAATGTGAGGCGTTCTCCCTTAAGTTCCTCTTTCCATTCCGGAATCAGATTGTTGTTGACTGCCTCAATTTGTGCAATCTTTGTTTTGCTCACATGCAGCATTGAGGAAATCACATCCCTCAATCGTCCGGATTGCAGGTCATATCCCTTGATCTTCTTTCCCGCTGCTTTCATACGCTCAAGAGATGCCTTGAGGCGTGTTTCCTCCTCGATCATGTCGGAAATGGTCTTTGTACGGTATGCGTTCGCAATTATGATTTCAACCTGCTCCTCGTCGTTATCCTGTGGCGTTGTCAATTTACTGGTTGCAAGTTCAAATTCTTTATATCCCTTTGACACAAGGTACTTGAGAGCCTCCCACCGTCTTTCACCTGCTACGATTCTATATTCGCCTTTGTCGCATGGTGCATATACAAGTTCAAGGTTCTGTTTCAACCCATACATGAGGATGTCTCCTGCCAGTTCCTCGATCTGCTCTACACTGTAAAAATTCATATCGTTCCGGTACATCTTGAAAATTGAAATGTCCTTTGTCCGGAATCTCGCTCTCGGAGATTCATCAATCCCCGCTTTGCTGTTCTTGTTGAGTGCGTCTTTCACGCTGAATCCTGCTGCCATCTGTTCAACCTCCTGTTATTACTCTGTGAGTTTCTGTTTCTTTGTCTCTGTACGTTCGACGTTGATTTCACCCTTTGCATTCTGTGAAATTGATGCTTTGACCCCCCCTCGGAGGTTCAATGTGACTTTCGCAAGTCCTCCGGTGTAAATCTCCTCGACTGCTGCCTTTAAGATGTTCACGATGCCCTCACCGCATCTCTTGTCCGGTGCTGCGTTCTCTCCAAAAAGGGCAGACACATTCATCATTGCCTTTTCTTTCCTCTGTTTCTCTTTCTGATACTCGACCGCCTCGGTGCAGTTACATGTCATTGTTGCCTGTTCCTCTGCTTGTGGCTGCGTCAGTTCCTTGTCGGTCTCAATCTGTACCATCTGACCGCAAAACCTGCACTGTGCTGTTTTGATAATGTCTCCCATGCTTTTTCCTCTCTTTCCGGTCTCATGCGACCTCATGCAAAATTATTTTTCTGAATATGCTCTCGAATATCGGAACGGCGATGCTGTTTCCCGCTTGGTCGTATAATGCTTTGTAATACTTGCCGTTTCTTTCCTGTACTGCTTTCGCCCTGTCAAAATCCTCGTCCGTGTACCCCATCAATCGCCAACACTCACGCTCGGTCAAATAACGATAACGTCCACCGCCTCGGTCAATGACTTGTGCAGGTGTCCGGTCTTGTCTTGTCGTGATGGTATATGCACAATCTGTGATAACCGTTGCCCTGCGGATGCCTTTTTCTCCGATACACGCAAGGACGGACGGTTGCGTCACATCGTAGACATCCGGAACGCTTGCATCATCCTCAAGAAATTCCTGCAAATTTCGCATCGGTGTTCTTATAAGGTCATCGAACTCAAATCTTTCTCCATTCAGAACAGAAACCGTGAACACTCGCTCTCTTGCCTGTGGCAATCCGAACTCTCTTGCATCCAGTACCTCGAAATTATTCGTATATCCTAACCGCTCCATTTCAACCATGTATCTGTCAAAATTCGGTCTCATGTACTTTGATTTCACATTCTTCACATTTTCCCATATTACATAACGAGGTCGCCATTCGCCCATGTTCTCAATGATATGTATTGTCTCCCACATGAGGGAGGAACGTGTTCCGCTCCCCTCGTCTGAACCTTTTCCTCTGTTGATTCTGCCCTCGCCTGTGGCTTTTCCTTGATGCCCTGCAATGCTCATATCTTGACAGGGCGAACCGTGAATCAGAATGTCAGGTTTCAGATTCCATCCGACAACCGTTTGTGTTTTATATGCCAATTCCTCACGGAACATTGAATTGTACGAACGCACCGCCTTTTCATTGATTTCCACATAGTCGATTGCTTTCGTTGGAATGTTCAAATTTCTCAAGGCACATCGAGGCGACCCAATTCCTCCGAACAATTCAAGGATTTGTATTGTCTCGTTTTCCATGCCTTACCCCTCCATTTCCTTGAGCAACTCATGCACAACGCATCTGTAATCTTGAGACACAATCCCACGCTTTGAAAATTTCGGGAGCGGTATCATTGCTGTTGTGGATTTCTCTGCGATGATGGAACGGCGAATCGGCGTGACAAACATGTCAAATCCGGATTCTGCTTTCAACCATTCCTCAACCTCAAGAGAGGTCTTGTTTTTCTGTCGCATTGTCATGAGTGCCTTGATTCTCAAATCCGGATTGATGTCTCTCAAGTCCTCAATCTGTTCCTCAAGGTTCTGCAATGCCTCGATTTCATATCCTCCGACCTTTACCGGAGCGATGACGAGTTCTGCTGCAATCAGAATATTGATGACTACCATGTCAAGCAGTCGACCACAATCACAAATGCAATAATCGTATGCATCGGAGACCTCCTCCAACGCCTCACGCATCCTTGTGACTTGATTGTCCTCCGACTTGAGCAGCAGATTCATGTCGGTTTTCATGAGATAACCGTTCGCCGGAATGATGTCAATGTGCGAATAGTCGGTCGGTCGAATCAAATCGCCCGTTTTATATGTACCTCCGACGCATTCATGTTTCTCAAGCAGTTCACTCATGCCGATTCCGTCCGGTTCATATACTCCGAATGTCTTTGATGTGTCTCCCTGTGGGTCTCCATCTAACACAAGCACTCTTTTTCCCTGCTCCTCGCCCAACATGTAGGCGATTGAATCGGATGTCGTTGTTTTCCCGATTCCTCCTTTTGGTGACATTACTGCAATGATTTTCATGTCTTTTTTCCTCCTGTTATTGTCCTGTTATATATAAATCGTGTAATACAATTTCATTTGCAATTCTTGAAACTTATAGTCCGGTGTTTCGTCCGGTCGCAGTGGTGACATGAGGTTCAATTCTTTCCACTTCCTGTGAGTAATCTCCGGAACTGCTCTGAATTTCACAACCTCGTCAAATTTATACTGTTCATAGAGTTTGCAGTTCGTGTGACCGACCTCCGGTGCAAATAATGCAAGATACCCGACGAATATTTCCTCGTCTCCCTTGATGATTCGCAGCATGTCCGCACTCTCTAATATGTTGAGTAAATCTGCAAGTGTCATGACCTGCCTCCCTTGACTTTCCCGTCCTTGAGGATGCTGTTGTTCGGGATGCTCATTTTGTTGTTGAAATCCTCCTCCGGACAATAACACAACGCAAGATTCAAATATTCCTCAATGACTTTGATTGCCTCCTCTGCTGAATAGCAGGTTGCGACAAAATGTCCTGCTGCTGCCATATCTGCAAGGAACTCTTTTTGCGTGTCCTGCTGCCTGTTGTTGCCGTATTTCATTTCGATAAACAATCCGCAGTAAATCCCTTTCGGATATGGGAGGCACAAATCAGAAACGCCCGCCTTGACACCCATCTGTTTGAATTTAACTGCCTCCTGCTTGTTTCTGCTGCCTCCGTTCGGTACATGGAACAACCATCTCAATTCCGGATAGCGGTTCGCATTCCAATTCGCCCACGACACGACATTGATTTGCTCTGTGTCCTCACTTCTCATTGCGTATTTCATATTCATCTGCATTCACCTCTCTTTTGCATATTTCGTAATATTCACATGTCAGACATAAATGTCTGCAATCCTTGACCTTGAGCATATGTCTGAATCTCTCTGCGACCTCTCTCATTTTCATCTGTCCTGCTCCTCCATTTCTAAAATCATGTAGGCGTGAATGAAAATGCTCTTGTGTTTCCTGCCGAACTGGTCTTTTGCCGGAGGTACTTCATGCATATTCTCAATCGTTCTCTTTGCCTCCCACCATCGGCGTGTCTTTCCGTCTCTTGAAATCGGCTTGAAATGTACCTTGACCGTTCCTTTGACGATGGAAAACTGGTCTTTGTCTACCCGCAGGATGTCATCGAATCCCGCTGCCTTGACTGCTGCCTCTGCTTTTCTGAAATATCTCTCTTTTGA
>ENA-UOJO01004483-UOJO01004483.1-human-gut-metagenome-genome-assembly--contig:-P57-NODE-4483-length-11970-cov-10.567184_pt1 | contig 11970 bp, 4 predicted proteins | sample MGYA00242351_ERZ723898 | MGnify/ENA metagenome assembly ERZ723898 | reverse complement strand
CAGCTACTAATGCTTCTTTTATTTTTTAGTTATACAAATTCTGCAAAGTTAAGGTAATCATGTAGGTATTTGTTTGTAATAATTAGTTGTGATTTTAGGGTTTATTAATTTTTTAATGACAAAAGTAATATAACTAGCTATAATTAGTTTTAATAAATATGTAAGGGCTTTACATACAGATTGCAATATAGAAAAAAAGAAAATTGGGATTAAATTATCGGGGTTGATTATGCAAGTTTTTAAACGTGTTTTGGATTCAGTAAAAAGTAAAAGGAATACAGATCCACAGAATATTGATTTAGATGAAGTGTGTAGGTTGCTTGGCGGGTATTATAGGTGTTCTGCAGATGAGGGATATCCATTCCTTTTTTTGAGTAATAATTTTTTAGATGCATTGGGATGGACAAGAAAAGAAATAGAGAAAAATTTTGATAATAAGTTCATCAATATGCTGCATCCATTTGATAAAAAGCATTTATTAGAAGATAAATTAATTGCTTCAAATACATACAAGACAGGTTCTTGTAAAGATATCATTATTAGATTGATTGGGAAAGATGGATATCATTGGGTGTCCAATTCATATTCAGTTTTAAAATCTGAGCGTGGTTTCTTTTTTCAGGGAAATATTACGGATGTTTCTGATTTTATGCGAGATAAAGAAAAAAAAGAAGAAGAGCGTAATCAGATGATGACGGCCTTAACTATGGATTATACAACTGTGATTATGGGGGATTTAATGCAGAATACAATGGTTGTTGTAAAGGATAATGACCAAATGTATAACGATTATGGAATTGATGATTTATTCATAGGTGACAATAAAAACTATATGTATAATTTGCGTAATTTCTATGAGAATATTCTTGTCAAAGAATCATTTCCAAATTTTATGGAAATTCTTTCTCCGATACCTTTTATGGATGCTTTGAAAAATAAGGATAGTGTAGAAATACAGTATAAGATTATGCCTAATAGGGCTGGATATGAAACATTGTATGCCAGAGCTATTCGTTTATATGATGATACACATCATTTTAAATTTGTGATGGGATTTCGTCCAATGGATGAGGTTCGAAAGAAGGAAAATGTTCTAGAGCTTCAACGAGAAATTATTGAAGGAATAGGAAAAGATTATTTCTCAGTATTATTACTGGATTTGGAGAATGGTCAAATTTATTCTTTTAGGGAAGCAGGAAAAGATGGAAAGCGTATATCTGATTTTTGTAGAACATATCATGATTTATGGGTTGATTTTTTACCGGCTTATGCTCAGAATCTTGTATCAGAAGAAACAAGACAAAGTTTTTTAGATGAACTTTCATTAGAGATGCTGCAATCTAAAAATGAAGATTTCTCAATGACATACGAATATCTATCTGATACGGGTATATTGTATTATCAGGCTCGGGTTTCTTATGTAAAGAAAAGAGATAAAACTAGGGCTGTAGTGATTGGTACGCGAAATATTGATGATTTAATTCAAAAGGAGCGAATTCAAAAAGAGAAATTAAAAGAAGCTTATGCCTTAGCTGAAAGTGCGAATCGTTCTAAAACAGATTTTTTGAATAATATGTCACATGATATTCGCACTCCGATGAATGTGATTCTTGGCTATAATCAACTGATGAAAGAGGAATTGACAGATCCAAAGTTAATAGATTATCAGAAAAAGATTGAACAGTCGGGAAATCTTCTATTGTCGATTATTAATGATGTGCTTGATATGGCAAGAATTGAAAGTGGAAAGACTGAATTGGTAGAAAAGCCAGATGTGATTGTTAATATCATTGAAGAGGTTTCGAATGTATTTGGAGCAATGGCCAAAGAAAAAGAGATTCAGATGAATACTAGCATTGACATTAAACATGCAAATATATTGTGTGACAGTACCAAGGTGAAAGAGATATTAGTTAACCTTGTTAGTAATGCAATCAAATATACACCAAATGGCGGAACTGTTACGATAAATGTGCAGGAAATGCCTTCAAGCAGGGATGGCTACGCTAAATTTAAAACTGAGATTATAGATACGGGCATTGGTATGAGTGAAAGTTTTATTCCAACTTTGTTTGACTCTTTTACTCGAGAAACAACAAAAGACACTCGAAACATCGTGGGTACGGGTCTTGGTATGTCGATTGTAAAGAAATTGGTAGCCATGATGAATGGAACAATAGATGTTAAGAGTGAATTAGGTAAGGGAAGTTGTTTTACGATTACCGTTGAGCATCAAATTATAGATAAAGATATTAAAACATCAAATGACAATGTTCTAGAATCAGATCAATCATTAGAAGGAAAACGTATTCTTTTAGCTGAGGATAATGAATTGAATGCTGAGATTGCTCAAGTTATTCTTGAAAGTTGTGGAATTAAAGTAGATTGGGTGAATGATGGTATTGAATGTGTTGGTAAAGTGATTCAAAAACCTAGTAATACTTATGATTTGATTTTAATGGATATTCAGATGCCAATTATGGATGGCTATATGGCAACGAAAAAGATTCGTGAGCTTCCAGATAAAAACAAAGCAGATATTCCAATCATTGCGATGACTGCAAATGCTTTTGAAGAAGATAAGAGAAAAGCATTAGAAGTAGGAATGAATGGACATATTTCAAAACCAATGGATGTAGATAAATTAAAACGCGAAATCACTTTCATTTTGTTAAAAAAAAGCAAAAAACTAGAATAATTGAAACTATTGACTATAATAGGATGTTGATGTAAAGGAGTGGTATTTTATGCGATTTTTAGATTATGTTGATAAAATTGAAAAACCAACTATTGAGAATATTCGTGCAATCTATAAGACAATCAATCTTAAATATGACAATATCATAGACATGGCGGTTGAACCTAATAGTGAAAAGTATAATAAGTGGACACAGACTTTGGAATGTTTAAAAGAGTCTGAAAATATTATATTTAAATGCATTCAGAATAATGCGATTTCTGATATAGATTGGTTAAAATTAAAGTATAGTATTTATCGTTTTCAAGTTAAGTATGGTGGCTTGAAATATATGAAAATCGAATAAGAATTGAAGGACAGAAATTTGTTGGTTTCTGTCTTTTTTTTAATTTACGAGTAGATGAGTAATTCTATAGTTGATCAAATTGTTCTTTTTACTATAAATTCTGCGACAAATTAGACATTTTGATAAATCTCATTCTGAACTTATTCTGATACAATTTCCTATTTGCTAAATCATAATGTTAGAAATCTAATTGATTTGGGAAGAAAAAATTATGAATTATGATGCGATATTCAAATTTAAGGTAAATTTAAGTTATTTTGTAAAAATTTCGCAAAAAGTGAAAACGAATTACTAAAAAAGACAAATACAAACGGTTGTTAACATGTATAATCATTAATGTAAGCGTTTAACGGTTATATAGAAGCACCCAATCATTAGATTAGATACTTTTTTAATTGGAAAACGTAAAAAAAAGGAATTGCGACGAGCTAATAATAGAAAGGACATAAGACAATTCCTATCCTAATTTTTAGTTAGGATTCCTCGTCATGTAAACATGAAATATAACTCATTATGCAAAAGTGCATTAGCTGTTGCAGCCTTGTGTACTGCATTTGGGACTATCGTTCCATTTAGCAATACGTATATTGAAGCTCAAGAAACAGACTTAAGCACAGAACAAAAAAATGGTACTGTTGCATTAACAAAAGAAGAGAATGGTAATTATACTTTTGGTAATGGCTACTTAAAACGTACATTCTCTATCACAAAAGGTAAGTTAAAAACTGAATATTTAACAAACTATCGCACATCTGGTGAAACTAAAATGACTCCAGCTTCTAGTGAAGAGTTTGTGATTGAAACAATGGAAAACTCTCAAGAAGCAGCTGGATTTAAAGCTCCAACACAAAAAATAAAGAATAACAATTGGAACGTTACTTCAGATAGTGAGCAAATTGATGGTGAAAATGGTAATGCAAGTCACATGTTTGATGAAGATGTTAATACTTATTACCACTCAAAGTACAAAAATGCATCCACAGAAGAAAAGCAATACCCACACAATATTTATGTGGATCTAAAAAATAAAAACACTTTTAAATCTGTTTATTACAAGCAACGTGTTTATAATGGATCACCTACAGTTAGTGGTCATGTTAAAGATTTTAAATTGTATACTGCTTCTAGTATTGAAGAATTAAAAACTGATAAAGCAAAATTAGTTTATGAGGGTACATTTGAAGACAAAGAAGATAACTACGTTAACTTAGGCAAAGAAGTAACAGCCCAGTATGTACGTATCGAATTTACAACAGTGCATACACCTAAAGATAGTGGAGTAGATAAAGATGTTGCTTGCTGTTCAGAATTTGGTTTCTTTGCAGATGAAGCAGTATTCCCTGAAAAATCAGTTTCACAGATTAAGGCAAGTAAATTAACTGTCGATGGAGAACCAGTGGTTGGTGAAGCAAATGGTTATAAAACATTAACGTTTAAATTCAAAACTGTAACTGCTCGTAATGTTCAATATACAATTAAAGAAGTGATTTCTATGAAGGATGGAGAATCTTTCATGCGAAAACACTTAGAGATTGAAGTTCCTCAAGAACAGGCAGAACAAGCTAAAATTAAATATATCGATTTAGAAAATATGAATTTTCAAGATAGTGATGTAAAAGGTAATGGTTCTAACCAATCAACAGATACAAACTATTGGACAATTCAAGAATTACAAGATAATCCGCATATGGCAAATATGAAAGGTGATTATCTTGAATTAGGTCAGCCTTATTATGTTGGATCGATGTATTGGGGATGTGAATTCCCTCAAGCGGAAAATAAAGTTCGTGATAAAAAAGGATTTATTCGTTATCACTATGGTAAGAATTTGGTGATAGAAAGCGATAAGTCCGATGGACAGTTCCACAACTATAACAACTATAACAACGCAAACGGTATATCTGGAAAGATGATCACTTGGGATGCTGTTGTAGGTGCTGCACGTAGCACAGACTATCAAGTTGTTCAGTCTGATTTCTATGAATATATTGAAACTATCGCTACAAAAACAGGATTTAGACAACAGTTTAACTCTTGGTACGATAATATGAAGAATATCACTGATTCAAATATCCAGGAAAGTTTCAACGAAATTGAAAAAGGCTTTACACAATATGGTGTTAATCCATTAGATTCTTATGTAGTTGATGATGGATGGACAAATTATAGTTCGTTCTGGGATTTTGATAGAAGTGCAAATAAATTCCCTAATGAATTATATAATTCAAGTTCACAGGTAAATAAGATGGGGTCTAACTTTGGTTTATGGTTAGGTCCTCGTGGTGGATACGGTACAGAACGTCAAATCGCAAATTATATCGCAAATAATAATTTAGGATCTCGAAATGAAAGCTCTGGAAATGATATTAACATTTCTGATGGTCGTTATTTGGATAAATTAGTTAATGATATCTTTGTTGATTATCAAAATAAATTCGATATTAACTATTGGAAATTAGATGGTATGTTGTTAGAACCATCAACAAATTCGGCTAATGCCCATACAACAACAGACAAATTGTGTACAATTTCTGAAACATATGAGCGTTGGACAGACATGTATGAAACAATGCGTAAAAATCGTCCAGATTTATGGATCAACATGACTTCATATACTAATCCAAGTCCATGGCATGTACAGTGGGTTAATAGTGTATGGATGCAAAATACTGGAGATACTGGATATTCATATAAAGATGGTGATACTGATGAAAAAGCGATGTTAACATTCCGTGATGGTGACTATTACGAATTCTTTACGAAAAATCAATGGCAGTTACCAAATAAATATTTCTATAACCATGATCCAGTTTACGCAAAAACAGCTCACAATGTTCCAGGCGGTCCTGGTCGACAAATTGAATATACAACAGATGAATTACGTGAACACTTGTATATGTTAGGTACTCGTGGTACTGCATTCTGGGAATATTATTATTCGCCATCTATGTTTGATAATGAAAAATGGCAAGTAAATGCAGAAGCTGCAAATTGGATTGAAGATAATTTCGATATTCTTCAAAAATCAAAAATGTTTGGTGGAGATCCAGAAAAGGAACAGGTATATGGTTATTCTTGTTGGAATGGAAACCAAGGTATTGTTTCAATTCGGAACCCTAAAAATGTTGAACAAACATATACTCTTAAATTAGATGAAAAAGTAGGCGTTTCAAGTGGAGTAAAAAATGTTTATGGAAAAGTAGTTGTTGGTGACCAATCTCGTCAAACAAATGATGCTGTATCTCACAACACAGAATTGACTTATACATTAAAACCAAAAGAAGTATTGATTGTTCAATATGGTGCTAAAGATGGAACACCAGCAAAAGTAGAATCAATGCATGCTGAAAAGAACAAGGTAAGTGTTAAATTTGATGAAAGAATTCAAACTCCAGAAGCAGGTAACTTTACTGTAGATGGAAATAAGATTACTGATGTTAAATTGGATGCGGATTTACGTACTGCAGTACTTACTGTAGAAAAAGAGTTAGAAGACACTTCGGATGTTACAGTGAAAGTAAATGGAGTAAAAGATGTTGTAGGTAATGTATCAAAAACAGATTTCACTGATGATTACTATGCAAAAGATTTGATTAATGGAATTGGAAAAACTACATTAGATGGAACACCAATTGATAAAGGAAATAAATATGCATTAGACGGAACACGTGGATTCACTGTATCTGGTGAAATCAATACGACTCGAACAAATGCTGAAATTGCAAGACAAGATGGAGCATTTACTGTTGGTATTGATGGTGATGGATATTTAACATTCAACTTTAATGGAATGAGTGTTAATTCACAACATACTGAAAAGACACGTCAAAATGATGGCTCAGTTACAGAATCTGTTGAAGGAATTATTGCAGATGGAAAGAAACATCAATTTGCGGCTGTTAAAGAAGAAAATGGTATGATCAAGCTTTATATGGATGGTGAACTTGTCAACTCAACATATGATGCTTCAAAAGTAAATCCTAATGTTTCGAAAGGAAACTTAGTATTTGGTGATGGCTTAACAGGAGATGTTGAATATGTTACATTACATGACAAAGGATTAGGTTTTGATGAAGTAGGAGAATTAAAACCAGAGGAAAATGTTGAACGTAATGTTGTGGGTTCTAAGACAAATAAAAAGGTTAAGATCTCTGCTTATGATGTAACTGAAGGAAAAGTAGTATCTGAAAAATCAGATCGACCATTTAGTTATTTGAACGATGGAAAGAAAGATACTAATAATTATTTAGAGCTAAATGATACATCTGATAAAACAAACCATTCTCGATATGTTCAAGTAGATTTAGGTGACGAATACGAATTAAATAAAATTCATTTAACTCGTTATTATGGCGATAGTAGAACTTATGGTCCAACAGTTATTGAATTAAGTAAAAATGAAGATTTTAAAGAAAAAACGCAAGTATTCAATTCTGACAAAGATGGAAATGTTCATAACTTAGGTGAAGGTAAAGACGATTTATATAATGAAACAGCGGGAGGTAAGGAAGTATCATTTGAAAAGACAACTGCTCGTTATATTCGTGTTTACGTAAATGGACAGGCTAATAATAAATCTTCTTCTGATCATATCGTTGAGTTAGAAGCTTATGGTGTGAAAATAAATGTAGATTCTAATAAACCAATCAGTCCAGATCGTGAAATTAATTTAACTCATTTAAATGAATTGATTGAACAAGCTAAAGCGTATGATGGAAAACAAGAGTTCTATACAGAAGATAGCTGGAATACATTCGCAGAAGCATTAAATGTAGCTAAATCTGAATCTACAAATGAAAACTCTACACCGGAAACAGTGAAGAAAGCATACGATAGATTAAATAAGGCTATTAAAGGATTAACATATAAGGAAGTTGATAAAACAAACTTAAATAAGTTGATTGAAAAAGCTAAAGCATATGATGGAAAACAAGAGTTCTATACAGAAGATAGTTGGAAATCATTCTCAGATGCATTAACTGCAGCTAAATCTGAATATAAATCTGAAAATTCTACACCAGAAACTGTTAAAGCTGCTCAAGAAAAATTAGATACGGCTATTAAAGGATTAACGTATATGAATGTTGATAAAGCACAATTACAAACGTTAATTGAAACAGCTAGAGGCAAAGCAGAAGAAGATTATACAACAGAAAGTTGGAATGTCTTAGCAGAAGCATTAGCAAACGCAGAAGATGAATTAAATTCTGAAAACTCTACACCAGAAACTGTTAAGGATGCTCAAGAAAAATTAGATGCAGCTATTAAAGGATTAAAAGCTAAGAAAGTTGATAAATCTCAATTAGAAGCGTTGATCAAAGAAGCAGAAGGTAAAAAAGAAGCAGAATATACACCAGAAAGCTGGACAACATTTGCAACTGAATTACAAAAAGCGAAAGAAGTAAATAGCGATAAAAATGCTAAACAGAAAACTGTAGATCAAACATGCAAAAGCTTAAGAGCAGCTATCGATGGATTAGCAACTAAGACAGTTGATAAATCACAATTAAAAGCGTTGATTCAAGAAGCTGAAGGTAAAACAGAAACTGATTATACAGCAAAGAGCTGGGCTAAATTAGTAACTGCATTAGATGCTGCTAGATCTGAACTTGGAAAAGAAAATACAACACAAGATGCTGTAGATGGAGCGTGTGCAAACTTAAGAGCAGCTATTGATGGATTAACAGCTAAGGCTGATAAGACAGAATTACAAAAATTGATTACAAAAGCTAAAGATAAGAAAGAAGCAGATTATACTGCTGATAGTTGGAAAGTCTTTGCAGACGCATTAGCAAATGCTGAAGATGAATTGAAGTCTGATAAATCTACACCAGAAACTGTAAAAGCTGCTCAAGATACATTATCTGATGCTATTAAAGGTCTAGCACCTAAAAAACTGGTTGATAAATCACAATTAGAGGCATTGATAGCAGAAGCTACAGGCAAAGTAGAATCACAATATACACCAGAAAGCTGGACAGCATTTACAACAGCATTAGGAGAAGCTAATGAAGTAAATGGTAATAAAGATGCAACACAGGAAACTGTAGATCAAGCGTGTGTAAACTTAAGAGCAGGTATTGACGGATTAACAGCTAAGGCTGATAAGGCACAATTACAAGCATTGATTGATGAAGCTGGTAATAAAAATAAAGATGAGTATACAGAAGAAAGTTGGACTTCTTTTGAAACTGCATTAAATGAAGCTAGGTCTGTTTCTGCAAATGAAAATGCTTCACAAGATGCTGTAGATCAGGCGTGTGCAAGCTTAAGTAAAGCTATTGAAGAATTAAAATTCAACAAATCACAATTAAAAGTAGTGATTGATCAGGTTGAAAATAAAAATTCAGAGGATTATACAGAAGAAAGTTGGGAAACATTCGCAAATGCATTAGCAGAAGCTAGATCTGTATTTGAAGATGAGAATGCTACACCAGAATCTGTAGATCAAGCATACAGAAAATTAAATGAAGCTATTAATGGATTGACAGTTAAGGTTAATAAACCAGAACTAAAAGAATTAATCGATCAAGTTCAGGACAAAAAATCAGAGGATTATACAGATGCAAGCTGGGATGCTTTTGAAACTGCATTAGAAGAAGCTAAAGCTGTATTTGAAAATGAAGCTTCTACATCAGAAGAAATTAGTCAAGCATATAGAAAATTAAATGAAGCTATTAATGGATTAACAGTTAAGGCTGATAAATCAGAATTAACTAAAGTAATTGCTTCTAGCGTGACTTTAAATGAATCTGATTACACACCAGAATCTTGGAAGCAATTTAAAGAAGCTTTAGATTATGCGGATGAAGTCAGTGCAAATCCAAATGTTTCACAAGAAAAAGTGGATGAAGCAAAAGACAAATTAGAAAAAGCAGTTAGAAACTTGGTTAAGGCTGCTGGTTCAGAACAAAAACCAACTGAAAAACCAGATACAAAACCAGATACAAAACCAGATACAAAGCCAGATACAAAGCCGGATACAAAACCGGATACAAAACCGGAACAAAAACCTTCTGATAAACCGGAAGAAAAGCCAACTGATAAACCAGATACAAAACCGGAACAAAAACCAACAGATAAACCGGTGCAGAAACCAACAGAAAAGCCTAGCAAAAACAATGGTACAAATACAGGAACTAGTACACATGTAGGTTTCTTTGCAACTACTGCTCTTGCATCAGCTACAGCTGTACTTGGATTATTTGGATATAAACGTCGCAATAAGAAAAAATAATGCGTAATAAATTTGGATGGTTTAAATAGATTGATTCTCTTAGAATGAATCATATTCCAAAATGGTTTATAGCTCATTATGACTCGGATGACATATAGTTGTCCGAGTCTTTTTTGTATAATGGGTGGGTATGTTAAGAAATTATATATATAAGGATAGATAAAAAAAGAGCTCATCTAAATCACGTACATGATTTAATGGGCTTTTTTAAGATTGTTGATAATAGTTGCTATTGCTTTGATTTCAACAGGGATTAGACCATTCAAACTATCACGTAATTTCTCCTGTGGATTTTGAAATATCCGCAAAATAAAAATGGGTTATGGCTCGGTAGGATAAGGTAATTTTTTTTGTTACGAAATCTGGTCCTTTTGTTATTATGCGGAAAGACAAAGTAAAAGACCAACTATTATAACTGATCTACGTTCAAATCTATTATTTCATCATATTGATGTTCTTCATGTTTTTCACAAGACTTGTTCATCTTATAAAGAATATAATCCTTATTCTCATCACAGGCTAAGCTTTCATCAAGCTGAGATATAACATTATCAATCTCTTTGTCGTAGAACTGGACACTTAATTTTTTCTTGTCCTTTTTGACTTTGTTTAATACATCTTTCTGCTTTATTTTAACGTTTAGAACGATCTTTTCATCCATCGAATACCAGTATTCATGTTGAAGGTAATAGTATTCATGAAAAAGCGTATTTGTTCTTAATAATTCATTCAGCTTTTTCTGTTCATTCCATGTCAAAAGAGTTCTAGGCGTGTTAAATAAATGGTCTTCCAACTCCAGAGTGGATGAATCACTATTGCTTCGAAGTCCTTTGTAGGTGTTGAAACAAGCTGTTGTAATCATTGTCTGCAACGAACGAAAGTCATATTGTACATTGTTTTCGCCAAAAACTTGAACCAGTTCATTACTGTATTTAAAATCCGCAGGAATCGTTACTTTTTTGATTGCAGGGTTGTTCTGCTTCAATTCCAAGACATATTTCAAAGCCTTCTTTGGTGAATCGTAGTAATCAAGAAGCTCTGTATCATACTGTGTATCCATGACTAAAAACAGATTTCGATTGTTATGTCTTGATTTTGCGATAACAAGTGAGCGCGCAACACGTCTATTAAAATTACGGCTTTGATAGGCTTTGCGAATATAATACAACCTTCTAGGCTTGATACCCGTAATATTGCTTGTTTCATCAACTCCATATTTAAAAATGAGATATTCAACCCAGTCTAGAAAACGGTTTGTAGTTCTATGATTGCCATACCATCCATTAATGTCATTATCAGGAACAATATCTCTGGATAGGCATGCAGGCTTATTAGTAACATTGGGTTTGCCACATGTAGGGCAAATAGAACGCCTTGTCTTTAAGTGAATGAGAACTCTGTATCCGTCCACATGAAGATCTTCATAAACGGACGTAATAAAGCCATGAGCAATGTATTTGCCACCTGAGCAAGTAGGGAAGGTACAGTCCTGCCCTGTAGAATCGAGCAGATTTCTTGCCTGTACGTGAATAATATTATGTTTTCTGTCTACTTTGGCACTAAGAAACTCAATATCGGCCAAAGCCTTGATTTTGATTTTCATATACGTTCCTTTTCTTCTTTACAACTATATGATATCGTCAACTTTTCGTGATTTATAAACATCTATAATTTCAAATGATTTTAGAA
>ENA-UOJO01004481-UOJO01004481.1-human-gut-metagenome-genome-assembly--contig:-P57-NODE-4481-length-11974-cov-15.126185_pt1 | contig 11974 bp, 6 predicted proteins | sample MGYA00242351_ERZ723898 | MGnify/ENA metagenome assembly ERZ723898 | reverse complement strand
AGCAATGATGCCATTCCAGGAGAAGAGATTTCCAGAAAAATCTCCCGTATGGAGCTGATCATAGCGAAGATTTTCGAACGCGCCAAGGCTCATCCGGAGATTATTCCGGATTTGAACCGCCTTATGGATTATTATCTTCCTATGACTGTGAAGCTTTTGAATGCATATGAAGAAATGGACAGCCAGCCGGTTCAGGGAGAGAATATTACTTCTTCCAAGAAAGAAATCGAAGAGACTATTGATACGCTGAATGTGGCTTTTGAGAAGCTTCTGGACTCCATATTTGAAGATACGGCTATGGATGTATCCAGTGATATTTCTGTTCTGAACACAGTTTTGGCACAGGAAGGGCTGACTGAGGATGAGCTTACCCGTATGAGAAAAGAGGCTGAAAAAAACAGGCTCTAGCAGTGTGCGGAATGTTAAGTATATGAAAAGATAAGATTTGCAGCGGGGCTAGAGCCTGTTATAAAAATAACGAAAATGCCAAACTGAAGTCTGCTGATAAATATGGGCAGACCTATACACAAGGAGGATGCTATGGGAAACGAATTTACAGGTTTTGAAGATAACGCACCTACACTTACATTAGAACCGGATTTGGGAGAGTCAAAGGCAGAGGTTGCAGCAGAGCCGGAAGCCGAAGCTGTGAAAAAGGAAATGGAACAGACCGTTCTTTCCCCGGAAGAGCAGCAGATGGTAGACAGCTTTGCCAAGAAGATTGACATTGAGAATACAAACCAGATCCTCCAGTACGGCGCCGGAACCCAGAAGAAAATGGCTGATTTTTCCGATGCTGCCCTTGAAAATGTACGTACACAGGATCTGGGAGAAGTAGGAGATCTGATCACCCAGGTGGTAGGCGAGCTTCGCGATTTTGATGCTGCTGAGGAGGAGAAAGGTTTCCTTGGCTTTTTCAAGAAACAGGGCAGTAAGATCGAAAATATGAAGAACCGCTATGCCAAGGCTGAGGTAAATGTGCAGAAGATCACTACTTCTCTTCAGGATCACCAGATGCGTCTCATGAAGGATTCCGCAGTCCTGGAAAAAATGTATGCCCAGAACCTGAACTATTATAAAGAACTGACCATGTACATCCTTGCAGGAAAACAGAAGCTGCAGGAAGTAAGGGCGGGAAAATTAAAAGATCTGGAGGCAAAGGCTGCAGCCAGCGGACTTCCGGAGGAGGCTCAGGAAGCCAAGGATCTGGACAGCAAGTGCAATCGTTTCGAGAAGAAACTGCATGATCTGGAACTGACCAGAACCATTTCCTTGCAGACAGCACCGCAGATTCGTCTGGTGCAGAACAATGACACCCTTATGGTAGAAAAAATCCAGACAACCATTGTAAATACCATTCCACTTTGGAAGAGCCAGATGGTGCTGGCACTTGGAATTGCCCATTCCACAGAAGCAGCCCAGGCCCAGCGCCAGGTAACAGACCTGACAAATGAGCTTTTGAAGAAAAATGCAGAGGCACTTCACCTTGCATCTACAGAAACTGCTAAGGAATCTGAGCGTGGAATCGTGGATATTGAGACTCTGAAGCAGACCAATCAGGAGCTGATCGCCACTTTGGATGATGTCATGAATATTCAGAAAGAGGGCCGCGCCAAGAGAGCCCAGGCAGAACTGGAAATGCGCAAGATGGAAGAAGACTTGAAGAATAAATTGTTGGAAATCCAGCATTAAATTGCAAAGAAAACAGGGTTACTGTTTACTGGTAACGTTCCGCGAGGCGTTTTTTGTGAACAAAGTTCATGGAAAACCCGAGAATTGCGGCGCGAAATCACGCAGAATGCTGTGAAAATAACTGTACAGCAGGGGTGTCAGAGACATCCCTTTTGTGCCCTTTAGTATAGAAACATTTGATAAGCGCCTGCGGTGTAAAAGTGAACCGCAAAAAATACCATGTTCATAATATATGGAGGAATTTCGTATGTACAGAGACCATACCAAAGTAATTCAGATAGGAAATAAGAAGATTGGAGGCGGAAATCCCATCCTGATCCAGTCCATGACCAATACAAAAACAGAGAATGTACAGGCAACCGTAGAGCAGATTCTTGCCCTGGAGGCTGCCGGCTGCGATATTATCCGCTGTGCAGTGCCGACTATGGAAGCGGCAAAGGCTCTGAAAGAGATCAAAAAACAAATCCACATTCCTCTGGTGGCAGATATTCATTTTGATTATCGTCTTGCGATTGCGGCTATGGAGAACGGTGCCGACAAGATCCGTATCAATCCCGGAAATATTGGAAGCACAGAGCGTATCAAGGCAGTTGTAGATGTGGCGAAGGAGCGGAATATTCCCATCCGTGTTGGGGTAAACAGCGGTTCCCTTGAGAAAGAGCTGGTGGAGAAATATCACGGTGTTACCGCAGAAGGTCTGGTAGAAAGTGCCCTTGACAAGGTGCACATTATCGAAGAGCTTGGCTACGACAATCTGGTGATCAGCATCAAATCTTCTGATGTTATGATGTGTGCCAGGGCTCACGAACTGATTGCGGAACAGACCAGTTATCCTCTCCATGTGGGAATTACAGAGGCAGGAACCCTTTATTCCGGAAATATCAAATCTGCCATAGGACTTGGCATTATTTTATACCAGGGAATCGGTGACACGATCCGCGTTTCCCTGACTGGCGCCCCTCTGGAAGAGGTAAAATCTGCCAGACGTATCCTGAAAACCCTTGGACTTCGCAAAGGCGGCGTGGAAGTAGTATCCTGTCCAACCTGCGGGCGCACCCAGATCGATCTGATCGGTCTTGCAAATAAAGTAGAAACTATGGTGCAGGATATCCCTCTTGACATTAAAGTAGCTGTTATGGGCTGTGTGGTAAACGGCCCGGGAGAGGCGAAAGAAGCCGATATCGGAATTGCAGGCGGCGTAGGTGTAGGTCTTCTGATCAAAGGTGGTGAGATTGTAAAGAAAGTGCCGGAAGACCAGCTGTTGGATACCTTGAGAGAAGAATTGATGAACTGGGATAGCAATAAGACACAGAAATGACAGAAGGTGTATATTCTATAAATGGAAAAAGAATTTTTTGACGTATTTCCAAACTTAAAATTAAAACAGGAATTAAGTGAACTTCTGGAAGAGGTGATCGTCACCAAGGTTGCCTGCAACTCTGCCAAAACCTGTGTCCGGGTTTACCTGAAAAGCGACCGCTGGATCCACAAAAAGCATATTTTCAGCCTGGAAGAGCAGATTCAGAGACAGTGCTTTCCAGGTCTTGAAGTGAGTGTGAAGGTAATCGAGAAGTTCCATCTGTCCAGACAGTACACGCCAAAGAATTTCCTGGATACCTATCGCTCCAGCATGGAACTGGAGCTTCGCAATTACAACATGCTGGAATACAATCTGTTCAAGCAGGCACAGATCACATTTCCAGAAGATGACTGCCTGAATATGGTACTTCCGGATTCTGTGATTTCCAGACAGAAAAGTGAGATACTTATTGAATATCTTCATAAAGTATTCTGCGAGCGTTGTGGAATGGACCTGAAAGTTTCGCTGGATTATGTGCAGACGGAGGAGAGCAGGTACCGCAAAAATGCAGCTATCCAGATCCGTCAGGAAGTAGCCAATGTGCTGAAGCATGCCAGACTTTCCACAGAAGAAGAGAGCGCAGCACCAGCTCCTGCAGCTGAGGAAAAAACAGGAAAAGAGGCAGCAGCCGGCAAGACAGCCGCTGCCAGACCGGAGAAGAAAGCAGAGGCAGCCAGTGAAAAGAAGCCTTTCGAGAAAAAGCCATTCGAAAAGAAAGGCAAATGGGGCGATTTCCGTGGTGGCTTCCGCAAGGATCCAAATCCGGATGTTATTTATGGAAGGGATTTCGAGGACGAGCCTATTCCATTGGAAAATATTGTGCAGGAAATGGGAGAGGTTATCATCCGCTGCCAGGTTATGGATGTGGAAGCGAGAGAGATTCGAAATGAGAAGACCATACTGATTTTCCCGGTTACAGACTTCACAGATTCCATCACAGTAAAAATGTTCCTGCGCAATGAGCAGGTGCCGGAGATCAAAGAACATGTGAAAAAAGGTGCCTTCCTGAAAATCAAAGGTGTTACTTCTATTGACCGTTTCGATGGTGAGCTTACCATAGGTTCCATCTCCGGAATTAAGAAAATCTCCGATTTCCGCAGCTCCAGAGTGGACACCAGCCCTCAGAAGCGTGTTGAGCTTCACTGTCATACGAAAATGAGCGATATGGATGGTGTAACCGAGGCAAAAGCGCTGGTGAAACGTGCCTACGAGTGGGGGCATCCTGCCATTGCCATCACAGATCATGGCGTGGTGCAGGCTTTCCCGGAGGCAAACCATTGCTTTGATGCGTGGGGAGGCTGCGTGCCAAAGGATTCTGATTTTAAGGTGCTTTACGGTATGGAGGCCTATCTGGTAGACGACTTAAAGGGTATGGTCACCAACCCGAAAAAACAGTCCCTGGACGGCAGATTCGTGGTTTTCGATATTGAGACCACAGGATTTTCCCCACTTACCTGCAAGATCATTGAAATTGGTGCTGTATTGGTGGAAAATGGAAAAATCACAGATCGTTTTTCTACATTTGTCAATCCTCAGGTTCCAATTCCATTTCGAATTGAGCAGCTGACCAGTATTAATGACAGCATGGTTATGGATGCCCGTCCAATTGAAGAAATTTTACCGGAATTTCTGAAATTTTGTGAAGGAGCTACAATGGTAGCCCACAACGCAGATTTCGATATGAGTTTTATTATAGAGAATTGTAACCGCATGGGAATCCCAAATGATTTCACCTATGTGGATACGGTAGGTATGGCACGATTCCTGCTGCCTGCGCTGAACCGTTTTAAGCTGGATACCGTTGCCAAGGCAGTTGGCGTTTCCCTGGATCATCACCATCGTGCGGTTGATGACGCAGAGTGTACGGCATGTATTTTCGAGAAATTTGTGGAAATGTGCAGGGAAAGAGATATTACGGATGTAGACAAGCTGAATGAGCAGGGAAAGGTTTCCTCGGACACCATTAAGAAGCTGCCCACTTACCATGCCGTTATTTTCATGCGAAATGAGACCGGCCGTATCAATCTGTACAAGCTGGTAAGCAAGTCTCATATCAAGTATTTTAACCACAGACCCCGTGTGCCAAAGAGCGTGTTTGAGGCACATCGGGAGGGACTTCTTATTGGAAGTGCCTGCGAGGCTGGTGAGCTTTACCAGGCTCTTTTGCGCAATGCACCGGAGCAGGAAATCGCAAGACTGGTAAGCTTTTATGATTATCTGGAAATCCAGCCCCTTGGGAACAACATGTTCATGGTGGAGGATGAAAAGAATGACACGATTCATTCGAAAGAGGATCTGATTGAGATCAACAAAAAGATTGTAAAGCTTGGTGAACAGTTTAACAAGCCGGTTGTTGCTACCTGTGACGTTCACTTTATGGATCCCCAGGACGAAATCTACCGCCGTATTATCATGGCTGGAAGCGGCTTCAAGGATGCTGACAATCAGGCACCTCTTTATCTTCGCACTACTGAGGAAATGCTGGAGGAGTTTTCTTATCTGGGAAGTGAGAAGGCAGAGGAAGTGGTAATTACAAATACAGTGAAGATTGCGGATATGATAGAGAAAATGTCACCGATCCATCCGGATAAATATCCGCCGGTTATTGAGAATTCTGACCAGGACTTAAAGGATATGTGCTTCCAGAAAGCTCATGAAATGTACGGTGAAGTGCTTCCCAAGATCGTGGAAGACCGTCTGGATAAAGAGCTGAATTCCATTATCTCCAATGGATATGCGGTGATGTATATCATTGCCCAGAAGCTGGTGTGGAAGTCCAATGCAGATGGTTATCTGGTGGGCTCCAGAGGGTCTGTAGGTTCTTCCTTAGCGGCTACCATGTCTGGTATTACAGAGGTAAATCCTCTGCCGCCCCATTATCTGTGCCCCAATCCGGAGTGTAAGTACAGTGACTTTGATTCTCCGGAGATCAAGGCATTTTCCGGCATGGCAGGATGCGATATGCCAGACAGGATCTGTCCAAAGTGCGGCACCAGGATGACTAAACAGGGTTTTGACATTCCTTTTGAGACCTTCCTTGGATTCAAAGGAGACAAGGAGCCTGATATCGACCTGAACTTCTCAGGAGAGTATCAGTCCAATGCCCATCATTATACAGAGGTTATATTCGGAAAAGGTCAGACCTTCAAGGCGGGAACCATCGGTACCCTTGCGGAGAAGACCGCATTCGGATATGTAAAGAACTATTTTGAAGAGCGGGGGCAGCACAAGCGTTCCTGCGAGATCAACCGTATTGTACAGGGGTGTACCGGTATCCGGCGAAGCACCGGTCAGCATCCTGGCGGAATTATTGTACTCCCAATGGGAGAGGAAATAGAGAAATTTACCCCGGTCCAGTACCCGGCGAACGATTCCAGCAGTGGATTTATCACCACCCATTTTGACTACCATTCCATTGATGGAAACCTGCTGAAGCTGGATATTCTGGGACACGATGATCCCACCATGATCCGTACCCTTGAGGATATGACAGACCTGAATGCAAGAGAGGTTCCTCTTGATGACAAGGCGGTTATGTCACTTTTTGCCAGTACAGAAGCTCTTGGAATTGATCCGAAGGATATCGGCGGCTGCAAGCTTGGCTGTCTGGGAATTCCAGAGTTTGGTACTGATTTTGCCATGCAGATGCTTGTGGATACCAAGCCGAAATATTTTTCTGATCTGGTCCGTATTGCCGGACTTTCCCATGGTACTGACGTGTGGCTGGGAAATGCCCAGACTCTGATCGAAGAAGGAAAGGCTACCATTTCTACAGCAATCTGTACCCGAGATGATATTATGATCTATCTCATTGGCCAGGGAGTGGAGAGTGGTCTGGCATTTACCATCATGGAGAGTGTCCGTAAGGGAAAAGGTCTTCGTGATGAATGGATCACAACCATGAAGGAACATGGCGTTCCGGACTGGTACATCTGGTCCTGCAAAAAAATCAAATATATGTTCCCGAAAGCCCATGCGGCAGCTTACGTTATGATGGCATACAGAATCGCCTGGTTTAAGGTATTCCAGCCGTTGGCTTATTACGGTGCATACTTCAGTATCCGTGCCACAGCTTTTTCCTATGAACTGATGTGTATGGGAAAAGAAAAGCTGGAGTTTTATATGGCAGAGATACGCAAGAAAGGGGACGCTGCGTCCAAAAAAGAGCAGGATACCCTGAAAGATATGCGTATTGTTCAGGAAATGTATGCAAGAGGTTATGATTTTATGCCCATTGATATTTACCGTGCGAAGGCACATCGTTTCCAGATCATAGAAGGAAAACTGATGCCGTCCATTGATTCTATAGAAGGTCTTGGAGATAAGGCGGCGGATGCTGTAGTGGATGCTGCTGTACAGGGAAGATTTCTTTCCAAGGATGATTTCCGTGACAGGACCAAGGTCAGCAAGACCGTAATTGATCTGATGGATAAACTTGGATTATTTGGAGATATTCCACAGTCCAATCAGATTTCATTGTTTGATTTCTAAAGCATGTCTGAAAAAGGCTTTCTGCAAGATGTGCGTCACAATTACTAACGCTGGTTAAATAAGAGTAATATGAATTTAGGAGGTTCCATGAAAACAGAAGAACTGCGCTACCTACAACGTCTGGCGGAGCTCTACCCCACTATCGGGAAGGCTTCTACAGAGATCATCAACCTTCAGTCCATTCTCAATCTTCCAAAAGGCACCGAGCATTTTCTTTCCGATATCCACGGAGAGTACGAGGCTTTTTCCCATGTGCTTCGAAACGGCTCGGGAGCTGTGCGAAAGAAGATAGATGATGTATTTGGACATACCTTAAGCAACAGTGACAAGCGTTCCCTGGCAACCCTTGTGTATTACCCGAAGGAAAAAATTGCCTATGTGAAGAAGAAAGAGTCTGATATGCAGAACTGGTACAAGATCACCCTGTACCGTCTCATTGAGGTGTGCAAGACAACTGCCTCTAAATATACCAGATCCAAGGTTCGTAAGGCATTGCCTTCTGATTATGCATATGTGATCGAAGAACTGATCACGGAGAAAGCAGAAGTTCTGGATAAAGAGGCTTATTACGATTCCATTGTGGATACCATTATAGATATCGGCAGGGCAGAGAACTTCATTATCGCTCTTGCTGAACTGATCCAGAGACTGGTTGTAGACCATCTTCATGTGCTTGGAGATATATATGACAGAGGTCCAGGTCCTCATTTTATTATGGACAGACTGATGGATTATCATTCTCTGGATATTCAGTGGGGAAACCATGATGTGGTATGGATGGGCGCCGCTGTAGGACAGGCTGCCTGTATGGCCACAGTGATCCGTAACAGTATCCGTTACGGCAATCTGGATATTCTGGAGGATGGTTATGGAATCAATATGATGCCTCTTGCTGCTTTTGCCATGGAGGTTTACGGGGATGATCCCTGCCAGGTATTTGAAGTACATGGCAATCCTTCCAATTACAATGCTCTTGAGAAAGAGCTGAGCAGGAAAATGCACAAAGCCATTTCCATTATCCAGTTTAAGCTGGAAGGGGTACTGGCGAAAGAACATCCGGATTTTCATATGGAGAATCGATGCGTTCTGGAGGGGATTGATCCGGAGAAGGGCACTGTGCAGCTGCCGGATGGAAGCGTGCATAAGCTTCTGGACTGTCATTTCCCTACCATTGACTGGGAACATCCCTATGAACTGACAGATGGGGAAAAAGAAGTGGTGGAGCGTCTGAGCTCAGCATTTCGGAACTGCGAGAAGCTTCAGAACCACATGCAGCTGCTTCTGGATAAAGGCGGCCTTTATAAGACCTATAACGGGAATCTTCTTTTCCATGGAAGTATTCCGCTGAACGAGGATGGAACTCTGAAAGAAGTTGAGATTTACGGTGAGACTTGTAAAGGCAAGGCACTTTATGATAAACTGGAAGCCTACGTAAGAAAAGCATTTTTTACCGTAGATGAGAAGGAGAAGAAGGCAAGCCAGGATATTCTGTGGTATATCTGGGCCGGACCTAATTCTCCCCTTTATGGAAAAGATAAAATGACCACCTTTGAGCGCTATTTTATCGCAGATAAAGAGACACACAAAGAGAAAAAGAATGCCTACTATCACCTCTGGGAAAAAGAAGAGGTAGTAAATCGTATGCTGGAAGAATTCGGACTGGATCCGGAGGATGGGCATATTATCAATGGTCACGTGCCTGTTCATCAGCTGGAGGGAGAGAATCCGGTGAAATGTGATGGCAAGGTGATCGTAATTGACGGTGGTTTCTGTGAGGCATACCGGAATGTGACCGGTATTGCCGGATATACTCTTGTTTACAGTTCCTATGGTCTGAGCCTGACTGCCCATGAGCCTTTTACTTCGGCAGAAGATGCAGTGGAAACAGAGAGGGACATTGTGTCCAACCGTGTGGCTGTCCGCTATAATCCAAGGCGTGCCCTTGTGGGAGATACGGATAACGGTAAGGCATTGAAAGAACGAATTCAGGAGCTGAAACAGCTTTTGGATGCCTACAGAAAAGGCGTTATAAAGGAGAAAAAATAAGGAGACTAAGGAAAAATGGGTGGAATTTTTGGTGTTGCGTCAAAGTCTGATTGTGTAATGGATCTTTTTTTTGGAATTGATTATCACTCCCATCTGGGTACAAGAAGGGGCGGAATGACCGTTTATAGCAGGAGCAGTGGATTTAACCGCGTGATCCATAATATTGAGAACTCACCGTTCCGTACCAAATTTGACAAAGATGTGGCAGAGATGGAAGGCAATCTTGGAATAGGCTGTATTTCTGACAATGAACCGCAGCCTCTTCTGGTGCGCTCCCATCTGGGAAATTTTGCAATTACAACAGTAGGCAAGATCAATAATATAGAAGCTTTGGTAGAGAAATGCTTCAAAGACGGGCATACCCATTTTCTGGAGATGAGTGGTGGCAGTGTGAATCCTACAGAGGTGACTGCAGCGCTGATCAATCAGAAGGATAGTATTGTTGAGGGAATCCGCTATGCACAGGAGATGATCGAGGGCTCTATGACCCTTCTTCTCATGACAGGGGAGGGCATTTACGCAGCACGCGACCGTTATGGAAGAACTCCTCTTGTAATCGGCAAGAAGGAAGATGCATGCTGTGCTTCTTTTGAAAGTCATGCCTACATTAATCTTGGCTATGAAGACCTGAAAGAGCTGGGACCTGGAGAGATTGATTTTATCACCCCGGAGGGCGCACAGGTTCTGCAGAAGCCAGGAGACAAGATGCGAATCTGTTCTTTCCTCTGGGTATATTATGGATATCCAACCTCCACTTATGAGGGGGTAAATGTAGAGGAAATGCGTTACAAATGCGGCGATATTCTGGCAGGAAGAGATGCCGGAGAAGTGAATCCGGATCTGGTTGCAGGAGTACCGGATTCCGGTATTGCACATGCCATCGGCTATGCTAACCGCTCTGGTGTGCCGTTTGCCCGTCCGTTTATTAAATATACGCCCACATGGCCAAGATCTTTTATGCCGACTCAGCAGAGCCAGCGAAATCTTATCGCCAGAATGAAACTGATCCCAGTACATAAACTGATCAAAGATAAAAGCCTCCTTATGATTGACGACTCTATCGTAAGAGGTACCCAGCTTCGTGAGACAACAGAATTCCTCTATAACAATGGTGCTAAGGAGGTTCATATCAGACCTGCCTGCCCGCCGCTTTTATATGGATGTAAGTACCTGAATTTCTCACGCTCTAAGTCAGAGATGGATCTGATCACAAGAAGGATCATTGCGAAACGTGAAGGGGACAATGTATCAGACAGGATTTTGCAGGATTATGCAAATCCGGATTCTACAAACTACAAAGAAATGCTGGAAGAAATCCGCAAGGAACTGAATTTTACATCCCTGAAATATCATCGTCTGGATGATCTGAAGAAGTCAATTGATATTGAACCGTGCAAGCTTTGCACTTATTGCTGGAACGGACAGGAATAAACAGGAGGTGACTGCCTGTGAAAAAGCACAACAAAGATGTACTAAAAGCAACGCTGTTTGCTCTGATCGCCATATTTATCATGATTGGAGCAGCGGGGCTTCTGTTTGCCGAACATAAGAAAAAGATTCAGAAGGAGCAGCAGAAGAAGGCTGCCATTGAGGCTCTGGAAAGGGTGCCCACAGTGACACCGACTCCAGCGGCTACAGCTACGCCCACACCGGAGCCTACAGCCACAGTGACACCGACTCCAGTGATTACCAGGGCACCGGCGTTCATGGCTAATGATTATATGGGAACCTGGTACAGCAAGGATGGACTGGTGACACTGTCGATAGACGACCTTACCCTGAAGTCTGTTACTTTTACTTTTTCTCAGGCTGGTGACAATGCCGGCATAAAGGTTTCGGAAGCTTCGGACACTGCAAAAGTGGCTGGAAATGCAGCAAAGCTTTCCTTTACAGATTCCTGGGGAAACCAGGTGCGTGGAAATATGACCTTTGATCAGGGCAAACTTTATCTGCGCCTTAATACAGCTTCCCCCGCAGAGGGGGCCGGAGTGACACCAAAGGTAGATGGGGTCCTTACAAGGGAGAAAGCCGCTTCTGTGACACAGGCACCTTCAGTGACTCCGGCTGATAATACAGATAAAACGGATCTCTCTTCCAGGGATTACATATTCCCGGACAGCAACAGCCGATACCTTACAGATGAGGATTTGTCAGGCTATTCATCTGACCAGCTGGAACTGGCGAAAAATGAGATTTATGCCCGACATGGCAGGAAATTTGTGACACAGAGAATTGCGGATTATTTTAACAGTAAATCCTGGTATAAGGGAACTGTGGAGCCGGAGACCTTTGATGCAGATACTTCTGTATTTAATGAATATGAAGTCGCAAATATTCAGAAAATTGCAGATACGGAAGGGAAGCTTCGAAGTGAAGGAAAGTAAC
>ENA-UOJO01004479-UOJO01004479.1-human-gut-metagenome-genome-assembly--contig:-P57-NODE-4479-length-11976-cov-5.466739_pt1 | contig 11976 bp, 13 predicted proteins | sample MGYA00242351_ERZ723898 | MGnify/ENA metagenome assembly ERZ723898 | reverse complement strand
CCGAACGACTATCCGTTGCGCTCGCGGGTGCGTCACGACCTGCTGCCGGCCATCGTAAGGAGTGATTTTATTTGGACTCGAGTCTCACCGCACAGGTTATTCTCTTAATTGTATTAATTTCTTTATCAGCATTTTTTTCTATGTCAGAAACAGCCTTAATGTCACTAAGTAAAGTTAGACTTAGGAATATGGTTGAGGAGAAAGTAAAAGGCGCAGATTTAGTAGAAAAATTACTAGAAGAACCTAATAAGCTATTAGGCGCTATATTAATTGGTAATAATATTGTAAATATTGGAGCTTCATCAATAGCAACATCGGTAGCACTTCAGATATTTGGAAATAGTGGTGCAGCAGTAGCAACAGGTATAATGACAGTTTTAATACTTATTTTTGGCGAAATAACTCCAAAATCATTAGCACAACAAAATGCAGAAAAAATATCAATAAGAATAGCAAAAATTATAAAATTTATAGTAACAGTCTTTAAGCCATTTGTAACAGTATTTACGGGTATATCATCATTATTTATTAGAATATGTGGTGGTGATCCAAATGAAACAGAACCTTTTATAACAGAAGAAGAACTTCGAACTATGGTTGGTGTAAGTGAAGAAGAGGGCGTTTTAGAAGATGGCGAAAAGGAAATGATATTTAATGTTTTTGACTTTTCAGATATTCAAGTAAAAGATGTAATGGTTCAAAGAGTTGATATGGTTGCACTAGATGCTACTTCTGATTATAGCAAAGTTAAAGAACTTATTAAGGAAGAACAATTTTCTAGAGTACCAGTGTTTAATGAAACCATAGATAATATAGTTGGAATATTAAATGTAAAAGATTTAATAATAAAAGATAATGATACAGAAAATTTCAATATATTAGATTATATAAGGGAACCTTTTTATACATTTGAATTTAAAAAGATAAAAGAAGTATTTAATGAAATGAAAAAAACAAGAAATCATTTTGCAGTAGTATTAGATGAATATGGTGGTACTGTAGGAATTGTAACAATCGAAGATTTAATTGAAGAGATTGTTGGTGAAATTGAAGACGAGTATGATGAAGAAAGGGAAGACAATATAAAAGTAGTTAAGGAAAATGAATACATAGTAGAAGGAAGTACTAAACTTCATGATATCTCAGATTTAATTGGAGTAAATATGGAATCAGAAGATTTTGATTCTGTAGGAGGACTTGTTTTAGAAAAACTTGGAAGGTTGCCTAAGAAGAATGAAAAAGTGCAAATTGGCAACATAAAATTTGTAGTTGAAGATCTAGAGAAAAATAGAATTAAGAAAGTTAGAATTTATACTTAGGTTACTAAAATTTTAGTAACCTTTTTTATTAATTAATTTTAGGTAAGGAGTATATTATGAATTATATGGATGAAGCAATAAAAGAAGCTAAAAAGGCCATGAATGAAGGAGAAGTGCCAATAGGATGTGTAATTGTAAAGGATGGAATAATTATAGGAAAGGGACACAATACAAAAGAAAAAGAAAAATGTTCCATTAATCATGCAGAAATACTTGCAATAAAAGAAGCTAGCAAAAAGATTGGTAATTGGAGGCTTGGAGGCACTGAAATGTATGTAACAATGGAACCTTGTCCTATGTGTGCAAGTGCAATAGTGCAAAGTAGAATAAGCAAGATTTATATAGGAACATTTAATAAGGATATGGGAGCTTGTGGTACAGTTATAGATATTGTTAATAATAAGAGTCTCAATTCCTCGCTTGATGTACAATGGGTGTATGATAAAAGATGTAGCAACATATTAAGTGATTTTTTTGAACATAGAAGAAAGTGAAAAATCTGTCTTGCATACTGTAAATGCTTATGTTATATTATTTATCATGGAGAGATGTCCGAGTGGTTGAAGGAGCGCGCCTGGAAAGCGCGTATAGGCTTTTTGGGTTTATCAGGGGTTCAAATCCCCTTCTCTCCGCCAAATATATTATATTATTTTGTGATTTTTTGCTATTTAAATTTAAGTAATTATTGTTGTAATACTTTTATGTTTTTGTTATAATTAGTTTTGCAAATGATTAAAATATTATATAGCATTTTGTATTGATGTGGAGAGGTTTTTAGTAATAATATTTGAAATATCTCTTATTAATGGGTGCAAATCCCGTACTCTCTACCAATGCCGTGCTAGATGGGGAGTTAGCGGTGCCTTGTAACTTGCAATCCGCTATAGCAAGATTGAATTCCCCATGGAAGGTTTCTTGTTTGTATGGCCTGCCCTATATAAGTGGTGTTGAGAGTTAGGTCCCACGCAATAAAAGCCCATGAACCTCGTCAGGTCTGGAAGGAAGCAGCGATAAGTGGATACTTTTATGTGACGTGGATCAATCTGGCTTGAGCTAACTGTATAGGTAACGCATATAGATGGATATCAACCTGGGGTGCACGGTTTTTTATGAATTTTAACAGCATGAAGCTTTTTAGTTTCATGCTTTTTTTAAATAAATTAATAGCACTAATTTATTGTGTTATAATAAATTAGTAGAATGATTATTTAACTATATGTATACAAATGAGGTGAAAATCTTGGCTTATACAGCATTATACAGGGAATGGCGACCTAAAACATTTAAAGATTTAGTTGGGCAAGAGCATATAACCACTACATTAAAAAATCAAATAGAAAATGATAGAATAGCACATGCATACCTTTTTTGTGGCACAAGGGGGACAGGTAAAACTTCAACAGCCAAAATAATGGCAAAGGCATTAAACTGTTTAAATAGTAAAAATGGTGAGCCTTGCAATGAGTGTGAAATGTGTAAAAAAATTAATAGCGGATTAGCTATAGATGTTACAGAATTAGATGCAGCATCTAACAATGGCATAGACAAAATAAGAGAACTAATAGATGATACAAAATATCCACCTCAAGAGTCAAAGTATAAAGTCTATATATTAGATGAGGTTCATATGTTATCTATAGGAGCTGTAAATGCCTTTTTAAAGACATTAGAAGAACCACCAGCTAATGTTATTTTTATTTTAGCTACTACTGATCCTCAAAAACTTCCAATAACTATTTTGTCAAGATGCCAAAGATTTGATTTTAGAAGAATAAATAATAAAGTCATAATGAATAGACTTAGACAAATAGTAGAGGCAAAAGGTATACTTGCAGATGATAAAAGTTTAGATTTAATATCACGAACTTCTGATGGTGCAATGAGAGATGCACTTAGTATATTAGATCAGGCTATTGCAATGGATGATGGGAAGATAGAATATAAAGATATTGTATCAATGTTAGGACTTGTGGCTAATGAAAATTTATTTAAACTTACATCATCTATAATAGAACGTGATGTAGAAGAGGGGATGAATGTTATTGAAGACGTTGTGGTTTCTGGTAAAGATGTATATTTGTTTATAAAGGATTTAATACATCATTTTAGAAATCTATTAATGAGTAAGGTAACTAACAATCCAGAAGAAGTTTTAGATATGTCTATAGAAAATATACAACTCGTAAAAGAACAGGCATCAAGAATAAGAACAGAAGAAATTATGAGGGATGTAAGAATACTTCAAGAAGCAGAAAATAATGCAAAAATGAGCAGAGAATCAAGGCTTTATTTAGAACTTGCAGTTATTAAAATGTGTAAAATTGAATATGATACATCAAATGAAGTTATTCTTTCAAGAATAAATAAATTAGAAGAAGGCATTAAAGCTGGTAAAATTAGTGTATCAGTAAATACTAATATAAAAAATGTAAATGTTAATAATGAAAATATTAATAATAAAAAGAATGATAGTGCTAAAACTATAAATAAAATAGAATCTATGGGGCCGGTAAATAAGGACTCTAAAATAACAGTAGAAGAGGTTAAAAAGAAATGGAAAGATATACTTGAAATATGCAAATCAAGAAGACAAATGATAGTATATGCTTCCCTTCTTACAGGAAAACCAGTAAGTTCTTCTGAGGGTATTATAACAATCCAATTTGAGAGTCAATATGCACAAAGCAAAACAAGACTTGAAATACCTAAAAATTATCAGGTTGTAAATGAAGTTATTTCAGAAGGCATGGGTGAAAGTTTAAAAGCTAAATTTACTGTCTCAGAGGATGAAACAAAAGGTCAAAGTACTGAAGATAAATTAAGAAATACATTTGGTTCAGCTCTTCAAGAATTAGATGAATAATAAATATATAGAATTGTAAAAGAAAATGCTATATAATAGAAAATAGATTATAAGATAAGGAGGCTATATTATGGCAAAAGGTGGATTTCCAGGAGGCTTCGGCGGTGGAAATATGAATAATTTAATGAAGCAAGCACAAGCTATGCAAAAGAAGATGCAAGATATGCAAAAAGAAGTAGAAGAATCTGAATTTGAAGCATCTGCAGGTGGTGGCGCTGTTACTGTTAAAGTTAGTGGGAAAAAAGAAATTTTAGGTATTAGTATAAAACCAGAAGTTGTAGATCCAGACGATGTTGAAATGTTAGAAGATTTAGTATTAAGTGCAGTAAATGAAGCTATGAAGAAAGCTGATGAAGAAACTGCAAATAAAATGGGTAAAATAACAGGCGGTCTTAATATCCCAGGATTATTTTAATTTCTAGAATTTAAATAAATAATTAAGAAATGCAGAATGAGTATTTAATCATCCATTCTGTATTTTTATTTATCATATAAAAGCTATATTTGAAAGGAATGATAAGCATGGATTTTTATCCTATAGCTATAGAAAAATTAATAGAAGAGTTTGCAAAATTGCCAAGTATAGGACAAAAAACAGCTCAAAGGCTTACACTTCATGTTTTGAATTTGCCAGAAGAAGAGGTTAAGGAATTTGCAAATGCCTTAGTACAGGCAAGAGGAACAATTAAATATTGTTCAGTATGTGGTAATTTTACAGATTCAGATCCATGTGCTATTTGTGGCAATCCAAATAGAGATAAAAGTATCATTTGTGTTGTGGAACAACCAAAAGATATTATGACAATGGAAAGAGTAAAGGAATTTAATGGAGTATATCATGTGCTTCATGGAAATTTGTCGCCAATGCAAGGTAGAGGACCACAAGATATAAGAATAAGAGAACTTGTTGCTAGGATGAATTCAGAAGTAAAAGAAGTTATTATTGCAACAAATCCTAATATAGATGGTGAAGCTACGGCCATGTATATAGCAAAAATTTTAAAGCCATTAGATGTTAAGGTAACTAGAATTGCTGCAGGTATTCCTGTTGGCGGCGATTTAGAATATGCAGATGAAGTTACTTTATCTAAGGCCTTAGAAGGAAGAACTGTAATAGAATAATTGATTTGTGTATAATTTTGTAATATCTGTCAAGAATATAAATAAGAAACGGAGGTATATTTTTGAACAGAGTGAATATTATTAATTATATATTTAAAATATCAAGTAAAAATGGGGATAATGATGTCCTTATTAAAGCTATAGAGCAAGCAAAACTTGAACTAGAAGCTGCTAGGAGTAGTTTTAATAATGCAGAGGATTTTAATCTTATTGATGCTGCAATATTTTCAGAAGAGGCTGCAAAGAAAAGATATGATTACTATTTGAGCATAGCTAAAAGTAGAGGGTTAAGGGTAAGTAATTATTATGTGTTAGAGCATTGTACAGAACTATATAAATAGTGCTTTATATAATTTGTGGGAGGCTTTATGAATTTAGAATACTTAATATCAGGAGTGTTTGGGATTGTTATTTTATACTTTATTGTGAAAATAATAAAGTTACCATTAAAGTTAATTATTAAACTTTTAACAAATGGATTAACAGGCCTTATAATGCTATCTATTGTTAATTTTATAGGAGATAGTTTTGGGATAACAGTTAATATTAATGCGTTTACATCTTTAATTGCAGGTTTTTTAGGTATTCCTGGCGTTATAGCACTTGTTATATTCAATCTGCTATAATTAAGTAATGGCTATTGTATTGATAGCCTTATTTTTTTACATAAAATCTTGTGTGTTATAATATTATATATTTAAATTTATGGAGATGATAAAATGCCAGCAGGTAATGGTTTGAATTGTGAAGTTTGTCCAGAAAAGAAGAGCAATAAATGTAGCGGAGATGACAGAGGTTGCCTTTGCTATAGATGTCCTAGGCAATTAGCCCAATGTATGTGTGTAAAATATTGTAGGGAAACAGAATCCGTTTTATATTTTGATGAAGAATAGTTTTAAAAGGCATAAGAATATGATAAAATAATAAATGTGTAATATATTCATGATGTAGAAAAATTGACCAATAGTTATAAAAATCTAGGAGGTAATAAGAATGGCCGTAGTAAGAGCCTTTAAGGGCATTAGACCAATTCCAGAACTAGCATCAAAGATAGCAGCACTTCCATATGATGTTATGAATAGTGAAGAAGCTAGGGAAATGGTTAAGGGTGACAAATATTCTTTTTTACATGTAGATAAAGCTGAAGTAGATTTAGATCCTTCAATAGATGTACATGATAAAAGAGTTTATGAAAAAGCTAGAGAAAATCTTGATAAAAAAATTCAAGATGGAGAGTATATTCAAGATGAAAAGCCATGTCTATATATTTATAGACAAATAATGAATGGTAGACCTCAAACAGGACTAGTTTTTTGTGCTTCAATAGATGATTACATAAATAATGTTATTAAGAAGCATGAATTTACAAGAGAAGATAAGGAACAAGATAGAATTAACCATGTTGATTATTGTAATGCAAATACTGGTCCAATATTCTTAACATATAGAGAAAACAAAGAAATTTCATCAATAATAAATGCATGGGTTCAAAAGAAACCTGAATATGATTTTGTATCTGAAGATGGAATAAGCCATATTGTATGGGTAATTGATGATGCAGATACTGTAAATAGAATAACAACTTTATTTAAAGGTGTAGAAAATCTATATATTGCAGATGGACATCATAGATCAGCATCAGCAGTTAAAGTTGGACTAAAAAGAAGAAAAGAAAATCCAAATTATACTGGTGATGAAGAATTTAATTATTTCTTATCAGTTGCATTCCCAGATAATGATTTAATGGTTATGGATTATAACAGAGTAGTTAAAGATTTAAATGGATTAACTGTAGATGAACTAATTGAAAAGTTAAAAGAGAAATTTGTTGTAACAGAACAAAATGAAGCTGTAAAGCCTTCTAAAAAACATACATATGGTATGTATGTAGATAACAAATGGTACAAGCTTGAAGCAAAAGATGGAATATTTAATGTAAATGATCCTATAGATAGTTTAGATGTTGCAATTCTTCAAAACAATGTGCTAACTCCTATTTTAGGAATTGAAGATGTTAGAACTTCTGATAGAATAGATTTTATTGGAGGTATAAGAGGCATTAAGGAACTTGAAAGAAGAGTTCATACTGATATGAAAATAGCATTTTCAATGTTTCCAACTGAAGTTAGTGATATTATGAAGGTCGCAGATATTGGAGAAGTTATGCCACCTAAATCAACTTGGTTCGAACCAAAATTAAGAAGTGGATTATTTATTCATAAATTAAATTAATAAAATAGCATTATTATTTGAGTAAACAAATAATAATGCTATTTTTTAATTATATATATTTATTAATGCTATTTCACTATGACCAGTTGTCCTTATTGGTGGTCCCCATGTTCCATAACCAGAACTTACTATAACATTTGTATCATTAATTTTTTTGTAGCCATAGCCAATGGGAGATGTCTTATTGACAACAAAGTTAAATGGAAAAAGCTGACCATTGTGAGTATGACCTGATACTTGAATATCAATACCATTTTCTATAGAATCCTGCATATTATTAGGAGAATGATCAATTACAAGAGTTGGTTTTGATTTATCAATATCGCTTATTATACTATTTAGTGAATTTCTTTCTGATACATATGAATTAGAAGAGATTGTACTTATACTTGGATCAACTCTGCCTATTATATATAAATCATCATTTATTAATGAATAATCATCATTTAAAACTGTTATATTATTTTCTCTTAGTATATTAGAAAGCCTTTCTATTTGTTGTGTATAACAATCGTGATTTCCAAGAGCAAAAAAAGTACCATATTTACTTTTTAGATTTGATAAAACAGATAAGTCAGTTTCATGTAAAGCAATATCTAAATCACTGTCTATCAAGTCGCCAGCAATTACAATTATGTCAGGGTTCAAATCATTTATTTCTGTAATCATTTTATTTAAATGTGATTGTCCAAAAGTATATCCAATGTGAATATCAGAAATTAATGCAACTTTCATTGAAGAAGTATTTTCTAATTTTGTTTCCATTTGTACATCATAATTTTTAATTTTTGTTGTATTTTCAAAATAAAAACCACAAATAACTAAAATTATAGAGAGTACTATTGAAATAGAATAATAATCTAATTCCCCATTTTTAAATATAAGAGTAAGAAAAAATGAAATAGTAAATAACAATATCATATATACAAATAATCCTAAATAAATACATCCTATATTGTATATTATTTTTGTTGCTGAAAATGGCAAGATTTTTGGAAATATTTCAGCTATAACAAAGGAAAAAGCTATAACTAAGAATATTATCCAAAAAATAATTTTGCAATTAGTTTTTTCTATCAACAAGGATTTTTGAATTCTAATGCCTACCATTATATTTAATATTAGGTATACAATAAGTACAGGAAATATTCTGAGCATTTTAATTCCTCCATAAAATAATGCTTATTATAGTTGTGTAAGCATTTCTTTTAATATGGCAGTAGAATGTTTAACTGCAATAGGAGTAAATTTAGCATAATCCATATGTGCACCATTATTTGCGTTATCAGATATAGATCTTATAACAACAAAAGGAATATTGTTTAAATAGCAAGTGTGGGCTATACTAGCTCCTTCCATTTCACAAGCCATTGCATTAAATTCTTTTTCAAGCCATTTTATTTTTTCAACATCAGCTACAAATACATCTCCAGATACAATTCTGCCACTAAAAGTATTTATATCGTTTATGTTTTTGCAAGCTTCTTTTGCTTTTTCAATTAAATATGGATCGCATTTAAAATCAAAAGTATCAAGTCTTGGGATTTGCCCATGTGGATCTCCAAAAGCAGTGGTATCTATATCGTGTTCTACTAAATTTTCTGCAACAACAACATCACCAGGATAAATATCCTTAGAAATTCCTCCTGCAACACCTACATTAATAACTTTATCAACTTTGTATTCTGAAACAAGTATTTGAGTGCATATAGCTGCATTTACTTTACCAATACCACATACTACTGCAACTACATCGTTGTTCCATAATTTTCCCTTGTTGAAAGTCATGTTTGCAATTGTTTTTTTGTCTTGAAGTTTCATATCGCTAAGTAAGATTTCTAATTCTTCATCCATAGCGCCAATTATACCTAAAATCATAAAAAATCTCCTTTTATTACTATATATTTTATATGTACAGTTTAGCAGAAAAACATATTAATTTCTACAAAGTAATAAGCAAATAGACTCTTGTACTTGTATAAATGAAAAATATAAAATAAAATATAATAAAATATAGGTATTTGTAAGGAGAAAATTAATATGGATGAAAAGCCTTTTTCAAGAACTGAATTATTAATTGGTAAAAGTGGACTTGATAAATTAAAAAATAGTAAGGTTATGGTTTTTGGTGTCGGCGGAGTAGGAAGTTATACTGTTGAATGTCTTGCTAGAGCTGGAGTGGGAAATATTACCATTGTTGATAATGATACTATTGCAGTATCTAATTTAAATAGACAAGTGCATGCTACATTGGAGACAATAGGGAGAATTAAGGTTGAAGTAGAAAAAGAAAGAATACTATCAATTAATAAAGAATGTAATGTAGTTTGTCATAAGGTTTTTGTGTTAGAAAATAATTTAGATGAGATTATTGATGATGATGTAGATTATATAGTAGATGCTATAGATACTGTTTCTACTAAAATTGCCCTTGCAAAATATTGTGAAGATAAGAGTATAAAATTAATAAGTAGTATGGGTACAGGAAACAAGCTTGACCCAACAAAATTTGTAATTTCAGACATATATAAAACTAAAGTTTGCCCTCTTGCTAAAGTTATGAGGCATGAATTAAGAAAAAGAGGTGTTAAAAAATTAAAAGTTCTTTATTCGGAAGAGGTCCCTATAAAATTGGAAAACACCAATAAAAAAGAACTTGATGGAAAAAGAAAAAAGCAAACTCCAGGAAGTATTTCTTTTGTGCCACCTGTAGCAGGAATGATTATTGGAGGAGAAGTAATAAAAGATATTCTTGCTAGTTAAAATTAGTCATAATAATTATTAAATTACAATATAATATTGTTAGCATATTATTTTGTGAAAATGAAAGTTAAAGCAGGAGATGGTAAAATGGAGCAAGGGGTAACAATATTTAAAACTTCAGGAAATGATAACGAATATATTATAAGAGATAAAAGTGGAATTAATATTGGAAGATTTGAAATAATAGATTTAGATGAAATAAATAAAAGATGTAATATAAATTTTAAATTTTATCGAAAAAAAGATAATGATTTATTAAATGAAACTTTAAGATTAATACTAAGAGTACTTTATAAAAATCCTAAAATAAATAAAGTTAATATTTTTATGCCTGATGATATTAATTTATCAGTATTCTTAGATATTGGTTTTTCTTTAGAAGGTATTTTTATTGATAACTTATATATTCAAGGCGAGCTTGCAAACGAAATATCAATGGGGATAACAAGAAAAGAGTACAATTCAGGAAGTTGTTTAAACCTACTTAAGCTTGAAGGGAAGAAAATAACTTTAAAAATTCTTATGCCAAATGATGATGATGATATGCTTGATTTTTATATTAGAAACAAAAAGCATTTAGAAAATTTTGAACCTAATAGGGATAATATATTTTATACTAAACAAGTTCAACATAATATATTAACTGAAAGTTATAGACAATATCTGAATGGATCTGCACTTGATTTCGGAATTTATAAAAATGAAACATTAATTGGGAAAATACGATTATCAAACATAGTGTATGGAATTTTTAAAAGCGGAATAATAGGATATTCTATTGATAAAGATGAACAAGGAAAGGGATACATGAAGGATGCTGTATCTACACTTACAAAGTATGCTTTTGAAGAATTAGATTTGCATAGGGTAGAAGCATCTACTTTGACAGATAATGAAAAATCTAAGAGAGTTCTTTTAGGGTGTGGTTTTAAGATGTTAGGTGTTAATGAAGATTATCTTTATATAAATGGCAAATGGCAAGATCATATAACATTTTATAAGATAAAATAAAATACACTTTGACTTTTTTTAAATATATATGATAATATATAATTAATATCGAGTTGCAAATGCGTAAGTCCAGATAATTTGGATTTACGCATTTTTTTTGTGTCCTATTAAAGGTTGTGGTAGCTTCCCTAAAAGACTCCGTGAATTTATTAAAATGTTTTAGGAGGTAGTAAATATGGAAAAAGAAAAAGGTATTAACAAGATGGGGGTGATGTCGATAAAGAAATTGTTAATAACTATGGGAATTCCTATGATGGTTTCTATGGCTTTGCAAGCTGTATATAATATAGTAGATGCTATTTTTGTATCACAGATGAAGGATACGCCAGCAATTAAAAATATGGGAGATTATGCATCAAATGCATTAACATTAGCTTTTCCTATTCAAATGTTAATGGTAGCAGTAGGTGTTGGGACAGGAGTTGGGATAAATGCTTTATTATCTAGATACATAGGTGCAGGGCAAAAAGATAAGGCTGGGAAAATTGCTGGAAATTCTATTTTTCTTGGCATATGTACATATATCATATTTTTAGTGTTTTCAATTTTGGGGATTAATGTATATGTAAGTTCTCAAACTTCTGATCCTATTATTATTGAAATGACAATATCATATTTGAAAATATGTACAACACTATCATTTGGTATTACTATGTATCTTGTTTT
>ENA-UOJO01004476-UOJO01004476.1-human-gut-metagenome-genome-assembly--contig:-P57-NODE-4476-length-11983-cov-4.579393_pt1 | contig 11983 bp, 10 predicted proteins | sample MGYA00242351_ERZ723898 | MGnify/ENA metagenome assembly ERZ723898 | reverse complement strand
TTATTTTCATCATCACCACTAACTAAATCCTTATTGTTTCCTTCATTATCTTTTATATAAGCATGTTTTTCTAAAGAATAATCTGGTTCATCAGCACAATAAACTTCTAGCTTTGACATACCGCCTCCACCACAAAGATCTGCTGCAAGTATTTCTATAGTATGGTTATTTCCATCTTTTAAATAACTTGTAATATCTCCAAGTCTTAAATTTTCTCCATCTCGATTTGTTGATTCATCTAAATGAGCATGCCAATAATCTGTGTTAATACATTCATTTAAATGACTACTATTTGTACATGCAGGTTTTTCTTTTTTTTCATTCCAATATAGTGGAGTAAATTCTAATTTTTGACCATTTATATACATTGCTCCATTATAAACATGGTTTGAAAAATTCATCTTTGTAACTTTACCATCTACTAAAATAATAACTATATCATTTATTGGAACTATAAGACTTTTATTATTTAAACCTACAAATACTTTTTTATCTCCAATATCTGATAAATTGAAAGTTCCTTTAAACATTCTCCATTCAAGCTCTTGCTGATCATTTCCAAAAAACCTCCATGTAGCAAAGTCCGGGTACTTAGCCAAATTATCCTCTGATATTCTACTTGCATAATCATTATAATATCTATTGTTTTTGCTTTTTCCATCCCATACATTTTTATTTTCTGTTGGATCTAATATTTTCTCTAAATATCTCAAAGTATAATATTGAGGATTTTCAGGTGTTGGCTTATTTATTCTAAATACACCTTTTTTAGAAACTTCAGTATTATCATTAAAATTATTTCCATGTATTTTTATTCTATCATCCTCTGGTGTTCTGCTCCAATTTACATCTATATTTTCATATTCACCTTCACTACTTGAATCACTAGCTAAAATATTTTTTCCTTTAATACTTGGAAATAATATTACTTGAAAAAGAAATATAGTGGATATTATAAATACAAGGGGCATTATTTTTACTTTGTTTTTTTTATATTTACATAATCTAGTTTCTTTCATTTCTACCCCTCCTATTTAATACACCTTTTATTGCAAAGTAAGATGCTAACAAAAAGCATAACATGAAAATCACCAAAAATAATATTGCAAAAGGATCACCAGTTTTAAATTTCATAATAATATTGTTAACTGGAGTATTTATATTCTTTGTAGTTTGTATATAATTATTTACAGGTTTTTCTATATTTTCATTATCACCTACTGCAGTAAATATCCATTTAACTTTAGCAATTTTGTTTTTATATTCATTACCTGCATTTTTATCAAAATTAACCTGAGCCTGAAGTTCTTTAACATCACCTGGATTAAAAATTCCAAGGTCAATATTACTGCTCATACCATCTATTCCTGATGCATTTCCCTCATAAATAATTTTCCCATTATATGTTATTTTTAAGCTTAAAACATTAAATAAATCGTCTTCCTTATCTTCTGTCATTTTTTCTGCTCTTAAATATAATTTATAAGAATCATCTCTTCTATTTCTAATGGTCATACTTCTTGATATAGTATCACCAGGAAGCATATCCTTATTTTCTAAAAAAAGTTCATCACCAGGTATAAAAACAATTCCATTTGCATTTCCATCAAGAATTACATTAGAAGGTACTGTATCATCTGCCAAAACAGTTATACCTGAAATTATAATAAACAGTGCAGTAAAACTAAATATAGCACTTAAAATGCTGCCTTTATTTTTTTTCACTTTTTACCCCTCCTTTGCCACTTTAATTAAAGAAAATAAAGGGCATACAAAAAATGCAAGCCCTTTATTTATTGTTTATTTTATTATTTATATACTTCTTGAGATGTTGGTTGAGTTTTAGTTCCTTTTCCTTCATATTGTTCATTTCCTACGCCTACTGAATGAATATTATCTTCTTGTAGATAAGCCAATTTACTAAGAACAGCATCTCCAGCATCTTTAAATTGCTGTGCAAATGCACTATTTTTAGCCTGTACAGCTTCTGCATCTACATCCACATCAAATATTGCATTTTTATATTCATTTCCTAAACCTAACTCTAAACTAACTGATCTTAATAAAGAAGTAGTCAAAGTATTTTCTAAATCTCCATTTTCATTATTAGCTCTTACTTTTCCTATAAAATAATAATAGTCATCATTACCTTTTAGCCAATATCCATTTTCACCATCCACAAAAGCATTTTCACTAAAGTTTAATTTTACAACATTAATATCTGGTGATGATGTTTCAGATAACCACCATGAAGGTTTTTCATCTTTAGAAACATCTACATGATTACCTTGTCTATCCAAATTCATCCATTTTGGTGTTAATTTAACTCTAATAAATTGGTCATAATTTGCTAAGTTTTTAACCTGTACAAGTTTTGGTCTTGTATCACCTGGTAATAATTTATCCTGTTCTGGAAAGTATTCGTTTATGTCAATTCCGCTATTTGGATCATCACCAATATTACCTCCCTTTGTTTCGAATTGGTTAACAACAGAATCTTGAGATGTAAAATATGCCAAAGTTCCTCCTACAATTCCTACTGTTAATGTCCCTGCCACTAATAGTGTTACAATTTTTCTCTTATTCATCTTAATACCCCCGATGTTTTATAAATATTATAATAATTAATATAATAAATTTAATTATTACCACCATCACTACACTTAACTGCCTTGTCTTTTTTTAAAAGCTTAATTGCAATTGTCCAAAGCAGTATTAATCCTATTATCACTGACATAATGATAACCTTGTGTTCATTAAGAAATTTAAGAATAGTACCAAATCCAGGTATAACCTTAACTACCTTACCTATTAAATGGTCAGAATCCACAAAACCACTATCTTGTATATTATTTGCATCTCCCTTTGTAATTAAATTTATATTATTTGAAACTGCAATAGAATCTACCCTGTGAGTAACAGTATTGTTAGATTCTCTTGAAGTAAAAGTAATAACATCTCCAATTTTTATATTGTCTATAGCTGTATTTTTAGTTACTACAAGATCTCCTGCACATATATTAGGTTCCATACTGCCAGTTAAAACTCCATAAAATCTATATCCTAGTATTTCAGGCTGCTTTCCCTTTACCTTTGCATTAATTAAAAATACACAAAAGACCATAAAGAATAATATGAGCAAAGTAAAAATAATATTAGATAATATATTTATTATTTTTATAATCCTTCCAAAAATACTTTTGTCCTTTTTCCTTTTTATCCTTTTACTTCTCATATTTCTTACTCCTAATAATTAAATTTAGAAACTTGTCCTTAAAAGACTGTCTTAATCACTTACATTTATATTATATTAGCCTATTGTAAAATTATTCCATTAAGCGATAAAAAATAAGCATTATTTTTTGCTTTTGCAAAAATAATGCTTATTCCCTATTCATCTTCTAAATTTACTTTACCTTCTTCTGATAAGTCTAAAAATAAATTATCTATAAGTTCTTCTTTCCCTTTCTTATTTAAAGAGGAAAAGAAATATAACTTATCATTTTTTTCAAGCTTTAAAGTTTCTTTTATAAGCTTTTTAGCTTTTGGAAGTTCATTATTAGAAAGCTTATCACTTTTTGTTGCAACAACTATAACATCATATCCATAATGCTTTATCCATTCATGCATCATAATATCATCAGCTGTTGGCTTATGCCTTGAATCAACTAATAAAACTACTCTTTTTAAGGGTTCCCTTCCATGAAGATATGTTTCTATAGTTTTACCCCAGCTTTCCTTTTCCTTTTTAGATACCTTGGCATATCCATAACCTGGCAAATCCACAAGATAAAAATCATTATTTATTAAAAAGAAATTTATAAGCCTTGTTTTTCCTGGTGTCTGACTTACTTTTGCAAGTTTTCTTCTATTAGTAAGAGCATTTATAATAGAACTTTTACCAACATTAGAACGACCTACAAAAGCTATTTCAACTCTATTATCTACAGGATATTGATTTCTTTTTACTGCAGAAATAATAAATTCACTAGTTTTAATTATCATTAATATCCTCTCCAGCTATTGCATTTTTTACGACAGTATCAACTTTTTCAGCAGTAATTACTTTAATTTTTTTTCTAATTGATACAGGAATTTTTTTAATATCTCTTTCATTTTCCTTTGGAATTATTATAGTATCAACTCCGGCTCTATAAGCTGCAAGAGTTTTTTCTTTTAAACCTCCAATTGGTAAAACTCTTCCTGTTAATGTAACTTCTCCTGTCATAGCAACATTTGATTTAACTTCTTTTTTAGTAAGAGCAGATACTAAAGCTGTTACCATAGTAACACCTGCTGATGGACCATCTTTAGGTACAGCGCCCTCTGGTACATGAATATGAATATCCTTATTTTTATAAAAATCTTTATCTATACCATACTTGCTGCAATTTGCTCTAACATAAGAATATGCAGCCTTAGCAGATTCCTGCATAACATCACCAAGTTTACCTGTAAGCTGAAGTTTACCTGTTCCTTCCATAACAGCAGCCTCTATTTTAAGAGTATCACCACCATAAGCTGTCCATGCCATACCATTTACAACTCCAACTTCACTTTTTTGAACTTTATCATAATCAAATTTACGTTCACCTAAAAGCAATGTTACCATTTTAGTATTTACTGCTATTGATTTTTTATTCTCTTTAAGAATTTTTGCCATAGATTTTCTCATTAAAGAAGCAATAGTTCTTTCAAGACTTCTAACACCTGATTCTCTTGTATATCCATCAATAATTTCCTTTATTGATTCATCAGAAATTTTAATAGTTTTACTAGAAATATTATATTCTTTGTAAAGCTTAGGTACTAAGAAATCCTTAGCTATATGAAATTTTTCTTCATAAGTATAGCCTGAAACTTCAACAACTTCCATTCTATCAAGAAGTGGTCTTGGAATTGTATCAAGGCTATTAGCTGTTGTAATAAACATAACTTTTGACAAATCAATAGGAACTTCTAAGAAATTATCTCTAAAAGTATTGTTTTGTTCACTATCTAATACTTCAAGTAATGCATCTGCTGGATTTCCTTTGTAATCTTGGCTAAGCTTGTCTATCTCATCTAATACAATAAGAGGATTCATGGATTTTGCTTCTTTTAATCCATAAACAATTCTTCCTGGAATTGCAGCTACATATGTTCTTCTATGGCCTCTAATTTCAGCTTCATCTCTTATACCCCCAAGAGACATTCTAAAGTATTTTCTATTTATTGCATCAGCTATAGATTTTGCAATAGAAGTTTTACCTACTCCTGGAGGTCCCACAAGGCAAAGTATAGGGCCTTTTAAAGAACCACTTATTTTTTTAGCTGCTAAATATTCAATAATTCTATCTTTAACATCCTCAAGTCCATAATGTTGTTTATCTAAAATTTCTCTTGCTTTTACAATATCTAGCTTTTCCTTTGTAGTTTTATTCCAAGGCACACCAAGTAGCCAGTCTAAATAACTTTCTATAGTATTTCCTTCACTAGAAGAAGCATTCATATTTTTTAATCTGCCTAACTCATACTCAGCCTTTTCCTTAATTTCTTTTGGTGCCTTAAGTTCTGAAACTTGTTTTTCATATTTTTTTATAAGCTTAGTTTCTTCATCATCTTCTCCAAGCTCTTCTTGAATAAACTTCATTTGCTCTTTTAGATAATATTCCTTTTGAGAATCATCTACGCTTTTTTTCATTTTTGTGGCTAATGTTTTTTGAACTTTTATTATTTCAATTTCATCATGAAGACACTTTAAAAGTTCCTCAACTCTAACAAAAATATCAAGACTTTCTAAGATAATTTGCTTTTTCTCTTCACGAATTGGAACATAACTTGATACCATATCTACAAAGTCATTTACATTATCTTCTTTTTCTATACTTTTAATCATTTCAGGGTTACTTTCCCCTGCAAGATTAATAAATTGAATAAATACTTCTTTTAATGTATTAAAATAACCTTGAACTTTAGGATCATCTCTATAGTCTTCTTCTACTATTGGTTCAATAGACGCTTCAAAGTATTTATCATTTTTATAATATCTCTTTATTCTACCTCTTGATTTACCTTCTACAAGTACCTTAAGGGTTTTCCCTTGAAGTTTTATTATTTGTTTAATAGTACTTATTGTACCTATACGACTAATTTCATCTGTTGTTGGATTTTCAATTTCAGAATCTTTTTGAGATACCAAAAAAATAGTTTCATTATTTTTCATGGCAGCTTCTATAGCTTCTACTGATTTATCTCTACCAACATCAAAATGTAATACCATATTAGGGAAAATTGTAAGTCCTCTAAGAGGAATTAATGGTAGTCTTAAATTCTTTTGGTTCATCTTCTTCCCTCCATCCATATCCAATAAAATTATTTGGACTTAATTAGTATATCATAAAATAACTTCATTTAGAATATTTAAGAAAAAAAGTGTGATAAAATATCACACTTTTAAGCAGTTTCTACACCTTTTTTCAGTTTAGACTTTTTAGCTTTCAAAACTGGTCTAGTTTCGCCTTCAGGAACCATCTGAATTTCTGGCTTTTCCTTTTCTGTAATAGTTGGCTCTGTAATAACTACTTTTGAAATTCTATCATTAGATGGAATATCAAACATTATTTCAGTCATTATATCTTCTATTATACTTCTTAATCCTCTTGCACCTGTTTTTCTTTCAATTGCCTTATTAGCTATTGCTTTTAAAGCTTTATCAGTAAATTCAAGTTCTACATTGTCAAGTTCAAATAACTTTTTATACTGCTTTACTAATGCATTTTTAGGTTTACTTAAAATATTAACTAATGCATCATTATCTAGAGAATCTAAAGTAACTACTATTGGAAGTCTACCTACAAATTCAGGAATCAAACCAAATTTTAACAAATCACTTGGTTCAATTTCTTTAAAAAGGCTTCCAACATCTTTATTTTCTTTAGATTGAATATCAGCACCAAATCCCATAGTACTTTTTCTAGTTCTTATTTCTATTATTTTATCCACACCATCAAAAGCACCGCCACATATAAATAGTATGTTAGAAGTGTTTATTTGAATAAATTCTTGATGAGGATGTTTTCTACCACCTTGTGGTGGAACAGAAGCAACAGTTCCTTCTAAAATTTTTAAAAGTGCTTGTTGTACTCCTTCACCAGATACATCTCTAGTTATTGAAGGATTTTCAGACTTTCTAGCAATTTTGTCAATTTCATCAATATAAATTATACCTTTTTCAGCTCTTTCTATGTCATAATCTGCATTTTGAATTAATCTCAAAAGTATATTTTCAACATCTTCCCCAACATATCCAGCTTCAGTTAATGTTGTTGCATCAGCAATTGCAAATGGAACATTTAAAAACTTAGCTAAAGTTTGAGCTAAAAATGTTTTACCAGAACCAGTAGGTCCTAAAAGTAATATATTACTCTTTTGAATCTCTACATCATCTTTAGTAGCTTCGTTTGAGCTAATTCTTTTATAATGATTATATACAGCAACAGATAAAGCCTTCTTAGCTCTTTCTTGACCTACTACATAGTCATCAAGATATGCTTTAATTTCTTGTGGTTTTGAAAGTGTATTTGATTCAAATTCAACTGTTTCTTCAGTTTCATCTGCTATAATTTCTGAACAAAGTTCTATACATTCATCACATATATAAACACCAGGTCCAGCAATAAGCCTTTTTACCTGATCTTGATTTTTACCACAAAAAGAACACTTTAATTGTTTCTTTTCATCATACTTAGCCATTGATTCACCTCACAAACTAATTATAAAATTATATAATTTTATTTACTTTTATCATTCCCAATTTCATTTCTACTTATTACTTTATCAACTAATCCATATTCAACAGCTTCACTTGCACCAAAGAAATTATCTCTTTCTGTATCTTCACAGATAGTTTCATAAGGTTTACCAGTATTTTCACTTAAAATCTTATTTAATCTTTCTTTAATACGTAATACATGCTTTGCATGAATATCAATATCAGTTGCCTGACCTTGAAATCCTCCTAATGGTTGATGAATCATAATTTCTGAATTAGGAAGTGCAAATCTCTTTCCTTTTGCACCACTAGTTAATAAGAAGGCTCCCATTGATGCAGCCATTCCCATACATATAGTTGATACATCTGGTTTAATATAATTCATTGTATCATAAATTGCCATTCCAGCAGTTACTGAACCACCTGGGCTGTTTATATAAAGACATATATCCTTATCTGGATCTTCACTTTCTAAGAATAATAATTGTGCAACTATTAAATTTGCAGAATCATCTGTAACTTCACCACTTAACATTACTATTCTGTCTTTTAAAAGCCTTGAAAAAATATCATATGATCTTTCTCCTCGTCCAGTTTGTTCTACAACCATAGGTACTAATGCCATATTTTCTACCTCCTCATAAAGCTACTTAATATTTATAGCCATAATATTGAAATAACTCTAATAATACATTTTATTTCATTATACATTCATAAAATAAATTTGTTAATAGTAATTTAAATAATTGCCAGAAAATTTTTTCTGGCAATTACTTATATTAAAATACTATTTATTTACTTATTAATGTAAATGCTATTTTGTTTTACAATTTTCAACTAATAAATCAATTGTCTTTCTAATTTTAATATCATTTTCAAGCATTGGTCTTTGTGCTTTAACTAGCATATCTACCATCTTGTCATCAGCCTTTGCAGAATACATTTTTGCAATTTCTTCTGCCTTTTGTTTAACTTCTTCATCAGTTGCTTCTACATTTTCTGCCTTTGAAATAGCATCTAATACTATATCAGCTTTAACTTTTCTATCAGCATTTTCTCTCATGTAATCTCTCATTTTATCAGTTGTGTTACCAGTGTATTCCATGTATTGTTCTAAAGTTAAACCTTGATATTTTAATCTATTTTCTAAGTCTTTAACCATAGCATCTATTTCATTTTCAACCATTACAGCTGGAACATCCATCTTTGTGCTCTCAATTGCTGCTGAAATAACTGCTTCTTCAAGTTCAGCCTTTGCTTTATTATTATTAGTTTCAACCATTTTTTCTTTAATATCTTTCTTTAATTCATCTAAAGTATCAAATTCTGAAACATCTTTTGCAAATTCGTCATTTAATTCTGGTAATTCTTTAACTTTAATTTCATTAACAGTTACTTTGAATAAAGCTTTTTTACCATTTAAATCTTCTTTTCCATAATTTTCAGGGAAAGTTACATTTACATCTCTTTCTTCTGAAGCTTTTGCTCCTACTAATTGATCTTCAAAATTATCTATAAATGAACCTGAACCTATTTCAAGAGAATAATCTTTTCCTTCTCCACCTTCAAATTCTACTCCATCAACAAATCCTTTAAAATCTATAACAGCTATGTCACCTTTTTCAACAGTTCCATCTTCTTTAGTTTCAATTCTTGCGTTCTTTTCTTGCATAGATTTTAATCTTTCTTCTATTTCTTCATCTTTAACTTCATATTCTTTCTTTTCAACTTCTAAACCTTTATATTGTCCAAGTTCAACTTCTGGATAAACTGTAACTTCAGCTGTATAATTTAAGTCTTTTCCTTCACCAATTTCTACTATGTTTATTTTTGGATAATCAACTGGTTTTATGTTATTTTCATCAATTATTTGTGGATATGTTTCTTGTACTAAATAATTAACAGCATCATCATAAAGAACTTCTACTCCATAGAATTTCTTAACCATTGCCATTGGCACTTTTCCTTTTCTGAAACCTTGAACATTAAAGTGCATTTTATTTTTATTATATGCTTTCTTTAAAGCTGCATCAAACTTTTCAGCTTCTACCTTTACATCAAATTTTACAACGTTAGCTTCTATTTTTTCCATTTTAGCTTCCATCTTCTATAATTCCTCCTAAAATAGTTATTTACATCTTATTCATAGACTTGATTATTATAACACATAATGATATTTATTTTCAAATTATTATAAAAATTTTATACTTATTTTGTGTTAACATTTCATATTTTTATAAATTTAATAGTTATCCTCATTAGTTTCTTGACTATATTGACCATTTAATCCTGTATTATATTGACTATTTGCTCCTATATCATCTTTTTGAACACAACTGCCATCAGCCTTTATATAATAATTATATCCATTTACTGAAACTTCAATTCCATTTACTGAATCTAAATTTCCAATTGAAACATTAGTACCTATAAGACCTGTAAGCATTTGTTCTTGCATAGTTTCAGTATTCATCATCCAAAAGTACTTATCTTGAACCCCTGCACCTACATAAGGCAAATTACTGAAATATATAAGTGTATTATCATCAATAAATTTTATACTATTACACCATATATTTTCTGGATACTTTGCTAAAATTTCATCTTTATTATACACATTACCTCTTTTATCTGTATAAGTATATTTACTTAAATCTTTTGTAGTTCCATCAATATTTCCAAGTATTACATTTTGATTTTGATCTATAATTACAACTTTTGTCATAGATGGACTTAATGAATATGTAACCCCTGCTGGAACTTCAATACCTTGAAAATTTTTCACTCCATTACTTTCTTGATATTTTGCTTTTATTATTGAGCCATTAGGAGTAGTAAAATCATAAGATAAATCTTTTGGTTTTTCTTCTACTGGTTCTGGTACTTCTTCTTCCTTGTTTGTATCCTCCTTAGGTTCTTCTTCTGGTTTTCCACTATCAACCCAAGCCTGAATACTTGATCTTAAATTTGAAAAATCAGCATTTGCAACTTCAAATTTAATAAATAGTGCAACAAAAATTATTATAGCAAGTATAGCTACAATTGTTATATTTCTCTTTCTACGTTTCATCTTACGTTCATAATCCCTACTAAATATACTAGGTTTTGCCAAAACTATTTCCCTCCTTAAAGAAATTTCATTTCTTTTTGCAACAATTACCACAACACTGGCAATTTTTATTAGTTTTATCCTCTATGTAATTTTTTGAATAATCTTCATAATCAGGGCCATCCTTTAATAGATTATATTTATCTTCAAAATTAATTGTTATATTGCTTTTTATTTTATCTTTTTTCATATTATTTTACCTCATAAATTTGTTATAGTTCAAAATTATCAATATCTTCAATTATCCAACTATCATCTTTATAAATAATTCTTGTAAAAAAGTTTTTAGTATTTTTCGTTTTATTAATATTAAAAATTTTCTTACTTACATCATAATCAATAATAACAACTATAGTACCCTTATATTCATTTTCCTCATAATAAAGCAGACTCTTTTCTTTATCAATATTAATATTTGTTATATCATACTTATTTTTAAGTATGAAGTATTTCTCGCTCAATATATTAAATATCTTTTGTTTTACTAAGTCTGTACTTTCTTTAATTTCATCTTTATTTTCATTATTTAATGCTCTAAAAACACTTTTATAAAAATCCTTTACCTTTTCTTCTATATCATCATAAATTTCATCACTTTCAATAACTGCATTAAGTTTTATTGTAGGAACATTTGTAATTTCCTTTTCTTCACTTTTTAGTATTCCAAAAGGACTATCTGTTTCAATATGTACTAAATTAGATCCATCTGCCAAAATAGGCCCGACTTTTTCATTATCAGATACTTTTATTAAAGTATCTTGATCATTTATGTATATTTCTGCATCTTTAAAATCTGACTCAACATTTAAATTTACAGCATTAAAGTCTAAACTGTCAATTTTATCTGACATAATTAAAATATCCTTTGATGACTCAATAGTAGAATAATCGCTAGGTAAATTACCTTTTATTGTGTATACTCCCGGATAAACATCCTTTATACTTTCACCAGATTTTATTTTGTTAATATTTTCACTATCTATTTTATCATCTTTTGAAGACAAATAAAACATTCCTTCTTGAAAATTAATGTTAATTTTAATTTTATATTTTTTTATTTCAAGATAATATTTTGAAAAAAACAAATAGTCTTTTTTTACAAGCTTAAAATCATCACTTTC
>ENA-UOJO01004469-UOJO01004469.1-human-gut-metagenome-genome-assembly--contig:-P57-NODE-4469-length-12001-cov-5.433869_pt1 | contig 12001 bp, 10 predicted proteins | sample MGYA00242351_ERZ723898 | MGnify/ENA metagenome assembly ERZ723898 | reverse complement strand
GATAAAAGAAAATGCGCATTTTTTCCTGATAAATGTCTTCGGAAAAGTTCAGAATATGTACTTCAATACTTGTATTATTGCCATTTTGCAGCGTGGGCCGATTGCCTATGTTGAGCATTCCAGCATAGTTTTTCCCTTTAACGGAAACTGTGACAGCGTATACGCCGTGTGCGGGAATCAGCTTTTCTGAACACGAAGGCTGGATATTGGCAGTTGGGAATCCAATGGTCCTTCCCACACGAAATCCTCCTGTGACGGTTCCATCTATATAGTAAGCATATCCCAAACACTGTGCTGCTGTTGAAACATTGCCTTCCAGCAGCAGTTTGCGGATAGAAGAAGAGCTGACAGACAGTCCGTTCTCAGAATAGGCGCTGGCCGGCAGAACCTCCATCCCTAACTCTTTGCCGTAACGGCAATAGTCCTCGAATCCCTCACTGCGATTGTGTCCGAAGCGGTGGTCATACCCAATTAGCAGTGTTTTCACGTGAAACGTTTCGTGTAACAACTGCATGAAACGATATGCTGAATATTCTGATAGTTCATGGGTAAAGGGAAGCAATGCGCAATAGTCTACACCCGTTCCAGACAGCAGTTCAAGCTTTTGTGCCGGGCAAGAAAGTAGCTGTGGACAATAGTTGCTCTGCATTACCTGACGGGGATGTACGGGAAATGTAATAAGCATGGAAGCCAACTTTTCAGTGGCTGCAATATCTTGAACCTGCTGGATTAAAAAACGATGTCCTTTATGTACCCCATCGAAAAAGCCGATGGTAGCCACACAAGGTGGCAGATGACATGCTGTATGTTGGTCTATAATTTTCATGATGCAGGTTTATTGGGTTGTTAAAAAGTTACAGACAGCTGCTGGTAGCGAACGTCCAGGCGTAAAGTGTATGGTTTGAATACCAAGCGCAGCTGCAGCCTGACAGTTTTCTTTTAAGTCGTCTATAAACAAGGTTTCCTCCGGTTTCATATTCCCTGTTTCCAATGCTTTTTGGTAAATGGCGGAGTTGGGCTTTTTCTCTTTTATTTTGTAGGAAAGGAAAATATAATCGAAACATGCTTCGGGCTTTATGCCTTGTTGTTCGAAAAAGTGAGCTACTATGTAATCCCAATGTATTTCATTGGTATTGCTTAGTAGGCATACCTTGTATCTTTTGCGTAACTCAATGAGAAAATGTAGTTTTTCGATGGGTATAGCGACCAACATGGCATTCCATATTGCATCAATTTCGTTATCAGAACAGGCTGTTGTACACATACTGCGTACGGCATTTCTGAATTCGGCGGAGGTTATATCTCCACATTCGTATGCGCCAAAAAGTTGGTTGCGTTTATTTTGCTCCAACAGTTCTCCTGCAGTAGTAAAACCGGCCTCGCTGAAAGCATCCAGACATTTCTTTTTGTCAAGGTCGAGAAGTACTTGTCCTAAATCGAATATAATATTTTTGATTATCGCACTCATGAGTTCTCTTTTGCATGCAAAGGTACTATATTATTTATATAAAAGATTATCTCTTCTTTTTATTTTTTTGGAGGAAAGCTTGCATGTTAAAATAAAAATATATACTTTTGCAGCGGTTTCGAAATGAGGAATCAACGGACTTGTAGCTCAGTTGGTTAGAGCAACAGACTCATAATCTGGAGGTCCCAGGTTCAAGGCCTGGCTGGTCCACGAAGAAAATCAAGCAGTTACGAATATCGTAGCTGCTTTTTTTATGTCCTTGCGTAAACAAGCATTTTGACTTAAATAGTGTCTGTGCAAGTGGAGCATGATTATTTTCAGTGTCTGTTCGCTTTATCATAAGTAAGATAAACGTTTTTCATTCTTACGATGAATGTTTACTACACTTGTGCCGTAAGTTTGCATCAGTAATGATACACTAAAAAGTCAACTTCTTTTTGGCGGATTTAAATTGAAAAAATGACTGTACAAGCCTTGGTTTTTTAATGATATGCAGAAGGAATTGTTGGATTCGGATTTTGGAAAGATTGTCTTGCGTGTGAGCCGCACGGCACGGATGGTTTCTTTCCGGTTAAAACCGGATGGACTCTATATTACAGCACCTGCGGGAGTTTCGGGGGCCTTTTTAGGCAAGTTGCTGGAAGAAAACCGGCCTAAGCTGAAAAAGGCATTTAGCACGGTGTCTAGTAAAATTGACGAGGCATTTGTGCTGGATGCCCCGCGCTTTTCGTTGCGGCTACAGCCGGGGAAAATGGCAGGACGCTATATTGCCCGACGAGAGGGAGTAGGCCGCTGGTGTCTGGAGTATCCCATCGGAACAAATTTCGGACAACCGGCCGTGCAACTTGAATTAAAGGGGTTGATAGAAAAAACGCTTCGTGCCAGTGCCAAGGCTTATTTACCGCAGCGTATCAAAAAGCTGGCAGAACAGCGTGGGTTTGTCTATACCTCAGTATCGATTACTGCGGCAAAAACCCGCTGGGGAAGCTGTTCGAGCAGGAAAACAATTTCTCTGTCTTATTACCTGATGTTGCTTCCGGAGCGGCTGATTGACTATGTGCTGCTGCACGAATTGGTCCATACGCGCGAGATGAATCACGGACTTGCTTTTTGGCGTCTGCTGGATGAGGCTGTAGGAGAAGACTCCCGGCAGTTATGTGCAGCGTTAAGGAATTATCGTGCAGGATTTTAATGTGATTCTTCAATCCAGATTTTTCCGTTTTTCTTGTCAATGTTCACCAGGCTGCCTTCCTTGCTGAGGTTAAAGGGGGTCAGGGCATCTGTCTTGCTGTCTACTACCATCAGGACATTTTCTTCAGCAAAACGGTTTACCTGCATTTTCAAGCCTCCTTCCTGTACGGTGCGGTTGAACAGCAGACTGTCGTTGATATAGACGGCAAGGCTGTCGCCGGCAAACTGGTTGCTAAGGGTGATGGTATAAAAATCCTCGAAAACTTGAGGCTTGTCTTCTTTTTGCTGGAAGCGGAAACCCAGGTAAAGAAACAGGCAGACAATGAAGAATACACCAAAGGCCAAAATGCCGTTTCCTACCATGAACTGTTTGTTTATGTTTAGATTTTCCTTTTTCATCCGGTTTTGTTTGATTATGGTTTTGGACGCAAATTTATAAAAACCGTCCGAACAATGATGGTTTTTAAAGAGCTTATTTGTAAAAGTCTCCTCTATAATGCTTTCCGGCAAGGCAGATATGACTTTTATGAAATGATTATTTATGAGATTTTTTTGTAGTACATTATATTATTATTATCTTTGCAACCGAGATGGATGAAAGGTGGAGGGGCGATTAAGCTCCTTTTTTTGTTCTTAATAGTTAATACATGATAGATAAAAACATTGTAACCCAGATTGTGAATGAGTGGCTGGAAAATAAAGAGTATTTTCTGGTAGATGTTACTGTTAGTCCGGATGATAAAATTGTGGTGGAAATAGACCATGCAGAAGGAGTCTGGATTGATGACTGTGTAGAGCTTAGCCGGTTTATCGAGTCGAAGCTGAATAGGGAAGAAGAGGATTATGAACTGGAGGTAGGATCGGCCGGAATCGGTCAGCCGTTTAAGGTGTTGCAGCAGTATCTTATTCACATTGGTTCCGATGTGGAGGTCCTGGGTAAGGATGGAAAGAAGTGGACCGGGGTTTTGACCGATGCCAACGAAGAGAATTTTACGATAACGATAGAAACCAAGATAAAGCCGGAGGGTGCCAAACGCCCTAAACTGGTGGAACAGGAAGTCGTCTTTACATACGATGAAATAAAATATACTAAATACTTAATTAGTTTTAAATAATATGGCCAAGAAAGAGGAAACTGTCAGCCTGATTGACACATTTTCGGAGTTTAAAGAATTGAAGAATATTGATCGGACCACAATGGTCAGTGTACTGGAAGAATCATTCCGCAGTGTTATTGCGAAGATGTTTGGTACAGACGAGAACTATGATGTTATTGTGAATCCGGATAAAGGTGACTTTGAAATATGGCGTAACCGCGAAGTGGTGGCCGACGAGGACTTGACAAATCCGAACATGCAGATTTCGCTTACCGAAGCGCGTAAGATTGATGCTTCGTACGAGGTGGGCGAGGAAGTTACAGATGAAGTGATTTTTGAGAAGTTTGGCCGTAGAGCTATCTTGAATCTGCGTCAGACATTGGCTTCAAAAATTCTGGAACTGGAAAAGGATAGCTTGTACAATAAGTATATTGACAAAGTGGGTACCATCGTTAGCGCAGAGGTATACCAGATTTGGAAAAAGGAAATGTTGCTTATCGACGATGAGGGTAATGAGCTGTTGCTGCCGAAGACAGAGCAGATTCCAAGCGATTTTTACCGCAAAGGTGAAACTGCGCGTGCCGTTGTTGCTCGTGTTGATAACAGAAACAACAATCCGAAAATTATCTTGAGCCGTACTTCGCCGATGTTCTTGCAGCGTCTGTTCGAAATGGAGGTTCCTGAAATCATGGATGGCTTGATTACTATCAAGAAGATTGCCCGCATCCCGGGTGAACGTGCAAAGATTGCAGTGGAATCGTATGACGAACGTATTGACCCGGTAGGTGCATGTGTGGGTGTGAAGGGTTCAAGAATCCACGGTATCGTTCGTGAACTTCGCAACGAAAATATCGATGTTATCAACTATACTTCTAACATCCAGCTGTTTATCCAGCGTGCACTGAGCCCTGCCAAGATTTCTTCTATCACTATGCATGAAGAAGAAAAGAGAGCTGAAGTGTACTTGAAACCTGAAGAGGTATCACTGGCTATCGGTAAGGGTGGTTTGAACATCAAACTGGCTAGTATGCTTACTGAGTATACCATTGATGTATATCGTGAACTGGATGAAAATGCTATCGAGGACGATATCTATCTGGATGAGTTTAAAGATGAAATTGATGAGTGGGTTATCAATGCTATAAAGGGTATCGGCATTGATACTGCAAAAGGTGTGCTGAATGCTCCACGTGAAATGTTGATTGAAAAGGCGGATTTGGAAGAAAACACAGTGGATGATGTGTTGAAAATTTTAAAAGCAGAGTTTGAGGAATAAGGTCTTATCGCCGCCGTGACTTTATTTTTTCAATACTCTATTTATTTTAAATTAAAAATATGACTATAAGACTGAACAAGGTAACAAGAGACTTAAATGTGGGAATCACTACTGTGGTGGATTTCCTGCAAAAAAAAGGATTTACCGTTGAGGCTAATCCGAATACAAAAATAACAGAAGAACAGTATGCTGTGCTTGTGAAAGAGTTCAGCAAGGATAAAGATTTGAGAATAGAGTCTGAAAAAATTTTTCAGGAACGGCAGAATAAGGACCGTAACAAAGCTTCTATTTCGATTGAAGACTTACAACCAGAGGCAAAGCCACAGCCGGCAAAACCGGAGGTGGCTGACCCTGTAGTTACTACGGGAGTACGCCAGAAATTTAAACAGGTTGGCAAAATTGATTTGGACAGCTTGAATAAGAAGAAATCAAAACCAGTAATTGAGCCTGTAGAAGAAAAGACAGTGGAGCCGCAACCGGAACCGGTGGTAGAGGCTGTTGCTGAAGTCCAGCCACATACTGAAACGATAGTGAATATTGAAGAACAAAAAGAACCGGAGAAAAAGGCGGAAGAAATGAAACAAGAGTTGGAAGAGATGAAAGAAACCACCGAAACTGAAAATGTTCAGTCACAGAATGACAACGACGAAGTATTTAAGATTCGTCCTACCGAGTTTAAGTCTAAAATCAATGTGATTGGTCAGATAGACTTGGATGCGCTGAATCAGTCTACCCGTCCGAAAAAGAAATCGAAAGAGGAAAAACGGAAAGAACGGGAAGAGAAAGACAAGCAGCGCATGGAACAGCGCAAGCAGATGAAGGATGCAATCATCAAGGAGATTAGAAAGACCGATGAAAAATCGGACAAGGGAGACGATCTTTCTAAGAAGAAAAAGAGAAATCGTATTAATAAAGAGCGTGTTGATATAGCTGCTGCCGGTAATAACGGTGCTGCCAACACGGCTAAAAATGATAAAGGGGGCAAAAATCAGGCTGCAGGCAATAACGGTAAACATAATGCCGGCAAAGATCGCTTCAAGAAACCGGTTGTAAAACAGGAAGTGAGCGATGAAGATGTTGCTAAACAGATTAAGGAAACATTGGCCCGCCTGACAAATAAGGGCAAAAACAAGGCTGCTAAATATCGTAAGGAAAAACGTGAAAGTATTCAGAACCGTCAGTTGGAGCAGGAGGAACTGGAACAGGAAGAAAGCAAAATCCTGAAACTTACCGAGTTTGTTACTGCCAATGAATTGGCTAACATGATGGATATTTCTGTTACTCAGGTTATTTCTACTTGTATGAGCGTAGGTATTATGGTATCTATCAACCAGCGTCTGGATGCAGAAACCATTAACCTGGTAGCCGAAGAATTTGGATATAAAACTGAATATGTAAGTGCCGAAGTGGCTCAGGCTATTGAAGAGGAGGCCGATGCAGAAGAAGACTTGCTGCCTCGTGCTCCGATTGTAACCGTGATGGGTCACGTAGACCACGGTAAGACTTCTTTGCTGGACTATATTCGTAAGGCAAACGTTATTGCGGGTGAAGCGGGTGGTATTACTCAGCATATCGGTGCTTATAACGTAACTTTGGAGGACGGAAGACATATTACGTTCCTCGATACTCCGGGACACGAGGCCTTTACTGCCATGCGTGCACGTGGTGCCAAGGTTACTGACGTGGTAATTATTATCGTAGCTGCCGATGACAATGTGATGCCGCAGACAAAAGAGGCTATCAACCATGCGATGGCTGCAGGTGTTCCTATTGTATTTGCAATCAACAAGGTGGATAAACCGAATGCAAATCCGGATAAGATTAAGGAAGAACTGGCTGCTATGAACTTCCTGGTAGAAGAGTGGGGAGGTAAATACCAGTCTCAGGATATTTCGGCTAAGAAAGGAACAGGTGTTGCCGAGTTGCTCGAAAAGGTTCTGCTGGAAGCTGAAATGTTGGATTTGAAAGCGAATCCAAACAGAAAGGCTACTGGTTCTATCATTGAATCTTCTTTGGACAAAGGACGTGGATATGTAGCTACTGTACTGGTTTCTAACGGTACTTTGCACGTAGGTGACATCGTATTGGCGGGTACATCTTATGGTAAGGTTAAGGCTATGTTCAACGAACGTAACCAGCGCCTGAAAGAAGCTGGTCCTGCAGAGCCGGTATTGATTCTGGGTCTGAATGGTGCACCTGCTGCCGGAGATACTTTCCATGTATTTGATACAGATCAGGAAGCTCGTGAAATTGCCAACAAGCGTGAGCAGCTGGCACGTGAACAGGGCTTGCGTACACAGAAAATGCTTACTTTGGATGAAGTGGGCCGCCGTCTGGCTTTGGGTGACTTCCATGAACTGAACGTAATCGTGAAAGGTGACGTGGACGGTTCTGTAGAAGCATTGAGCGACTCATTGATCAAGTTGTCTACAGAGCAGATTCAGGTGAACGTTATCCACAAAGGTGTAGGTCAGATTTCCGAATCGGATGTATCACTAGCCGCTGCATCGGATGCAATTATCGTAGGATTCCAGGTTCGTCCTTCTAGCAATGCTGCTAAACTGGCAGAGCAGGAGGGTGTAGATATACGTAAGTATTCTATTATCTACGATGCTATCGAAGAAGTTAAATCGGCAATGGAAGGAATGCTGGCTCCGACTTTGAAGGAACAGGTTACTGCAACTATCGAAGTTCGCGAAGTGTTCAATATCAGCAAGGTGGGTATGGTTGCCGGTGCTATGGTTAAGACTGGTAAAGTAAAACGTTCGGATAAGGCACGTCTGATTCGTGACGGTATCGTTGTATTTACCGGTAATATCAATGCCTTGAAACGCTTTAAGGATGACGTTAAAGAGGTTGGTACTAACTTTGAATGTGGTATCAGCTTGACAAACTGCAATGATATCAAGGTCGGTGACGTGATCGAAACTTATGAAGAAGTTGAAGTAAAACAAACTCTGTAATTTTCTGATAGGCGCACTGTCTGAATAAATTATGTAGACGCGGATTACACAGGTGCATCATTTTACCAATGCTTTTTCTGTGTGGTCTGCGTCTATAAGTTTGAAGGATACTTATATGGCAGCACTGGATGTTTTGATACTCGTGGTGGTTTTTATCGGCTTCCTTTCGGGCTTTATGCGAGGTTTTGTGAAAGAAATGGCTTCTATGATAGGATTGGTGGCAGGACTTTTTGTTGCGCGGGCCTTGTACACTGCAGTAGGGGCAAAACTGGCGGCAGAGGTGAATTGCTCTGTTACGGTTGCCCAGATTATTGCATTTGTACTGATATGGCTGTTTATACCGCTTGTCCTTTCTTTGTTTGCTTCTTTGCTGACAAGGGTTATCGAGGCTGTTCATTTGGGATGCCTTAACCGATGGCTGGGGAGTTTGATAGGATGTATAAAGTGTGTGCTGATTGTTGGACTGGTGATTCATGCAATAGAGTTTATAGATTCTAAAGATGAGTTAATTGCTGCAACAAAGAAAAATGAGTCCTTGTTTTATCATCCGGTCAGGGAATTTACCGGGATTTTTTTTCCTGTAATAAAGAGTGTTACAATTAATATATTAGATTGATATGCAAGAAGAATCCAATAAGTATGTAAAGGAACTTACGCAGGAGAAGTATAAATATGGCTTTACTACGGAGGTTCATACAGATATAATTGAGAAAGGTCTTAACGAGGAGGTCGTAAAGCTGATTTCTGAGAAAAAAGGAGAACCGGAATGGCTGCTCGAATTTCGCTTGAAGGCTTTTCGTTATTGGCAGACGATGGAAATGCCGACATGGGCACATCTGACTATTCCTGAAATTGATTATCAGGCTATCTCTTATTATGCGGACCCGACGAAAAAGAAAGACGGTCCGAAGAATTTGGATGAGGTGGACCCTGAGTTGCTGAAGACTTTTAATAAGTTGGGTATTCCTTTGGAAGAACAGATGGCTCTGAGCGGTATGGCTGTCGATGCAGTGATGGACTCGGTTTCTGTAAAGACTACGTTTAAGGAAACGTTGATGGAAAAGGGAATTATTTTCTGCTCGATGAGTGAGGCTGTACGTGAGCACCCCGACTTGGTGAAGAAATATCTGGGATCGGTGGTTGGCTACAGGGATAATTTCTTTGCAGCTTTGAACTCGGCTGTCTTCAGTGATGGTTCGTTTGTTTATATTCCGAAGGGAGTACGCTGCCCGATGGAATTGTCTACTTATTTCCGTATCAATGCGGCTAATACAGGACAGTTTGAGCGTACCTTGATTGTAGCAGACGACGATAGCTATGTTTCGTATCTGGAAGGTTGTACCGCCCCGATGCGAGACGAGAATCAGTTGCACGCTGCAATTGTAGAGATTGTTGTACTGGACCGTGCAGAGGTGAAATACTCTACTGTACAGAACTGGTATCCGGGAGATGCTGAAGGTAAAGGTGGAGTTTATAACTTCGTGACTAAACGTGGTATCTGTAAGGGGGTAGACAGTAAGCTGTCGTGGACACAGGTCGAAACAGGTTCGGCTATTACCTGGAAGTATCCTAGCTGTATCTTGAGTGGTGATAATTCGGTTGCTGAGTTTTACTCGGTTGCTGTGACTAATAATTATCAGCAGGCAGATACAGGTACCAAGATGATTCACCTTGGAAAGAATACTCGTTCTACTATTGTAAGTAAGGGTATCAGTGCCGGAAAGAGCCAGAACTCTTACCGTGGTCTGGTTCGTGTAGCCGAAAAGGCTGATAATGCACGTAATTATAGTCAGTGCGATTCTTTGTTGCTGGGCAGTCAGTGTGGTGCTCATACTTTCCCATATATGGACATTCATAATGAGACTGCAGTGGTTGAGCATGAGGCTACTACATCGAAAATATCCGAGGACCAGGTATTCTATTGTAATCAGCGAGGTATTTCTACCGAGGATGCTGTAGGTCTGATTGTAAACGGATATGCCAAGGAAGTTATCAACAAGCTGCCGATGGAGTTTGCGGTAGAAGCCCAAAAATTGCTTTCTATTTCACTGGAAGGTAGTGTAGGATAATGCTTGTTATTAGAATAATACTTGAATACTTAAAGATAGATAGTATATGTTAGAAATAAAGGATTTGCATGCCACGATTAATGGCAAAGAAATATTGAAAGGTATAAATCTGACTGTAAAGGCAGGTGAGGTGCATGCCATCATGGGTCCTAACGGATCTGGAAAGAGTACATTGAGTAATGTGCTGGTCGGTCATCCGGCTTATGAGGTAACAAAAGGTTCTGTTTCTTTTGATGGAAAGGATTTGTTGGCTTTGTCTCCCGAAGACCGCAGTCATGAGGGATTGTTCCTTTCTTTCCAGTATCCGGTGGAAATACCGGGTGTAAGCATGGTGAACTTTATGCGTGCTGCTGTTAATGAACAGCGTAAATATAAAGGACTTCCGGCATTGACAGCCAGTGAATTCTTGAAATTGATGCGTCAGAAACGTGAAATCGTTGAACTAGACAGCAAACTTGCAAACCGTTCGGTAAATGAAGGTTTCTCGGGAGGTGAGAAAAAAAGAAATGAAATCTTCCAGATGGCAATGCTGGAACCTAAACTGAGTATTCTGGATGAAACAGACTCAGGCTTGGATATTGATGCCTTGCGTATTGTAGCCGAAGGTGTAAACAAGCTTAAGACTCCTGAAACCAGTTGTATCGTTATCACTCACTACCAGAGATTGCTGGATTATATCAAGCCTGATATTGTTCATGTATTGTATAAAGGCCGGATTGTGAAGACTGCAGGTCCTGAGCTGGCTCTTGAACTGGAAGAAAAAGGTTACGACTGGATTAAGAAAGAATTAGGAGAGTAAGTATGAAATCAGAACAACAATATATTGATCTTTTTACGCAGTGCGAAGCAATGATTTGCAGGCATAGTGCAGATGTGCTTAATGCACCGCGTGCAAAGGCTTTTGCCGATTTCGAGCGGTTGGGTTTCCCTACCAAGAAGCAGGAGAAGTATAAGTATACGGAAGTTGGAAAATACTTTGCTCCTGATTATGGCTTGAACCTGAATCGGCTGGATATACCTGTAAATCCTTATGAAGTGTTTAAGTGTGATGTACCCAATATGAGTACAGCCTTGCATTTCGTGGTGAATGATACTTTTTATGATAAGGTACAGCCGACTGGTCAATTGCCGGAAGGTGTTATTTTTGCCAGCTTGAAAGAGGTGGCTATCCAGCAACCGGAACTGATAAAGAAGTATTATGGTAAATTGGCACATACTTCCGAAGATGCTCTGGCTGCATTCAATACAATGTTTGCTCAGGACGGTGTATTGATGTATATACCTAAAAATGTAGTGGTTGAAAAGCCATTGCAGTTGGTAAATATACTCAGAGCGGATGTCGACTTTATGGTGAATCGCCGTATTCTGATTATCTTGGAGGAGGGTGCACAGGCTAAATTGCTGATTTGTGACCATGCTATGGATAATGTAAACTTCTTGTCGACTCAGGTTATCGAGGTGTTTGTGGGCGAGAATGCATTCTTTGACCTTTATGAGTTGGAAGAAACGCATAATAGCTCTATACGTTTTAATAACCTTTATGTAGAGCAGCAGGCGGGAAGCAATGTTTTGCTCAACGGTATGACGCTGCATAATGGTATGACTCGCAATACGACTTCTGTAACACTGGCTGGCCGGGGAGCAGAAGTAAACTTATGTGGTATGGCTATTGCCGATAAGAATGAGCAGGTTGACAATAACACGTTTATTGATCATAAGGTTGCAGATTGTACCAGCAATGAGTTGTTCAAATATGTATTGGACGACCAGGCTGTAGGTGCTTTTGCAGGCAAAGTATTGGTTCGTGAGGGAGCACAGCGTACCTCTTCTCAGCAGACCAACCGTAATATCTGTACCACTCGTGAAGCGCGTATGTATACGCAGCCTCAACTTGAAATTTATGCCGATGATGTGAAATGTTCGCATGGGGCAACAGT
>ENA-UOJO01004468-UOJO01004468.1-human-gut-metagenome-genome-assembly--contig:-P57-NODE-4468-length-12003-cov-14.817961_pt1 | contig 12003 bp, 8 predicted proteins | sample MGYA00242351_ERZ723898 | MGnify/ENA metagenome assembly ERZ723898 | reverse complement strand
CGGGTGGTACACGTTTCAAATGCTACCCGGGTCCCTTTTCAAGTGTTAGCTACAAATTGGAGTGATTATTCTTGGTTGGACTTAAGAAAAGATTACCAAAGGGATTATTCTGACGCGTATTGCGCTTGGATTGCAAAGGCTACAGAGGAGGATTTCTGCCTTATTGGTATAAAAAATCTTTCTATAGAATTTGCAGATGTTCTCCAAAAGGAGATGCCAATAATTGCGTTCGGTCCTAAAGATCCACCTCTTCAGTATTTATATAACCTGAAGGACATTGTAGCTGATGAGTCAATTAAGAATGTCAACAAGGTATTAGATTTTGATGCTACCGATCCGCTTTGGAATCCAACACCACTTGCATCTGATACTGATCTTCCCGCTATTCTTGCGGGTGTCTTTGATAAAAACAACTGTGTGGCAATACAAGGCCCTCCGGGTACCGGAAAAACATACAGATTGGCACAATATGCCGCAACATTATTGAAGCAAGGAAAGAGCGTTCTTGTTACTGCATTAACGAATCAAGCGCTGATGGAGCTGGCAAAGAAAGAAGATCTTAAAGATTATATTTTTGCCGGGAAGGTGTCGAAGTCAAGCATGACAATTGATGAGAAACGCGAACTTCCATGCCTTGTCCCTATTAAAGAGAACAAATGTGATGCCTGTTCTGGGTATTTATCTCTTACATCTTTCTATGTTTCAAGTACCTGGGCGGCAACTCTCGCAGAGATTCCTTTTGACTACGTACTTATGGATGAGGCGAGCCAGGCTCTGCTTCCTATGATAGCAGCAGCATTCAAATTGGGCAAACAAGTGGTTTGGATTGGTGATCAGAAACAGTTATCACCTATTGTTGCAATAAACGACGATATTATTAGTGATAAAGATTGGAGTCAAATAATTAATGGCTTTGACACATTATGTAATACGCAAAAACTTGATTCGTACCTTCTCAGCGATACATTTAGGTTAATGCCGAGGGCTGCTGATAGTACAGGTGTTTTCTACAATAACAACTTGAGGTCTGTCTCGAAAATCGTAGATGTCCCTATTCAATTGCCATTTATAAACCCCAAAGGTGGTCCAAATTTTTTAGATTTAGAACTTGAAACGGGAAAAAAGGCTCCGATTAATGCTTTTGAACAAATCATTGATGTCGTACAAAAGATATATGAGCTATCACCTCGTAGTGAAATTGCTGTCCTATCAAAATTCAAAGACTCTATTAGGGAGTTACAAAAATACTTCATTCTTAATTGGAAAGGTGCAAGTTTGCCTGACACAATTAAGATAGAAACTGTTGATAGAGTACAAGGCTTAACAGTGGACTATTGCATATTCTTTATTCCAAATGCATCTCTTCCCTATTCGTTAGACCCAAAACTATTCAATGTCGCAACATCAAGAGCAAGATTGAATACAATCATTGTGGCTGATTCTACAATGCTGCAACGGCAGATGTCAGATGATGTCAGAAAGTATATTCTCAAGGCTCACGAAGAACAATTTGTAGAATTTGGAGAGCATGAGCCGAAACGATTGACAGCTGGAGATATTGGAGTTACAGTGGTAGGCAAAGTAGATCTGTCCAAGTTCGAGCGCAAGAGAACAGAAATTGTAGAGGGCATGGACAACATATATATCATAGATACAAATGTGTTTGTCAAGTGTCCGGATATTATTTCAAAAATCGGTTCTCAATACAAGGTGATTATCCCCGCAACAGTACTTGAAGAGCTGGATAAGCTCAAATTAAAGGAAAGCGTTGACAAACAAGCTCTGAGCAACGCAGCTAAGAACATATGCCGTGCATTTGAACAGAATTTCTCCAAGATGGAAGATGCGGACACATCATTGCTCCCCAATGGTTTTAATGCATCAAATCCAGACTGTAAGATTCTCTCTGTAGCGCTGAAACACAAACAAGAAGGATGCAATCCGATTCTGCTTACGTCAGATAATATGCTTCGTTCTCGTGCTATTGGGCTTGGTCTTAAGTCGTTAACTCTCAAAGAGTTTTTGGGCAAATAAAAAACAAAAATAGAAAGAGGATATGAATGCCATATAAACTTCCCCTTTTTGTAAACTGCCCTAAAAACCAGACAGTTCTTTATTAGACAAAAAACGATAACTTTGTCGAAGGAGGACTAAATGAAAAAGAGTATTCACAGCGAGAGCGAGATGGTGAAAGCCGTCAAAGAACTGGAAAGCGGAATATCCGCAGAAGTAGTGGCACGGGGACATGGGGTAACTCGGGTTACCTTGTATAACTGGAAGTCAAAATACAGCGGTATGGATGTGAATCAGGTCAGGAGATTGAAGGAACTGGAGGAGGAGAACCGGAAGCTGAAGCAGATGTACGCAGACCTTGCATTGGACAACCGGATATTGAGGGATGTTATTAAAAAAAACTCTAGAGCCCGAGATAAAGAAATAGATAGCAGTCGAGCTTGTTGAGGAATACGAATTGAGCATCGCTCGGGCGTGCAAGCTGATGGAGATCCACCGTTCGTATTACTATTATCAGGAGAAGCGAGATGACACTGAAGTTGAAGAAGCGATAAGGACAGCAGCCCAATACGGAGACGGATTCTGGAAGATATTCAAACGTCTCAGGCGTGAAGGAAAGAATTGGAACCACAAGAAGGTTTACCGTGTGTACAAGAATATGCACTACGAGAAACGTGTCCGTTTGAAGAAACGACTTCCGGCAAGGGTCAAGACACCTTTGGAACAGCCCTCCGAACCCAATACGACATGGCCTCTGGATTTTGTTGGTGATGTCCTGGAGTGCGGACGGAAGTTCTGGGTGCTGAACATAATGGATGACAGTGATAAGGTGGCGGTGTCCCAGGAGGTTTCAATGTCTTTCTCGGCAAGAAGGGTGATAAAGACATTGGAAAAGGTAATCTGGCTGAACGGCAAGCCGAAAAATATCAGATGCGATAGCGGCCCGAAGTTCATTTCAAAGGAACGGTTCAATGGCAGTTACAGAAGGGCTGTACTTGACGTGTACATCTTCAGAAACATAGAGGAAGTGAAACGGGTAACCCAAGAGTGGAACTGTTATTACAACAATGAGAGACCCCATGAAAGCCTCGACAACATACCGCCGATGGAGTACCGGACAAAAAGGTGTGACACACAATGATTGATGTTCAGACAGGCAAATATAGCTCCGCTTCCGAGTTGAGCAAGGCCAAAGCAAGCGCCAAAAGGCGGCCTTGCACATCTCTACAGCTTACGCTTAGGGTGGCCTATCTGAAATCAATCACCGAACCATACATGCAATTGGAACAACAAAATGAATTATATTTGCTGTCTAATTGAAGGCCGTCCTAAAAAGGGGAAGTTTACAATTGATCGGGAAACTGTACAATGTAGAGAGTGATGCGAAGAAACAGGGCAGGAGTGCGGAAAAGCTGCAGGAAATGAGGGAAAAGATATCCTACCCGACCATATGCACCTTCGAGAAATGGATGTACGACACCGCATCCAATGGGACTGAAAACAGCAGGTAAGGTAAGGCGATAGGTTATACTGTTCCGCTTTTGCCAAGGCTCAGCCGATACGTGCGAGACGCCAGATATCAGATAGATAATAATCTCGTGGAAAATGCAGTCAGACCGCTGGCTTTGGGACGCAAGAACTTCCTGTTCTGCGGCAATCACGACTCTGCAATCAGGGCTGCCGTCATCTACTCACTGGTAAGCACCTGCAAGGAACATGCAGTGGACCCGCGCAAATGGATGGAAGATGTACTGGTCAAGATCCCACAATATGAGAATCAGAAGCTAGACCTGCGGAAACTCCTTCCTCATAACTGGCAAAAAGAAGCCAACTTGTAGCAAATCGAACCCAACTTTGAACAACTTGGTAACAACGGCCCAACTTGTAAAAAGTTGTTAAGATGTCTTTCATCGGATGCTTATGATAGGTCAGCCATTTCTAATGGTAACGATCCGAAGGTATCGCTGTTCTTGAGCTTATTGCAAAAGGATAATTAGTTGAGGTTTATTCAAGTTCCCCTAACTCATCTCTATGTAATTGACAACGTTTTATTACCTCTTGACAGAATACAGTAGCTCTAGTCTTTTCTGCATTGTTAAGAATTATCCTACTATGAGCTTCTGGATTACGCACATATCTACAAATGAAAGCTAATTCGTCACGCCAATAGTTGAGAGTATGCCCCATTATTGCGTCAATGTTACCGTCCCAATATTCTTCGATGAGTACAATATAATGTCTTGGGTACAACTGGTCAATGATGCAATCAGACGCTCTTCCCTTAAATAATTCTTTTTCTTTTCGCCTTTGAGTGACATACTTAGACCAGTCTTCTTGTGAAAATAGGTCTCTGATTTCTGGGTCCCATAGTCTGACATTATCTCCATATTCGTGATCAAGAGCATACTTTATTATGGCTCGCAAACCTCGTTCAGTTTTCCCCCATAATAAGTTGTATGGATTTGTCCTATACAATTGGCTAAGATACTGCTCGAATGTATCGCAAAACGGCACGTATTTGTTGTCTCCAATGTTGTCGAAGATTCCATACCTGTTGTAGATATATTCTTCCTCCTCCTGGGATACAGTATCTGAAAAACCAGAGTATAGTTTTACTACCTTATCATCGAGCTTGTCTTTCTTTAGAATCCTGAAAAGATAATCGTAATGAGTTAAGACGGAATTTATCTGCTTATCAATACTTGATTTCATATCCCTTGTATTGAAAAACTCATCAAGTATTATTGCATTTAAGTATGGGTGACGACCAACTGCTTTATCAAGAAGAATACAATCATTTTCAGAAACCCCATCTATGAGATTCCTTTGCAACCGGATATCCTCTATAGAAAATGGTTTTAGATATATCTTCTTGAATGTTTCAAAGAAATTTGAACCACCACCAGAATCCTTTTCTATGTCGTGGATTGATCTTCGAGATGCGGTTACTATAGCAATCTTATTCTCCGGACGATAGCTTAGCTCACGGAGTAACTGGAAATGACACTCCTCAAGGTAGTTCTTGCAATAATCGAACTCATCCAGGCATAAAATTACACGAATCCCATTATAGACAAGCTCTTCAAACATATCAAGTAAAGTAGACTGAAATTCAGTGAATCTCATCTCAAGATTTGACACTTCATTGACATAGTATGATATTTCTGACACATCATATCCATGTCTCTTGAGCTCTTTTTCAACTTTACGCGCTATGTCAATAAAAATCTCTCGCGGCTCGTCATCTGCATACTCTTCAATTGCTTTGAAAGTATACCACACTACAACGTACTTATTGTTATCATAGAGTTCATTTCTTCTATCATATAAGGCCTGCATCAAAGAAGACTTGCCGATCTTGGGTATTCCAACAATAGATAGATTACCAAAGTTCTTTCCCAATACTCGGTTATATACCTCCGTTAATTCAACAGATCGGCCAACAAATAAATCGCCGTTGACAATTGTGCCAGCAGAAGCGAAGGGATTATTAGTCTGCATTGTTATTTATCCACTCTTTATACAGTTGTACTTTAATTTTTATTCGTTTTTCTCCGACATAGAGTTTGTCATTGACCACTACATCTCGTTCGATCAAATCATTGATTATCACATCGTCTTCAGATCTGCCATATACGTTAATGTCCTTCTGAGGGCAATATTCAATTTTTCTAGTTCGAACAGCAATCTCCTGAAGAATGTTATAGGTTTTAGCAACAAGTGTTGGATTAAGCTTACCATCTCCACTTGAAACCAGGTTCTCGAAATCGCCTTTACTTATTGATCCTTGGTTACTAACCAACAACTTCAATACATTATTTACATCAATAATAGTAATAGGTGAATGTCGATTGGCATTGGCATATTTTACAATTTCGTCGCAGAGAATCTGAATATAGAAAGGACTACATGCTGATAATTCAAGTATTTTATTAACAGCTTCAGGTTGATACCTGCTTGATCCATCTTCGTTCCTGATAGGATCTTCTATCAGTTCTCTCGCTGATTTTTCGTCAATATAACTCAGTTTATAAGGCTCGAATATTTTGAACTCATTAGCAAAGTCATTTAAGAACTGAGGCATTGCATCGTGTCCTGCGACAACAACGGTAAAATAGTTATTCTCAATTAATGCCTTCATCTTCGCCATAAATTGAGATGACAATTTCTTCGTTTTAATGAAGGAATACAAATAGGTATACTCATCAATCAGCAATATGATTTTACTTGATTCAAATGAGTAGTTATCTTTGATGGCATCTATAATAGAATCCAGCCTGTCTCTAAACTGAGCTTCTGGATTGTCTTTTATATCATCCCATCTAACACCTCTGTTAAATAGCTCTCTGAATTTTATACGATCAACTCTCTTCAATCCATTTTCAATTTCTTTGAGAAATAGGTAATATAGATTGTTCAGTACACTCTCATCTGTATCTCTATCGCCTAGTAGATTCTCACCTATTGAGAAATGAACCGCTAATGCCTTATTATCATTACGTAATCGTTTCGCAATGTGGAACAAGACAGAAGACTTTCCTGAGCGCTTCTGTCCATAGATTGCATAGCATTTCTTGCCTTTGATAATATTTTCGCAAATCTCACTGATCGTTTCTTCTCGGCCTTTGAACATTGAATCGTCTTCAACTGTATTCGCATGTGCAAATTCCGAATATGGATTTGGGATTGTTACAAACTGCTCAGGCCGACTTATTCTTATGTTCAAATTAACAATTTTGGACTCTTTTGAAAAATCAGTTTTGTCATAGTCAAAAACAATTGTGAGTGGGGACAAGATTTCTGATGATTGTTCTTGCTCCGTTAATGGCAACTCAAACTGGAAATGTTGAATTCCACCTCCATATAGCGTATCCGTTAGAGTTTTAGAAAAACGCTGCTTCTCGAGGTCTCTGTTATTGACACGAACAATTGATACCGTTCCGGCCAGTATTTTCATCCTGCCTTCAAGATTGCTAACCTGAATCTGGACCTGGCAGATACCCGAGGAATCAATCGTGGCATCGCAAATTGCATCAATTGATACTACAGGCTCTTTGCTTTCGACTAATCTTTCCATTAGTTTTGAGCAGATATCCGATATCTTTATTAGCAATGCTGAAATATGACAACACGATACTTTGGTGGGATACAATAAAAGTCCCTCTTTAATATCTGCTATTTTTCTTTCTATAGCATTTGAGATATCGCTTGCATTGTCATATGTATATGCAGTTCGAAGCTGTATTACCTTATCAGCAACGTCTTTAACTTCAGAAATATTATTAGTGTCTTTTTCGGATAAGAATGGAGTTGGTTGCAATTGAGTGAGAGACTTGAAAATCTCTTCAATGTCGTTTTCTTTAAGAATATTATTTAAAGAGGAAACATACTCATCAAAACATACCTTTTCTAGTGAGGCTCTTTTTTGTATGATCTCAACATACTTTGTTGGTGTAAGGTCTTTGACACCTAAATATGAGAGAATCCATGGCTTCCATGAAGGAGATTGATATAATGCGCTAATGATACGCTTTGAGGCTTTTGTCGTGGCTATTAGATGTAATATACCATAGAAAAGATCCTCACTATCAATCGGTTCAACCTGCTCAAAGAATTGTTTAATATCCTTCTTTGTGTCACTCAACAATTGCGTATGAGGGGAAGGATAGTGAGCTGCTATATAAAGTAACTCACTTTCAATTTTTTGTTCATTGGTTTCCTGAAGAGCTGCAGACAATAAATACTCTTTACCGGAGAAAATATTGCCGGTCTTAATCAGATCAATTCCTTTTAACTTCGCGTACTCAATGATTGCATTTTTGTATTCATCCGAATTCTCTAATCCAGCATTTTTTAACTGCTTTGCGATCAATAGGTGCTCATTAGTTTCTTCGCTTAAAATGATCTTCTCATTTGCGTCATTTGAAATAAGATCGTACTCAATAAGCGGATCTTCTTTAAAGTTTAACAATTTGTCAACTTTCTTCTCCAATCGTTTTTTGCCGTCTACTCTCTTTCTTAGTTCAAGAAGTTTCTTCGCACTCTTATTCGATGGATTTAGCTTGATGGCCTCTTCCAATGCATGTACCGCATTTATATTATCACTCTTTTTTATATAAAGCAGAGCAATATTGTAAAGTGTCTTGGATTTTTGATTAGGTAATGTCGATCCTGAAATGACTTTATTAAGAGCTTCAAGTGCTTTTTCAATCTCATTGGCCGATGCATACAAAGTAGCAATAAAATTATATGCTTTTTGCATGTCTTCCATCTTGTCAAGGTATTGCTCCATAATGGAGACGGCTGTGTCAAGCTTACCAATCTCTCGATACATATCAGCCAACTCTTTCACAACCGCATCAAGTGAAAACTCCTTATCAACTAATTCAAGGTATGTCTTTTCTGCTACATCGTAATTATGAATAAGTCTTTGCTTTCTAGCATAGGCGAGCATGTCGGGAAGACTCGTTTCTGTCTGTGTATGGTGTTCAGAAGTATCGCCCAATGTAGAGATATATGAGTCGAGGGCATTTGCAACTTCTATCTTTGATGCCAATTTATAAACCTCGGAATATTTCTTTAGTTCATCAACACTGGCTGGTTTTACCAAAAAAGTTGCATAATAATTGTGACCTATTCTTGATACATCACAAATGGCTGGAATTGGTGCCGACCCTTTGTGAAATGACTGTAATTCAGACAACAAAGATGGTTCTACTACATCGTCAAGGAATCGGATTTCGGGATAATCGTTGCTTGTCGCAGCGCCATTATGGTATGCAACAAAATATTTATTAATCTCGCAGGTTGGAAGAACACCTTTAGCTTCTTGACTGCTAGCTTGATTATCAAGTGATATAGTTCTTCCTTTTTTGTCTAGAATGCCCAATCTATCGCGAATTTCACGAATTACTTTTGTCTTATATTTTCTTCCGTATTCGGCGGCATATCCGGCTCGAATCTTTGCGTCTGATAATGGTGATGCAGGATCTTCTCCAGCAATAATCTCTTGTATATACTTTTCCAATCTATCACACTCTTTTTGGCTGATAGTTGGTGTATCTTTTACGTTCGAATTATGGCTAGTATCTTTCCCCAATTCTGATATGAATTTCTTCAATTGAATAAGATCAGAAGTATAGTCCTGGAACTCGGGAGTCTTATTCAGAGTATGCCTAATGCTATGCAAGACAGGAGCTCTGTTTCCGCCAACATACCTAACGAAAGTATCACACAATGTTTCATATGTCATCGCCATAGTTCCTGAAAAAGGCGATGAATTCACATAAATGCGATCACCATCAGCACATTCGGATTGTTTATATCCCGCTATTGACCATTTCTTCATTGGCACTTCTTCGCCTGAATCAAGAAGAACTGCAAACTCATCTTTAGCAAGAGAAAGAGTAGTTGATTCGATAATTGAGCCATTCGAGATAGTCATACTATCAAGAGATACACCCGAATTATTGATTAGTGAGTCAAATAAATCAAGGCAATTATTAACTGGAGATTTTGATAAAGCGCCAGTATTTTCATTCGGATGTGATAATTGATCCGATTCAATGCGACCGTCAGTGCCGTTATTAATATCTGTATTAATAAGTTCAACACCTCCATCAATATCAGAATCGGCTTTAACAATAATTGTCCCATTGTCATCTTTGATGGCGATCATCTCGGATGTCAATCTAATAATATTGCCGGTGTAATTTCCACTAGCACATTTAATTGTTATTCTGTCACCAATTTTGGCGATATCTGTTATAAAATCTAAGTACATATTGTAAACTTCCAGTTTTTCGGACAGATTATAATTTTACAAAGTTAGTATTTTTTTAGTCGTTTCCGTTTTACAATTAATTATGTTTTTTGTGTGCTACCGCAGGCAGAGCGGAATATATCATCCCCACCCGGCATCTGTAGTGCAGCTGCCTTCCCACCCTATAGAAAGCGGTATGCGAGACAGACTTCGGTAGAGCCGAACCAGACCTGATCTGGCGAAGGGCGTTAATACCTTTCGGATGGGTAATATATCCCCTTATAATTAATAAGAGGTAACTTTATTCCCACCTTGTACAATCTTACATATCCTGATATTCTTTCGAATTCGGGCTCCTTTTCCCGATTGAACGTAAAGAACTCATTTTTATCTTGGTCTGGATATATTATCAAGCATTTTATGGGAATGGCACTTTCTTCATCTAAACCCAGTAATTCGTAAATTTTACTTAGACGAGCATACCCAGACACTTCTCTGGCATCCTCCTTTGATATGGTTTTGCATTCTTTATATCTAGGTTTGTACTTGGCATCTATCACATATGGATTAGGCCATAACTCAGGTTTTAAAAGATAGTCAAGTTCTTGGAAATGCGCACGAACATGATAACTAATTTCATTTTTTCCAGTAAAAACTCTACGTAAGTGATGAAATACATATAGCTCAAACAGTTTACTTGTATCTATCCAAAAAGGTGGCGTAGAAATGTCATTTTGTCCAATAGTCGTAATATCATAACTATAACGACGTAAAAGCAATTGAGCGAATTCAATTGCCTGATTATAATCCCTATAAACGGGATTACCTTTATATGTTTTTATTGTTCTAACACATATATCGTCGCTTATACTATCAAAATAAGGTCGTATAAATCTAACTTTTTTATTCAACAGCTCTGTGTTTACAGCATATTTATATACTTCCAACTGTTTAACACAGAAACGAAATGCTAATTTTAAAATTCTATTTTCAGGTGAATTAGTTCCATAAACCTGATACTTACATACATTATTGGTTATACGTCCTTTCGCTATATTTGTTCGCATATTTTGGTCAACCATTATACGACCCTTAATTTTATTATGCAAATTCTCTTTTACTATGTAAAAACTCTTTTTCAGCCCCTTCTTTACAATCAAACTAAGTATGTTAAGGTACTCTGTTATAAGAAATATACTTAGTAAATCTTGTTGTTGCGAAACTTTAATTGAAGGCTTATTAAAATATATAGTTACAAGATTACTTAAATGATTGTAGTTTTCACACTCTGTTAATGAATCATTTAACATGCGTATATAATCTATCTCATAACCCTCGTTCATCTTGGGATTAACTTGTATAGCTACATTTCCCGTAGAAAGCCAATCAAGCCCAATGAAATATGAGCCTTTGGCAAAGATATGGTCATTATCTCTACTGAGGGACAAGCACATTTCTTTATCATTATCCTTTCGACAAACAGAAAACACAATATTTTCCCCATCTTTCATATGAGGAATAATATCTTGTGCTATATCTTGATGAATACAAGTATTTTCAGCTATTTGTTCTTGAAGTCGTATTAGTTTCATTGTTCTGTCGCAGTCAAATAAAGCTTGTCTATTGTTTGTTGTGCTTCAGATGTCAAAACTCCATCTCGAATATATTCTTCAAGTAAGGGAATAATTTCAAAAAGCAATCTGTCTTGAAGCGCATATTCGCCATCCATGATGAAATAGCTATGACCAATCCAAACATCCTCTGGTCTATACTCTTCTGATAATGTTTCTGCTGGTAGAAGCTTAATTGTGTCGTCAAATCCACTTTCAGCGTATTCGTCATAATTGCTTATAAACAAATTACTTACCTCACGAAACAATTCAGAGTTAAAATTATCATCATCAATCTCTTGTGGCTTTACAGTAATAAACGCGAATCTTCTTCTAATAGCATAATCAATAGTATCAAGAGATCTGTCCGCGGTATTCATCGTTGCAACCAGAAAAACATTTGAAGGTATATAGAATTCTTTCTTTGAATATGGTAAAAGTACGCTTTCAGCATTCCTCATTCCATTTCTTTTATCTGGCTCAAGCAATGTTATCAGTTCACCAAATATTTTCGAAACATTCCCTCTGTTAAATTCATCGATAACAATTACGTATGGCTTATTATTATCAATCAAGGTTTTGGATGCTTCATACTTATCCAATAAAGACTTAACCTTA